>Ga0164297_10002874_pt1 | contig 16571 bp, 13 predicted proteins | sample GEODES058metaG_FD_113539 | JGI IMG/M metagenome (GOLD analysis project Ga0164297, IMG submission 113539) | Dystrophic lake water microbial communities from Trout Bog Lake, Wisconsin, USA - GEODES058 metaG | ecosystem: Environmental > Aquatic > Freshwater > Lake | place: USA: Trout Bog Lake...
AGGACGCGCTGGCGGCGTCGCGGCGGGCTACTTAGCATGAAGGACCTGCTGGACATGCTAAAAATTTAAAAGTGGCCAGGCTTAGGGACGCCCGATCAGGTGTTCAAAAACATCTGTTTGATGGCATCGAGCGTCAAATCTCGCTGAGCGCCTTCTGCGCGGTGCAATTCCCGCAAGGGCCCGTTGAGCATTTTTTTCATCATGCCCATCGACAGCGCTTCCAAAGCGTGGTCAATGGATTGCCCTTTTTCGATCAATTTGCGGGCGCGCGCCAATTCGGTTTGACGCCACGCATCGGCTTGGCTGTTCAGCTCTTGAATCAAGGGCACGTGGCTTCTTTGTTCAAGCCAGGCCATGAATTTTTGAACCCCTTCGTCGATGATGACTTCGGCCTCTGAGACCGCTTCTTGTCGCTGCGTTTGCCCGCTGTTGATGACCTCGGTTAAATCATCCACTGTGTACAAGTAGACATCCGACAGGCCTTTGACTTCTGGCTCGATGTCACGCGGAACAGCCAAATCGACCATGAACATCGGGCGGTTGTGACGCGCCTTCAGGGCCCGGTTCACCACCCCGAGGCCAATCAAGGGCAGGGTGCTGGCGGTGCAGCTGATGACGATGTCGAACTCGGGCAAACGCTCGGGCAAATCGGCCAAGGGCATGCACTGGCCGCCGTGCACAGCGGCCAATAACTCGGCCTTTTCGGTGGATCGGTTGGCAATCGTCATGGACCGAGGCGATTTGGCCGCGAAGTGGGCCACGCACAGCTCGATCATTTCTCCGGCCCCCACAAACAAAATGTGCGTGTCTTTGAGGTTCTCAAAAAGCCGAGTGGCCAGGCGCACGCTGGCGGCCGCCATGCTGATGGAGTGCGCCCCAATTTCGGTCTGGGTTCTGACTTCCTTGGCAACCGAGAAGGAGCGTTGGAACATTTGATTCAAGGTCGTTCCGAGCGCGCCGGTGTTGGCGGCCAAACGCACCGCATCCTTCAGTTGCCCGAGAATTTGCGACTCACCCAAGACCATGGAGTCCAGCCCACAGGCCACTCGAAATGCATGTCGGGCCGAGGCGCCTCCTTCCATTTGGTAGGTGTGGGCTTCCAACTCTTCGACCTTGGTTTGCCCCGCTTGCGCCAGCCAGCTCAAGGTTTGCGGCCATTGAACTTGGTCGCCCGCGCAATAAATTTCAGTCCGGTTGCAGGTCGAAAGAATGGCGACTTCTTTGTGGGTGGCATAGCTGCGGCGCAAACCATGCATGCATTGCTCCAACTTCTCAGAGGCAAAGGCAAACCGTTCCCGCAGATCAAGGGGCGCGGTTTTGTGGTTCAAGCCCAGAGTCCAAACCGCCATTTAGACCACCCTCCTGAGTCCAGCACCGGTCTGAAGATCCGGCCACGCTTGGTGGATTCGGTTTTGAATTCCAGCGGCGGTCAAACCGTATTGCTGCATCAGCACTTGGGGATCGCCGTGCTCGGTGAATTCGTCTTCAAAACCCATGACCAAAACGGGCTTGTAGAGACCCATGTCTTGCAAGGCCTCCAAAACAGCGGCCCCGGCGCCGCCCATTCGAGTGCCGTCCTCAAGGGTGACCAATCGGTCATGGCCGGAGGCGACCTGTCGGAGGGTTTCGAGGTCCAGTGGTTTGGCCCAGCGCATGTTCACGACCGTGGCGTCCATGCTTTCCGCCACTTGGAGTGCTTCGTAGAGCAGGGGGCCAAAAGCCAATATGGCCACGCCTTGTCCGTTTCGCCGAACCGCTGCTTTGCCCAAAGGCAATTGGCATTGCAAGGAGCTGAAGTCAGTGGCCACGGCCACCCCAACCCCTGAGCCCCTCGGGTAGCGCACCGTGACCGGGTGGTCTTGCGCATAGGCGGTGCTCAGCAATTGGCGGCACTCGTTTTCGTCAGCCGGACACGCCACGCTCATGTTCGGGATGCAGCGGGTGAACGCGATGTCAAACAGACCGGCGTGGGTGGGGCCGTCCGGGCCCACAATGCCCGCTCGGTCGAGGGCAAAGACGACGGGCAAATTCTGCAGGGCCACATCGTGAATCAACTGGTCGTAAGCGCGTTGTAGAAAAGTCGAATAAATCGCCACCACGGGTTTGTAGCCTTCGCAGGCCAGACCGGCTGCAAACGTGACCGCGTGCTGTTCGGCAATGCCAACGTCGTGGTAACGGGAGGCAAAGCGTTGACTGAATTCCACCATGCCCGAGCCTTCGCGCATGGCCGGCGTGATGCCCACCAACCGCGGGTCTTTGGCCGCCATGTCGCACAGCCATTGACCAAAAACCTGGGTAAAGGTCAGCTTGCTTTGGGCCGCGGGCACCAAACCGACTGCGGGGTCAAATTTGCCAGGGCCGTGGTAGGCCACGGGGTCCATTTCGGCCTTTGCATACCCTTTGCCTTTTTGCGTCACCACGTGCAAAAACTGCGGCCCTTTGCGGCCAGACACTTTCTGCAAGGCGCCGACCAAGCCCACCACGTCGTGTCCGTCAATCGGCCCCGAGTAAGTGAAACCCAGTTTCTCAAACAAGGTGCCGGGCTGAATGAAGTTTTGGGTTTCTTGCTCCAGGCGCTGCGCCAAAGCAAACAAAGGGGGCGCGTTGCGCAGCACTTGTTGGCCCAGTTTTTTGGCTTCCGCATAAAACCGCCCCGACATCAACTCGGCCAAGTATTGGTTCAAAGCCCCCACGGGCGGGCTGATGGACATGTCGTTGTCGTTCAAGATCACCAACAAATCGCAATCGCTGTGCCCCGCGTTGTTCATCGCCTCAAAAGCCATGCCTGCGGTCAGCGCGCCGTCGCCAATGATGGCCACCGACTTTCGCTGACTGCCCGATTGTTTGGCTGCCACGGCCATGCCAAAGGCGGCCGAAATGCTGGTGGAGGAATGTGCCGTGCCAAAAGCGTCGTAAACACTTTCTTCGCGTCTGGGAAAACCGCTCAAGCCGCCTTTTTGCCGCAAACTCCCCATCTCACCGAGTCGGCCGGTCAGCATTTTGTGGGGATAGGTTTGGTGGCCCACATCCCAGACCAAGCGGTCTTCCGGGGTGTTGAAGACATAGTGCAAGGCGATGGTCAGCTCCACCGTGCCCAAATTGGCGCTCAAGTGGCCGCCCGTTTTTGAAACGGTTTGAATCAAGCGCTGTCGCAAATCGGCCGCCAACGACGGCAAGCTTTCAAGGGAAAGCTTTTTCAAATGCGATGGAGATTCCATCCAATTCAGCAAATCGTCCATGTCGGTAATTTAGCGTGATTTGACAAAACGTCAAGTTAAATTGACACTTTAAGGAAAATTTAGTTGACACTTGTGCTTCAGAAATCGAAAAACATGCCTCATTCCGCCTTTCCTCTGCTGCAAAACGACACCTTTCTGCGGGCTTGTCTGCGCCAAGCCACCGACCACACGCCGGTTTGGCTGATGCGCCAAGCCGGCCGTTACCTGCCCGAATACCGCCAGACCCGGGAAAAAGCCGGCAGCTTCATGGGCTTGGCGACCAACAAAGACTTCGCCACCGAGGTGACCCTTCAACCGCTGGACCGCTACCCCTTGGATGCGGCGATTCTTTTTTCAGACATCCTCACGGTGCCCGACGCCATGGGGCTGGGCTTGTCTTTCGCTCTGGGAGAGGGACCCAAATTTGAGAAGGTGGTCCGCGACGAGGCGGCGGTGGCGGCGCTGGCGGTGCCGGACATGAACAAACTGCGTTATGTCTTTGACGCCGTCACCTCGATTCGGCGGGCGCTCAACGGCCGAGTGCCCCTGATCGGATTTTCAGGCAGCCCTTGGACGCTGGCTTGCTACATGGTCGAAGGGGCTGGTTCTGACGACTATCGCTGGGTCAAAAGCCTGATGTACAGCCGACCCGATCTGATGCACCGCCTCCTGGCCATCAACGCCGACTCGGTGGCGCTTTACCTCAACACCCAAATCGACGCGGGCGCTCAGGCCGTGATGATTTTTGACAGTTGGGGCGGCGTTTTGGCCGATGGCGCTTTTCAACAATTCAGCCTGCAATACACCGCCAGGGTCTTGTCCCAATTGAAAAAATCAGCCGATGGGGCGACCATTCCGCGCCTCGTTTTTACCAAAGGCGGTGGCATGTGGCTGGACGACATGAACACCCTCGACTGCGAGGTGCTGGGTTTGGATTGGACGCAAAACCTGGGGCGCGCCCGTGCGCTGGTCGGTGGCGAGGTGGGCGGGCCGGGCAAAGCGCTGCAAGGGAACATCGACCCGAATGTGCTCTTTGCGCCCCCGCAGGTGATTGAACAAGAAGTCATCAAAGTGCTCGAAAGTTTTGGGCCGCCTCATACCGATCCGCTCAAAACCGGGCCCACCCATGTCTTCAATTTGGGCCACGGCATCCACCAACTGACCCCGCCCGAACACGTCAGCGCCTTGGTGTCGGCGGTGCACCATCATTCTCGGAAGATGCGAGAAACAGCACGCGCGGTCTAAGTGTAAATCTGACTTGACAGTCGGGTTTGAGTTTTAGATGATCCCCTGAGTCAATTCACTGGACAGTTTCATGGCAATTACCTTCCCCTTCGCGGCCATTGTGGGTCAAGACGAAATGACTTTGGCCATTCAAGTGGTCGCTGTCGACCCCACCGTGGGCGGCGTTTTGGTGTTGGGCGACCGGGGAACCGGCAAATCCACCGCGGTTCGGGCGCTGGCCGATTTGCTGCCGCCGATTCAAGTGGTCAAAGGGTGTCCTTATCAGTGTGACCCGCAGCAACCGGCCTCGGCGTGTCCTTATTGCGCCACCAACCGCTTGGTCAACCGCTCGGCCACGCCTTTAGCCGCCCTTTCAGCCGCCCGTTCAGCCGCTGGCAACCAGAAAAAACCACCCAAACCAGCGGTCGAACGCTGTGCGGTGAAGGTGGTTGACCTGCCCTTGGGGGCCACCGAAGACCGCATTGTTGGCGCCTTGGATTTGGAAAAAGCCTTGTCCCAAGGCGTGAAGGAATTTTTACCCGGCTTGTTGGCCCAAGCCCACCGCGGGTTTTTGTACATCGACGAGGTCAATTTGCTCGACGATCACCTGGTGGACTTGCTGATTGACGTGGCGGCTTCAGGCGAAAACTTGGTGGAGCGCGAGGGCCTCAGCATTCGCCACCCCGCCCGCTTTGTTTTGGTCGGCAGTGGCAACCCCGAAGAGGGCGAATTGCGCCCGCAATTGCTCGATCGTTTCGGCTTGTCGGTGCAGGTCCGTACGCCCCAAGACATCGCGCTGCGGGTTGAGGTCATCAAGCGCCGGGATGCTTTTGACAAAGACCCCGTGGCTTACAAAGCGCAGTGGCTAGACGAAAGCGACAAGTTGCAAAAGCGCATTGTGAAAGCACGAAAAGGGCTCGGCGGTGTGGAAGTGCCTGATGCGCTGTTGATTTTGTGCGCCCGTTTGTGCCAACAATTGGGCACCGACGGCCTGCGCGCTGAACTCACGTTGCTGCGCGCCACGCGTGCCTTGGCCGCCCTGCAAGGGGCCAAAGTGGTGAAAACCGAACACCTGCAAACCATCGCACCCCTGGCTTTGCGCCACCGGCTGCGGCGCAATCCCTTGGACGACACCGACTCCGGCGAACGCGTCAACAGGGCTTTGCAAGACGTTTTGAAAGCATGAACCCAGAGGCCTGGAACGATGCCCTGACATCGTTGCAACTCCTGCAAATCGACCCCCACGGCTTCGGTGGCGTCTGGCTGCGAGCCCCCTTTGGACCTGTTCGAGACCTTTGGCTGAAGTGCCTTCAGGACAGCGGTTTGAAAGCCATTAAATTGCCTGGACATGTCGAATTGGAAAGGCTTTTAGGGGGCATTGATTTATCGCTGACGCTGCAAACTGGCACGTTGCAAATGCAGGCGGGGTTGTTGCAGCAGGCCGATCAAGGCGTTGTTTGTTTGAGCATGGCCGAGCGCTTTCCCGCGGCCTTGGTGGCGCCTTTGACGCAGGCCATGGACCAACACCGCTTGCCCGATGCATCGAGCAGCCATTTTGGCGTGGTGGCCTTGGATGAAGCCGGCGACGACGACCCTTTGTTGAACCCCAGCCTGCAAGAAAGGCTGGGCTTGTGGTTGAACCTTCAGGACTTGCCCCCCTCAGACGTGCCCGAGTTGATTTCAAATGGCTTGATGCCCCGCCAGAGCGACCCCAGCGAGGACGATTTGAACGTTCGAATCCCACCGAACCGTTTGAGCCAGATGCGGGATTGCCTCAAAAAAGGGACTTGGACAGACGAGCAAGCCTTGGCAATCTGCGCCACCGCGCAAGGCTTTGGGATTGATTCTTTGCGCGTCCCCACCTTGGCCTTGCGGGTGGCCAGCTGCCACGCGGCATTGAACCTGCGGGAGAAAGTGGCCGACGAAGACCTGGAATTTGCAGCCAAGCGCGTCTTGGCGCCCAGGGCCACCCAATGGCCCGCACCACCGCCTCAGGAAAATGAGGCCACTGAGCCCCCCAGATCCCCGCCAGAGGCGTCTGCGCCCGGTGAACAAGACCGCCGCGATGAGGCCGCTTCATCACCGCCAGAGTCCAAGGACCCTACAACGCCAGAACATGCACCAGAACATGCACAAGAAAACCAATCAGAAAACTCTGCAGAGAACTTAGAAGAGTGGTTGGTGGCCGCGGCGATGGCCAGTTTGCCGCCGCACATTCTGGAGGGCTTGATGACGCAGCCTGGGCGCCCCTCGGGAGGGTCGTCGGGTGGCTCATCAGGTCACAGTGGCCAAGCCAGACTGGGCACCCAACGCGGGCGCCCGTTGCCGCCCAAGCCGGGGCGCCCCGGGGGGCAGGCCCGATTGCACGTTTTGGCCACCCTGCGCGCGGCCGCTCCAAAACAAAAGCTCCGAAACCGAAGTGCAGCGTTCCCTGGTCAAAGCCAAAGCAAAGTGGCGATTCGGTCGGAAGACTTTCATGTGCAGCGTTTTCAGCAACAAAGCGCCAGCTGTTTGATCTTGGCCTTGGATGCATCGGGTTCGGCGGCGCTGCAAAGATTGGCCGAGGCCAAGGGCGCGGTCGAACTGCTTTTGCAGCAGTCCTATTCACGCCGCGACAGCGTGTGCATCGTGGCCTTCAGGGGGGCCAGCGCTCAATTGTTGTTGCCCATGACGCGCTCTTTGGTGCGGGCCAAGCGGGCCATGACGGGGTTACCGGGCGGCGGTGGAACCCCTTTGGCGTTGGCGCTGAAAATGGCCTGCGAGCAAGCCCATCGCCTGCATCGACAAGGCGTCACGCCGATGCTGGTGATGCTCAGCGACGGCCGGGCCAATGTGACGTTGAAAGGGCTCGGTGGACGGGCGCAGGCCCACAGCGATGCGCTGACTTGGGGGACCCAGTGGCGGCTTTCAGGTCACCGCGCCTTGTGGATTGACACCTCGCTGCAGCCCGACCCGCAGGTGCAACAATTCGCCCAACATCTGGGCGGCAGTTACCTGCCCATGCCGCACCTACAAGCACAACGAATGGCGATGGCGATGGACCATATGCGGCAAAAAACCCCCTGACATGTTTGACCGCTTCTACCCCACGATGTCCTGGAGCGAGCATCAGCCGCACTGGCCGCAGGCCCAGCACAGCCAATTTGTAAAAGCGGGGGGCATTCAGTGGCATGTCCAATCTTGCGGACAGGGGCCTGGCTTGTTGTTGTTGCACGGCACCGGCTCGGGGAGTTTCAGTTGGCGTGGGTTGATGCCTTTGCTGAGCCCGTATTTTCAGGTGGTCGCCCCCGATTTGCCTGGGCACGCCTTCACGGACAGAGGGTCGCGCCAAGGGCAGGCCCAACCCAAAGCAAAAACCCAACCTCAACTTCAACCTCAACTTCAACTTCAACCTCTCTCCCTCTCTTTGGACGGCATGACCGAGGGCGTGCGCGCGCTGCTTTTGCAATTGAATTGGCAGCCGCAAGTCATCGTTGGGCATTCTGCGGGGGCTGCGATTGCCGCCAACTTGGTTTTGAAGCAGCGACTGCATGCGGTTCATTTGATCGGGCTGAACCCGGCTTGGTTGCCGCTGCCCGGTGTGGCGCCTTGGGTCTTTAAACCCCTGGCCAAGCTGGCCGCCTTGAACCCCCTTTCTGCTTGGACCACCGCCAAATTGAGTGCGCAACCGGAGGTGATGGCAAAGCTCATCAAACAGACGGGATCGAAAATCGACGCCGAGGGCTTGGCCCTTTACAAAAAGGTGTTCAGCCACTCAGGACACGTGCACAGCGTGCTGCAAATGATGGAGGCTTGGAACCTCAATCCCTTGGCCAACGCGATCAGTTCCTTGAAAAACCGCACCACGCTGTTGGTCGGTTCGAACGACAAAACAGTGCCGCCGAAGTTGGCCGACGAGTTTTGTCGGCGAGTTCAGCAAGCCGAACTGATGGTGCAATCGGGGCTGGGCCATCTGGCCCATGAAGAAGACCCTGTTGGCACCGCCACTTTGTTGCTCAGGGCGTTGGCGTTGGGTCGTCTTTAGCCGCAAAGGTCTTTAACCAAGCGATCGCCTCAACCGGGTCGGTTGAAATGGCATCGGCCCCTAACTGATCGGCCGAGAAGGTCAAGCGGGTAAAGACAGGCCCGCCCAGCATGACTTTCATTTGGGGATTGCCCGCTTTTTTTCTTAAATTTTCAATCAAGGCGGGCAACTCAGCCAACTGCGATTCAAGCGCGATCGACAGGCCCAACACATCAAACCATTCATTCGCCACGACCCGCATCAACTCGGCTTCGGTGGATGAAATTTCAAGGATGACCGAAGCGCCTTCGCGCCTGAAAAAATCGGCCACGATGGTCAAGCCTAAAAAATGTTGAGATCCCGGGGCGCATGTGAGCAACACACTTTGCGACTGGCCGCCTTCAATCGGACCATCCACCTGACGGTAACCCAGTCGGTGGGTAATTTGGTGCATCAAGGCCAAACCGCAAGTGACGTCGCTGAAGCTGCAAAGGTCTTTTTCCCACAACACGCCCAAATGCCGCGCAGCGGGGGTGATCAGCTCCAGAAAGATTTTGTCTTGTTGGTAACCCTGAGCCAAGACGTGGTCCACGATCCGGTTCACGCCGTGGGCATCGCCCTTTAAGCAGCATTCGGTGAACTCGGCGGTTTCTGGCAGGGGCTCGTCGCTCAAGCCTTCCATCAGGTCCGGCACCAAGGTGCCGGGACTGAGCTGAGCGCTCAATAAACGGTGGATGAGGCCAATTTCAATCGTTTGAGACAGCGATTCTTTGCAGTCGTCATTGGCGGCTTGGCCCGAGCGACCATCGGGCGCTGAGCTGGCGGAGCCACTGATTTGAGACATGCAATATCCTTCGAGGGCTATAGCGTGCCAAGCTGGATGGGTGATCGGGGCTTTTCAAAGCCAGCAAAATGGCATGCCGATCCGCTACAAACCCCATTTATAAATAAATGTTTGACTTGTATCAACCCTCCATAACCCTTAGAAGGTTAGGCGTCCTGCGTGACAGGGCCGTTTTCAGAGGGGTTCAGGTTCTGGCCAGCCCGAGCAAGTGCGCCATGTCCTTGAAAAAGATGCGCACATGGGCCATGGGGTCTTTTTTGGCCAATTGTTTGTTCATGTAAGACTCAAAGGTGAGCCTTTGAACGTCGCGGTCTTCGCAAATCTTGACGAATTTTTCTCGGCGTTGGTCGTTCTGGTACCAAAAATACTGCATGACGCCCAAAATCCAAAACACCTTGCCGTGTTGCTTCATGAACTGTTTGCGGCCTTTTTTGAGGTGTTTGGGCTCACCGCTGATCAAGGCCTGATGGGCTGCCTTGGCCATCGTTCGGGCGCAGTCCATGGCGTAGTAAATGCCTTCGCCCGAAGAGGGCGCGACCACGCCGGCGGCGTCGCCAATCACCAGAATGTCCCGCCCGTTGTCCCAATGGGGCAGGGGTTTTAGCGGAATGGGTGCGCCTTCACGGCGCAAGGTGGGGGAGTCATCCAAACCCGCCAAACGCCGCAAGTGGCCCGTGGCGCTTCGCAAAGAGAAGCCTTTGTCCGCGCTTCCCGTGCCCACGCTCATGGTGTTGCCATGTGGGAAAACCCAGCCATAAAAATCAGGCGACACCTGGCCTTGGTAATACACGTCACAGCGTTCAGCGTCATGCTGTTTATCGGCCAGGGGCGCTTGAATGATCTCGTGGTACGCAAACACATACTTGGTTTGATCGGCCTTGGGAATGTGGTGCCTCGCCACCTCCGATTTGGCCCCATCAGCGCCAATCACCATGCGCGTGCTGACCTTGATGAGCCGGGGCAGATCGCCATGGGCGTGAGATTTTCCGGTGGACGTGGTGTAACTGACCCACAGCGTGCCGGCTTCATCGCGCTTGATTTCTTCAAAAATTCCCTGGCGCCGCTCCGCACCGGAGGCCGCGGCACGGGCGCGTAAAAATTCATCAAAGTCGCACCGATCGACCATGCCCACAAATCCCTGATCGATGTGCATATCCACCCGGTTGTCAGAAGGGGAAATCATGCGTGCGCAAGTGACCTTGGCCACCAGCAAGTGATCGGGGATGTCAAAGTCTTTGATCAAGCGGGGCGGTATGGCGCCCCCGCAGGGTTTGGGGCGTCCCTGACGGTCCAACAACATGACCCGCCAACCCGCTTGGGCCAGTTCTTGCGCGGCGGTGGCGCCGGAGGGGCCACCGCCGACCACCACAAAATCAAAATCAGTTTGACTCATGACGATGCCCGTCCTTTCCAGAAAACAACTTGACCCACCCTGGGTGACGTGTGCCCGACATCGCCTTGCCGAATTTGTTGGGCAATTCGAGAGGCGGCTAAGAAAACCCCGGCTTGAAAGGTGAAAACCAAGACAGAGGCCAAGTGCGCGTCGTTGAAGAGCGCATGGGCTAAATCACTCACGCCCGTGCCGACCAGGCCCCCCAGACCAAAAGCGGCGGCTTGCGCGGCGCCCCACAACCCCATGCGCGTGCCTTCTCGGCCTGTGCCGCCTTCACCGGCCAGACGCATCATGGTGGCAATCGCGGCGATGCAAAAAGCGCCGTTGGCGACGCCGAGAAAAATCATGTTCGCTTGAAGCGGCCAGGCGCTGGGGGTCTCGACCCAGGCCGAGGCGGCCAGTCCGAGCGTGGCCAAGGCTGAAAGCAAGCACCCGCCCACCATCCAAGTGGGGACGCTGCCCAAACGACCGCGAACCCAGCGGGCACTGGCGCCGGCGACCGCCAGCATGCCCATCAAAACCCCCAGGTGTTGCCAGGCGGACAGTTGCGAGGTTTTGCCTGGCGGCATGCCGTGAACCGAGCCCGCGAAAGGCTCCAAGATCAACTCTTGCGCGCTGTAGGCGAGCATGGAGAGGAATAAAAATACCGTAAAGGTCTTGGCTTTGGGATCCGCCCAAACTTCTCGAAAGGTTTGGCTGAAATCGGCCTGGATGGACGACACGGCGGCGCTGTTTTCTGGCCGGTTTTTTTCCAAACCCCACAGACTCAAAGCCGTGATCGCGATGACCACCCCGCTGAGTTCAGCCGAGACTTGAAGCAATCGCTCTGGGGTGTAAGGGTCAATCAATTTGCCGACCACCCCCGCGGTCAGCGCAAAGCCCAGGATCATCATGAGCCAGACCACCGTGGCGCCTTGGGCGCGTTTCTCGTCGGGGAGGGCTTTGGCCAAGAGCGTGAGCAGCGAGGTGCCGCAAGCGCTCACGCCCAAACCAATCAAACTGTAGGCGACGAACGCCACGGCGGTACCCTCGATCACCTCATGGGTCATCAAGAGCGTCGACCAAGCAGCCAGGGTTCCCCCGAGCGCCAACACCACCATGCCGCCCATCATCCAGGGCGTGCTGCGTCGACCTTTGTCAGCGCCGTAACCCATGCGCGGGCGGAGCATCTGAATGCCGTAGTGCCAAGTCACCAAGCAGCCCGGCAGCAGGGCCGGCAGCGCCAATTCCACCACCATGATGCGGTTCAAGGTGGACGTAGCGACCACCACCACCGCGCCCATGCACGCCTGAATCAAGCCGAGGCGCAAAATTTGAAGCCCGCCCAAGAACCCACGTTTCATGAGACCCCCATCAGGTTGAGTTGACGCAAGCCCCAAGCGCTGACCATCATGCCGCTGACGAACAAAGGCACATCAAAGGCACTGACGTAGAGGGCTTTTTCAAGGGGCTGTTTGATAAAGGACCTCATCAAGGGCCACTGCGCCAAGCCCAGCAAGAACACGGCGGCTGAATGCCAAGGCAAATCCCAAGCCCACAACAACACGGCGACCCCGGCTTGAGGCAGCCACATCATCCAACAGGCCACTTGGGCCGCGCGGTGCGCGCCCAATTGAACCGGCAAAGAGGCGATGCCCATTTGGCGATCGCCTTCAATGGCCTTGAAGTCGTTCAAGGTCATGATGCCGTGCGCCCCGAAGCTGTAAAGCAGGGCCAAGGTCACGGTGTTTTGTCCAGGCCAGTCGCCCCCCAGCATCACGGCGGTCCCGGTCAGCCACGCCAATCCCTCGTAGCTGAGGGCGCAGGCGGCGTTGCCCCACCAGCCGTTTTGTTTCAAGCGGATCGGGGGCATGCTGTAGGCCCAGGACAACACAATCGCCAAGGCACAGGCCGCAAACCCCCAAGGACCCATGAGCGTGGCCCAAAGCAAAGACAAGCCGGTCCACAACACCGCAATATAAAGGCCCCATCGACCCGGCATGCGGCCCGAAGGAATCGGGCGATGCGGTTCGTTGATGGCGTCGACATGACGGTCAAACCAATCGTTCACGGCCTGGCTGCTGGCGCAAACCAAAGGCCCCGTCAGCACCAGGCCCAGCAAGATCAAACCCCAATGGGCCGTCAAACTTTGGCCCGAGGCGACGGCGCCGCACGCAAAGGCCCAGACGGGCGGGAACCAAGTGATGGGCTTGAGCAGCTCCGCCACCGTCCGCAAACGGGGTCTGCGGAGCGAATTGGGGAAGGCCAGCGCGGAGGAGTCCATGCCCCCATTGTGAGAGGGAATGCACGAATGTCAACTAGGATTGACACTAATGGGCGATAACAGTCAGAAAATTATGACAAAGGGGGGTCGGACTCGGGGTCCGAGAGGATGCCAAAGCGCCTCAGTTTGACGTACAGGCTTTGCCGAGACAGGCCCAGCATCTCGGCGGCCGAGGCGCGGTTGTTGTGGGTCAGTTCGAGCGCGGTTTCAATGCAGATGCGCTCGACGTTGTCGACCGTTTCGCCCACGATGTCTTTGATGGGCTTGCGGCCCACCAGTTGCGACAATTCGTTGTACCCCGGCTGGGCGGAGGGCGTGGCGTTGGACGGGGCAGGATGCCGGCGGTCCATGTCCCGCACAAAGAAGGCATAAAGGGGCTCGGGTCGCGACAAATTGACGGCAGAGACCTCGACTGGCAAGGTCATGCCCGATTGGGTCCGCACCTCAGTCGCAAAATTGCGAACCGGAATTTGCTGTTTGAGCGAGGTGATCAACACCCCCCAATCCACCGCGCCGCGCAACAGCCAGCGCTCCAAAGACTGCCCCAAGATTTGGGACGACGAGGTCAGCCCCAAGAGGGCCATGCCCTCTTCATTCACGCTTTGGACCGCGCCTGCGGTGTCGGTCAAAATCCAGCCGTCGGGGAACTGCCGCATGGCTTCGCCCAAAACCGTTGACGACGCCCAATCGGCGCCGTTCAGGGGTTGAGATTCGCGCGGGGTCAAGCGGGCCAAGAACTGGGCGCCGCCTTCCTGACGGAAAACACAAACCGACAAAGTCAATAAAGCCGCCGAGCCCATCAGCTTGACGGCACAAATCTCAATGCGCCCCGTGGCCAGCGCGGTGCGCAAGAGAAACTCAACTTCGCTGCGGCTTTCCGCCTCGAACAGGTCTCGAAAATCTTTGCCAACAAAACGCTTGCCCGCGTCTTTGACAAGCGCCTGGGCACCGGCGTTGTTTTCAAGGACGCGGTAAGCGTTGGCGTCGACCATCAAAATGGCCTCAGGCGCGGTTTCAAACAAAATTCGATAACGCGCTTCGATGTGACGCAAGCGCAAATAATCGCGCTCCACCGACTGTTGGGTCTCGACCAAGCGCTTTTGCAGCTCGGTCAGCCGGTGGAGGCTTCGGCCCACAGCCACCAGTTTGCCGGTGGGCAAGGCCAGGGTGATGTATTGAATAGCGGCTTCTTCGCCGGACGGGGTCGGGTGGTTGACGTGCCGCCACAACAACTGGGGGGCATCCGGCTTGGCCTGAAGCAAATCCAGAATTTTGCTTTTGCTCTCGGTGGTGACGGTGTCCACCCAAGGTTTGCCCACCCAATTCAGGCAACCCAGCGAAGCCAGCATGTCTTGTCCGGTTGACACATCCTCCACCAAGCCTTGAGGGTCAATCATCAAGGTCAAGTCTGAAACCGCCCCTAACAGCTGTGAGAGGTTGGTAGAAGCAAGGCTATCGATGTTCACAAAGGGGCCGATGGCGTGGTGCTATTGGTGGAGAAGGGGTCTGATTTCAAGCAAAGTATACGTTTGTTATTGTAATTAATACTGGGCATAGATGTAACAAAAGGCTCAATCAAATCGGCCCATGTGGGTCATCAAACTGGCCACCGTTTTTTGCGCGTCCAGATCGAAAACAAGGGCCCCAGGCCAATTTAATTTTTCGGGCGCCAACGCCGCCATGGGGCCACCCACGAAAAACAACGCTTCGGGGTTGGCCAAGCCCCTCCTCATGTGGGGCCAAGTTTGAGACAGCAGTTCCAAATGCCGGTCCGTCGAGATCGACAGGCCAATGGCGTCAAACCAGTCTGAGGTCAAAAGGTCACTGAAGGCGCGCAGGTCCTGCGGGTGCGCCAAAGTAACTTGCCAACCCGCTTGTTTAAAAAACTCGCTCAGCATGAAGACACCGAGTCCATGTTGACTGCCCGGTTCGGTCATCAACAACACGCTCCCCTCGGTTTTTGCGCCGTTGCCTTCCGACAAGAACTCATCGCTGAACTCATACAAAAGTTGCTGTAGCTTGGCGTTGGCCAAGTGGCAGTCGACAAAGCTCAACTCATCCGAGGCCCATTGGCATCCCAGTAAACGGGCGCAGGGGGCGATGCCGTTCAAGTAGATGTCCGCCAGACTTTGGCCTTGACGTTGCCAGCCAACCACCACTTTTTTGCATTCGTCCAAGCCCCTCAGGCTGGCGTTGGCGAGCAATTCCACCTGGGATGGGTCCAGGACGCAGTCTTTCACGAAGCGCGTACCGCCCACCAACCGGGTTTTGGCCCCGATGAGTTTTTTGATCGTGGTTAACGGCGCCCCTTCTTTCCAAGGGGCGTTGATTTTCAATTCCGTTTTTAGAAATTTCAAACGAAGCACGCGGGCTCTCCCAATTGACGACGCTAGTGTGTGTCAATTTGGAAATTCGCCGATTAAGTGTAAACCCTAAAATACATAAAATAATGTCAATTTATATTGACACTTGAGCTTGGGCTATTTAGAGTGGGCTCAATACTTGGTCGTCAAAGGCTTTATGCAACCCACCTTTTCTTCTGTTTTGTACACGCCGGAGCAACGCGTTCGGCGTGACAACACGAAATGGACCTTGGTTCAGGGGGTGTTGGCGCCGGTTCAATTCGGTGTGTTTCTGGTCAGTCTGGGCTTGGTTTTGAACAGCCTCAAGTCGGGCGCGCACACCGATTGGGCCTTGATTTCGGTCGTGATTAAAACGGGCGTGCTGTACGGGATCATGGTCACAGGCGCCATTTGGGAGAAAGTGGTGTTTGGCCAATACCTGTTTGCGCCCGCTTTTTTCTGGGAAGACGTCGTCAGCATGGTGGTGTTGGCGCTGCACACGACTTACATCTGGGTCTGGTGGGACGGCCTTTGGTCGGCTGAGGAACAGCTCACCTTGGCTTTGGCGGCTTACGTCACTTACGCCGTGAATGCGGCGCAATACATCCGCAAATTGCGCCTGGCCCGGTTGCAAAAACCGGCTGAAAACGCCCTCAGCGCCCAGCCGCAGGTGAGTCTATGAGCCCCGTCATTCCCATTCGGGCGGAAACCGGGGTTGGCTGTACCGACGTGGTCCCCCTGGTGGAGCGGGGTCAACGAGAAGTGTTTTGCGGCCTCACGGGCATCATTTGGTTGCATCGAAAAATACAAGATGCTTTTTTCTTGATTGTGGGCTCACGCACCTGCGCGCACCTGATGCAGTCGGCTGCCGGCGTGATGATTTTTGCAGAACCACGCTTTGGCACGGCCATCATCGATGAGCGCGATTTGGCGGGTCTGGCCGATGTGCACGATGAACTCGACCGGGTCGTCAACCAACTCTTGCAACGTCGCCCCGATATTCGCCTCTTGTTTTTGGTCGGTTCATGTCCTTCCGAGGTCATCAAGCTCGATTTGTCACGGGCGGCTGAAAGACAAAACCAGCTTCACCACCCCCAAGTTCGGGTGCTGAATTACTCGGGCAGTGGCATCGAAACCACCTTCACGCAAGGCGAAGACGCCTGTTTGGCGGCCTTGGTCCCGACCTTGCCAACGCACCCGACGAACCCAGCGAAACCAGCGAAACCAAATAGCGAGACAAAAGCGCCGCATGAACTTTTGGTGGTGGGCACTTTGGCCGACGTG
>Ga0164297_10002875_pt1 | contig 16566 bp, 16 predicted proteins | sample GEODES058metaG_FD_113539 | JGI IMG/M metagenome (GOLD analysis project Ga0164297, IMG submission 113539) | Dystrophic lake water microbial communities from Trout Bog Lake, Wisconsin, USA - GEODES058 metaG | ecosystem: Environmental > Aquatic > Freshwater > Lake | place: USA: Trout Bog Lake...
CGGCCAGATGTTGACGTGGCGCAGCTTGTTGTAGCGGCCGTTGAAGGCGAAGGGCTTATCCTCGGTCCAGGCGCGGATGATCATGTCGTGCGCTTCGGCGTATTTTTCCCGCGTCAGCGCCGGGATCTGGCCGTAGCAGAAATTGGTGTCCATCGAGGTGCCGACCGGGAAGCCGGCGACCAGGCGGCCGCCGGACATCACATCGAGCATGGCGAATTCTTCCGCCACCCGGATCGGCGGGTTGTAGAGCGCGATGGAGTTGCCGAGCACGACAATGGCGGCCTTGGAGGTGCGGCGGGTGAGGGCAGCCGCCATCAGGTTGGGCGAGGGCATCAGCCCGTAGCCGTTCTGGTGGTGTTCGTTGATGCCGACGCCGTCAAAGCCGAGCGTGTCGGCATATTCGAGCAGGTCCAGATAGTCGTTGTAGACTTCGTGGCCGCGCACTGGATCATACAGGTTGCTGTCGATATCGACCCACACGGAGCGATGCTTTTCCCGGAAATCCTCGGGCAGATCGGGCCATGGCATGAGGTTGAACCAAGTGAATTTCATTGGTGCGTATCCCCTGTTGATTTTTGTTGGGGAAACGCTAGCGCGCCGCAGGTGAGGGATGCAAATTTTTTTGCGGGGCGGTGGAGCCGGCTTGCCGGTGGCGCCCGGACGGCCCCGGCTTGACTCGCGCCGGGCTGCGGTGCCATCGCTTCGCCACAATGTCCGCGAGGCTCGTCCTGCTTGCCCCAGATTTCGTTGCATAGCCCGGTTGGTGACATCACCGTATCCGAAGAGGACGGCGCGATCGTGGCGTTGGACTGGGGTTGGGGCCGCGATCAGGCGACAACGCCGGCATTGCTGGCGGCGCGGGACCAGCTTTACGATTATTTCGATGGCAAGCGAGCCGGGTTTGATCTGCCGCTGGCCCCGGCCGGCACCGATTACCAGCGCCGGATCTGGGCCGCCTTGTGCGAGATCCCGGTTGGCACCACCTGCACGTATGTGGATATCGCGCGCCGGGCGGGTGGCTCGCCAAGATCGGTGGGGGGGGCGAATAGCCGCAACCCGATTCCGATTATTATTCCCTGCCACCGCGTCGTCGCCGCCAACGGGTTTGGCGGCTACTCCGGCGGTGACGGGCTGCCGACCAAGCGCATTCTGCTTGACCTAGAAGCCCGCTTCGCGGGTCAACCCACCTTGCTCTGACCGATACGGACACCCAAAAAATGACCAAAGCGATTCGAATCCACGCCCATGGCGGTCCCGAAGTGATGCGTTGGGAGGATGTGCCGACCCCAGATCCGGCGCCGGGTGAGGCGCTGGTGCAGCATGGCGCGGTGGGGCTGAACTATATCGACGTCTATTTCCGCACCGGACTTTACAAGACCGCTTTGCCGGCAACCTTGGGCATGGAAGCAGCTGGCACGGTGCTGGCCATTGGCGCAGGCGTGACCGAAGTGGCGGTGGGCGACCGGGTTGCTTATGCCGGTGGAGCCATTGGCGCCTATGCCACCGAGCGCTGCATCGCCGCCGACAAGCTGGTGAAGCTGCCGGACAGCATCGATTTCGCCACCGGGGCGGCGATGATGCTGCAAGGCATGACGGCGCAATACCTGCTGCGTCGCACCCACAACGTGCAGCCGGGTGAGACGATCGTGGTGCATGCCGCCGCCGGTGGCGTTGGCCTGATTATGTGCCAGTGGGCGCGCCATCTGGGTGCCACCGTGATCGGCGTGGTGTCCACCGAGGAAAAGGCCGAACTGGCGCGGGCCAATGGGGCGCATCACGTGCTGATCGGCCATGGCAACCTGCCGGCCGAGGTGAAGCGCATCACCGGCGGCGCGATGGTGCCGGTGGTGTATGACAGCGTTGGCAAAGATAGCTTCATGGCCAGCATCGACAGCCTGGCGCCGCTCGGGTTGATGGTCAGCTTCGGCAATGCGTCCGGCCCGGTGCCGCCGGTGGATATCAGCATGCTGTCCGCCAAAGGCAGCCTGTTCCTGACCCGCCCGACCCTGGCGAGCTATACCTCCAAGCGCGGCGACCTGCTGGCGACGACGCAGGATCTGTTCGACGTGGTGGCGGCGGGGATTGTGAAGATCCAGGTTAATCAGAGCTTCGCCCTGGCGGACGCGGCGAAAGCGCATATCGCGCTCGAAGCCCGCCAGACGACCGGGAGCACGGTGCTGCTGCCCTAGAGGCTAAATTCCCCTTGCCGGCACTTGGGCAGGCAAGGGGAAGCGCTTTTTTTGGCAAAAAAGCAGCAAAAAACGTTCGACAAATGGGTTCGGCGGGCACCCGGGCAGGCTTATGGTGTACGGCGTAGCCCAGGAATTGCCGAGGTTTTTTTGGTTCTTTTTGTTCACAAAAAGAACACCTTACCCCCTGCCCTACTCCCGAAAACTTGGATCAATCCGGTCCAGCCGCTTCAGCAATGCCGGCCATTCCAGCAGGCCACGGCGGCGTTCGCCGGTGGGCTTGAAGACGCGGTTGGTTTGCGCCACCGCTTCGGCGGACGGCATATGCAGGTCGGTGTTGCAGGATAGCGTCATCACTTGCAGTTCGCAGGCGCGTTCCAGCCGGAACAGGTTGTTAAACGCTTCGGGGATGGAGGTGCCGGTGACCAGCAGGCCGTGGTTGCGCAGGATCATGACTTCCCGATCGCCGAGATCGGCGACCAGACGGGCCCGTTCGTCGAGGTTGAGGGCTGGGCCTTCGAATTCGTGATAGCCGATATCGCTGAAGCGCATCGAGGATTGCGCCAGCGGCAGCAGTCCGCAGGCCATGGCGGAGACAGCCATGCCGGGCAGGGAGTGGGTGTGGATGACGCAATCGACATCCGGGCGGGCCATGTGGACGGCGCTGTGGATGACGAAGCCGGCTTTGTTGGCGCGCAGGCCGGTGGGATCGAACAGAACTTTGCCGGCTTCATCGACTTTGACGAAGCAGGACGCGTTCATCTGATCGTAGAGATAGCCGTAGGGGTTGAGCAGGAAAGTCCCCTCCTCCCCCGGCACGCGGACGGAGATGTGGTTGGCGATCATCTCATCCCAGCCGTAATGATTGACCAGCCGGTAGCAGGCGGCGAGGTCCACGCGGACTTGCCATTCCTCGGGCGTGACCTGATCCCGCACATTGGCGAGCGTTGCTGTGACGGCGTCCATGATGGTTTCCCCCAATTTTGACTTGGCGGCAGCTTGGCGGGAACTGGCCGGGCTTGCAACGCATTCGGGGCGGGGCGATGCTGTGAAGATGGAGCCACACGAAGCCATAACAACCAGCCCCGATGCATCCAGCCCTGAGGCGATCCGTCGGCGCAGCCGGATTACCGCGCTGATTGTGGCGTGCGCGCTGTTTATGCAGAACCTCGACAGCACGGTGATCTCCACCGCTTTGCCCACCATGGCGCGGGCGTTCGGGGCGGACCCGGTGCATATGAACGTGGCGCTGACCAGTTATTTGCTCTCGCTGGCGGTGTTTATTCCGGCAAGTGGCTGGATTGCGGACCGGTTCGGCGCCAAGCAGGTGTTCCGGCTGGCGATCCTGGTGTTCACCGTGGGTTCCGTGCTGTGCGGACGGGCGGATAGTTTGGGGTTTTTAGTCGCGGCACGGATTTTCCAGGGTGTTGGCGGCGCGATGATGGTGCCGGTGGGCCGGCTCGTGCTGCTGCGCACGGTGCCAAAGCATGAACTGGTGGCGGCGATGGCATGGTTGTCCACGCCGGCGTTGCTGGGGCCAGTGCTAGGGCCGCCGATTGGCGGCTTTATCGTGACATATTTTTCCTGGCCGCTGATTTTTGACATCAACATTCCGATCGGCCTGCTCGGCGTGGTGCTGGTGAGCAAGTTCGTTGAAGATGTGCGCGAGCCGCTGCATACCCGGTTCGACTGGCGCGGGCTGGCGCTGTCCGGCACGTGTTTGGCCAGCTTGATGTTCGGGTTGGAGACCGCCGGGCGCGGGGTGGTGGAGCCGGCGCTGACGCAGGCGATGCTGGGGCTGGGAGTGGTTTCGGCGCTGCTTTATGCGTGGCATGCGCGCCATACCGCCACGCCGTTGCTGGATTTCACCCTGCTGCGCCATCGCACGTTTTTGGTGGCGGTGACCGGCGGGACGCTGTTTCGCATCGGGATTGGCGCCATTCCGTTTTTGCTGCCGATGATGTTGCAATTGACCTTTGGCAAATCGGCGGCACAAAGCGGGTTGATTACCTTTGCCAGTTCGTTGGGGGCATTGCTGATGAAGCCGGCCTCGACCCGCGCGCTGCGCTGGCTCGGCTTTCGGGATACGCTGGTGGCCAATGCGGTGCTGAGCGCGGTGTTGCTGGGGGTGATCGGGCTGTTTCGGCCGGATTGGCCGACGGCGGTGATTTATACGATTTTGATCGCAGGCGGTTTTTTCCGCTCCTTGCAGTTCACCGCCTATAACGCGCTGGCCTATGCCGATATTCCGCGCCCGCAAATGAGCGCGGCGACGAGTTTTTACGCCACCGTGCAACAGGTTTCGATGACGCTGGGCGTGTCGGCCGGGGCGGCATCGCTGACCATCAGCATGGCGGCGGCGGGACATACGACGCCGATGCTGGCGGATTTCACCATCGCCTTTCTGGTGGTGGCGACGAGCACGATGCTATCCACGCCGGTATCGCTGTTGATGCCGCGCCATGCGGCGACGGAAGTGAGCGGGCACGCGCAGCGCGGATAGTGGCCGCGTTAATGCCCGAAGCCCCGGCGTAGCCAGTCCACTAAGCGCAAAGGTCGCCGATACGGCTGTTCGGCGGCGTGGCGGCGGGCATAGATTTCGGTTAGCAAAACTTCGCCGCCGGCGGCGCGCTCCAAGGTCATGCGGCGATTGAAGGTTTCTGCCGAGCCGGGATGATGGCCGATGACGACAATGCCGGCCTGGGGCAGCGTCTCGGCGAGCAGGCGCAGCATCGTATCCGCCGAGGTCGGGTCCAGCGCGTCGGTGGCGTTGCCGAGCACAACCCAATTCGGCCGAAACAGGATCATGCGGGCGATGGACAGGCGCTGCATCTCGGCTGCGGTGAGTTGGCTCTCCCAATCGGCCACCTCATCGAGCCGTTCGGCCAGATCGGGCAGCCCGGCCCAGGTCACCGCCTCGGCCAGTGCTGCATCAGGGTGGCGCATGCTATCCGCCGGGAAGGCGAGCGCCTGGCGCAAACTGCCTTCCGGGAGAAAGGGGCTGCGCCCGACCGCGATCATCTCGGTATCACTGGGCAGGCTGACATGGCCGCGCCCCCAGGGCCAAATTCCGGCGAGGACACGGAACAATACCGCCGCGGCATCCGGATCGCCGTCGACCAGCACCCGCTCCCCTGGCGCGACGTGCAGGGTGAGGGCGGACAGAATGGCGGTGCCGTCCGGCGCTGCGACCCACAGGTCGCGCACGCCGAGGGCGGCCGCGGTGGTACGGTCCAGATTGATCGCGGTATCGCCGATGCGGGCAGCTTCGAGGGCGACGATGCGGATCGCTTCCTCCAGCGCCAGCACGCGCTCAACCGAGGCGCGCCATTCGGCCAGGCGAGGGAGATTATCGACCGGCCAGGACAGGGCGCTGGTGACCTGCTGGAAGGCTTGGGCGGATTGCATCAGGCCGCCGAGCGAAAGGGCGCCGCTGAGAAAGCGCGGGGTGCCGACCAGGACGGGGAAAACCCCAGCCAGCGTTCCATAGCCGGAGGAAAACGCGACCAGGCGGCCAAGCCCGACCGATTGAGCGCCCCAGGATGGCGCAATCGCCTCAAAATGGCCGCCGAGCCGGTCGCGTTCCCAAGCCTCGCCGCGTGCAACCGCAATCGGTTCCGCCCGCCCATGCGCCCGCACCAGATTGAAGCGGAAATCGGCCTCCTTGGTCTGGCGGGTGTCGGTGGCGTGCACCAGTGGGCGGCCAAGCACGAAGGCGACCACCGCACCGGTGCCGGCATAGAGGAAGGCGAGCAGCACGAGATGACCTGGCACAGGGACGCCGAGGACGTAAACCCAGCCTGACAGCGACCACAAGATACCGACAAAGGTTCCTAGCAGCAGCACGCAGGAGAACAGGCTGCTGGCCAGATCGATCGCCGCCTCCACCGCGATGCGGATATCCTCGGCAATGCGGCCATCGGGGTTGGCGTGGTCGCCCGGGATGAGTGCGGCCTGATAGTGGCGGGCATTGTCCATCCAGTTGCCAATCACCCGGGCGGTGAGCCAGCGGCGCCAATCCAGATAGAGCTTGCGGCGGATGCCGAGATGGGCGGTGTTGGCGACCATGGTGCCGAGCACGATGAGGGCGAAAATGCCGATCTGCGCCATCGCGCCCTCGGTTGATCGGCGTTCCAGCGCATCGAACAGATCGGCGCTCCAAACGTTAAGCCGCAGCGCCAGCAACACCTGCCCGATAATGACCCCAACCAGGGCGGCGATCAGGGCGCGGGGCTTCCAGCCGCCGTGGCGGGTCCAATAATGCCCGGTCAGATGGACAAAGTCCCGAAGAAACGTCGGCCGGCGGCCCGGCTCCTCCCGGAGGAGCGGCGCGTCTGGGCGGGGGGCGTCGTCACTGTCTGTCATGGTCGTTCCCTTGAGGGTCGTTCCCTATGGGGCAAATTGGGGGGCGCGGTCGCGTGGGGGGAAATACCTAGCGCGGCATCGGCACCTTCCCGCGTTATGCGCATACGGCTATATCGGAGGGATGCTGGATTTCCTCACCCCGGATGAATGGGACGCGGTGGCGCTGACCCTGGGGGTGGCGGCGCGGGCGGTGCTGTTCGGGCTGCCGCTGGCGGTGCTGACGGCGCTGGTGCTGGCGCGGGGGCGGTTTTTCGGGCGGGCCGGGCTGGATGCGTTGGTACACCTGCCGATGGTGTTGCCGCCGGGGGTGGTAGGCTGGCTGCTGTTGCTGCTGTTCGGCGTGCGCGGGCCGGTGGGGGCACTGTTGCGCGACTGGTTCGGCGTGCGACTGGTGTTCACCACAACCGGCGCCGCGTTGGCCTGCGGGGTGATGGCGTTTCCGCTGATGGTGCGGGCGGTGCGCTTATCGCTGGAGGGGGTGGATCGCGGCTTGGAGCAGGCAGCACGCAGCCTGGGTGCCGGGCCGGTTGATCGGTTTTTCAGCGTCACTTTGCCGCTGGCCGCACCGGGAGTGGTGGTGGGCGCGATTGTCGGCTTTGCCGCCTGCCTGGGGGAATTTGGCGCGGTGATTACCTTCGCGGCCAATATCCCCGGCCAGACGCAGACCTTGCCGCTGGCGATTTATGCCGCGTTGCAGATGCCGAATGGCGAGGCGGTGGCGGCGCGGCTGTCGCTGGTGTCGATCGGGTTGGCGTTGGCCGGGTTGCTGGCGGCGGACTGGCTCGGGCGGCGGCTGCGGGCGCGGGTGGGGCAATGATCGCGGTTGATTTGCGGCATGATTTTGGCCGGTTCGCGCTGGATGTGCGGTTTGCCGCGCCGGGCGGGGTGACGGCTTTGTTCGGACCATCGGGCGCCGGCAAGTCCAGCGTGGTAGCGGCGATGGCAGGGTTGCTGCGACCGGATGCGGGGCGGATCGTGGTGGATGGGGCGGTGCTCTCCGACCGCGCAAGCGGGGCGTGGGTGGCGGTGGAGCGGCGGCGGCTCGGCCTGGTGTTTCAGGATGCGCGGCTGTTTCCGCATATGACGGTGGCAGGGAATTTGCGCTACGGGCTGCGGCGGGCGCCGGCGGGGCCGATTACCTGGGAGGTGGTGGTCGATCTACTCGGGCTGGCCGGCTTGCTGGAGCGGCGGCCGCATAGTCTTTCTGGCGGCGAGCGGCAGCGGGTGGCGATCGGGCGGGCGCTATTGTCGCAGCCGCGTTTGCTGCTGCTGGACGAGCCGTTGGCCAGCCTGGACGCGGCGCGCAAGGCGGAGATTCTGCCCTATTTGTTGCGGCTGAAGACGGCGTTGGCGCTACCGATGATTTATGTGACGCATGCGCTGGAGGAAGTGTTTTTTCTGGCGGACACGCTGGTTTTGCTGGAGGCCGGGCGGGTGCTGGCCTGCGGCGGGGTGGCCGAACTGTCCAGCCGCGGTGATCTGCCGCTGGCGGTGCGGGATGACGCGGCGGCGGTGCTGGATGCCGAGATTGCCGAACACCATCCGGCGCGGCGGCTGTCGCTGTTGCGGGCCGGGGGCATGGTGCTTTGGGTGCCGCTGCTGACTGGGGCACCGGGTAGCCATGTACGGGTGCGGATCCCGGCGCGGGAGATTATTCTGGCCACCGAGGCGCCGCGCGCGATCAGCCTGCACAATGTGGTGCCCGGCATGGTGCGGGCGATCCATGAGGATGCCGGGCGCCATGCGGCGCTGGTGGAGATTGACGCGGGCGGCGCGACGTTGCTGGCGCGGGTGACACCGGATGCGGTAGCGCGGTTGGCGCTGGTGGTTGGTGGGCCGGTGCTGGCGCTGATTAAATCTATGGCGGTGGACGTGAGGCCGGTGGCCTAGCGCCCATTGGCCTCGCGGGTGGCGGCGACCATGAGTTTGGTGTTGTGGCGCATCATGGCGAGATAGGTGCCGGCTGGACCAGCGGGGGGGGAAAGCGCGTCACTAAACAAGGTTCCGCCGATTTTGACCCCGGTTTCGCGGGCGATCTGGCGCAGGACGGCGCCGTTGGAGATGTTTTCCAGGAACAGAGCGGTGATGTTTTGCGACCGGATCTGGCCGATCAGGGTGCGCAGGTCTTTGGCGCTGGGTTCACTTTCGGTGGAGAAGCCTTCCGGGGCGAGGAAATCGACGCCGTATTCGGCGCCGTAATAGCCGAGCGCGTCATGGGTGGTGATAATGCGGCGGCGCGTGCGCGGCAGCGGGGTCCAGGCGGCGCGGAGGTCGGCGTCTAGCGCATCGAGGCGTTGGAGATAGCGGTCGGCGGCGGTGGAGTAGGCGTCAGCGCCGGCAGGGTCGGCGGCGATGAGGCCGGCTCGAAGATTGGCGATGTAGGTTTTGACGTTGGGCACGCTTTGGAAGGCATGCGGGTCCGTGCTGCCATCGGGGGTTTGGCGTGGGGCGATGCCGGCGGAGGCGACCACCAGACGGCCCTTGAAGGCGGCGGCCTGGGCGAGGCGATCCATCCAGCCTTCAAAGCCCAGCCCGTTGACGACCAGGACATCCGCCTGGGCGACGGCGCGCAGGTCCGATGGTTTGGGTTGGTAGACATGCGTGTCTTGATCCGGGCCGACCAGCATGGCGGCCTGCAGGCGCTGGCCGGCGAGTTGCTGCACGAGGTCCGCGAGGATGGAGAAACTGGCCATGACGCGGATGGGCGCAGCGGCGTGGGCGGCAGCGGGGAGCGCGGCCAAAGCCAAGCGCAGGGCGTGACGGCGTGACAGCATGGAGGCCTCGCTCTGGTGATGTTATATTATAACATAACGTGCACGCTATGCGGTGCGCAAGCCAGGGGATCGCGATTATCTGGCGGAATACCACGCTGGAAGGCGCTTTTCGGCGAAGGCTGAGGTGCCTTCCAGGCCTTCGGGCGAGCTGCGTTGCATCCAGCCTTCATGGGCCAGCATATCCATCGCCCGTTGATCGAGGGTGAGCCCGTTGGCGGCAAGGAAGGAGTGTTTGGTGACGGCGACGGCGCCGGGGGCGCTGAGCAAAATAGCATCGAGCACCTGGGCGAGGCGGGCTTCCATCGCGTCCGCCGGGACCACTTCGTGCACCAGGCCGATGCGCAGGGCTTCGGCGGCATCGAAACGCTCGCCGGTGAGGGCGTAGCGGCGGGTTTGGCGCAGGCCAATGGCGTTGACCATGTGGGTGCTGATCGGCGACGGGGTGACGCCGACGCGAACTTCGGTGATGCCGAACAGGGCGGCGGGGGTGGCGAGGGCGACATCGACGCAGCAGGCGATGCCGGCGCCGCCGCCGAAGCAGGCGCCGTGGATGATGGCGATGGTGGGTTTGGGGAACTCGTTCAGGCGTTGCATCGCGACCGTGGTGGCGAGCGAGGCGGCGAAGGCTTCGGCGGGCGGGGCTTTGGCGATCTGGCCGAGCCAGTTGATGTCCGCCCCGGCGGCGAATTGCTTGCCGGCGCCGCGGATGACGACCGCGCGCACGGCTGGGTCGGCGGCCAGTTGGGCCAGGCCGTCGATCAGGGCGGCGAGAACGTCGGCGTTATAGGCGTTGCCGCGTTCCGGGCGGTTGAGGGTGACGGTGGCGATGCCGCGTGCGTCAATCGCCAGCAGCACGACGCTCATGGCGCGGCGCTCCCGGCGGCGAAATAGGCTGGATCGGTGTTGGCGCCGCAAACGAGAACGCCGACATGGGCGCCGGGTGGCGGCACCCAGGCGCCGGAGAGGAGGGCGGCTAGGGCGGTGGCGCCGCCGGGTTCGGCGATCAAGCGGACGCGATCCCAGAGCAGGTGTTGGGCGGCGCGGATAGCGTCATCCTCCACGAGCACCGCTTCGGACACGTATTGGGCGGCGATGGGGAACATGATGTCCCCCACCTGTCGGGCGCCGAGGGCGTCGGCGGCGCAACCGCCGACCGGGCCTTCGATGGGGTGGCCGGCGCGCAGGGCATTATAGAGGGCGGGGCAGCCGGTGGGCTCGACGCTGACGAGTTTGACCCGGCCGGCCAGCCACGCCGCCATGCCGCCGATCAGCCCGCCGCCGCCGGTGGCGACCAGGATATGGGTGAGATCGGCGGCGTCTGCCTCAAATTCCTGCGCGGTGGTGCCTTGGCCGGCCAGCACGTCCGCGTGGTCGTAGGCGTGCACGACCAGGGCGCCGGTTTCGGCCTGGCGGATTTGGCTGGCCTGGAAAGCCTCGGCATAGGCGGCGCCGACCCGGACGAGACGGGCGCCGAAGCTTTCGATACGAGCGCATTTGGCGGCGGGGGTGCGTTCGGGCACGTAGATTTCCGCGGTCAGGCCGAGTTGCTGGGCGGCGTAGGCGACGGCGGCGCCGTGGTTGCCGCCGGAGGCCGCGATAACGCCGCTGGCAGGCAGGGTGCCTGCATCCCGGGCCAGCAGAATGCGGTTGAAGGCCCCGCGCGGCTTGAAGCTGCCGGCGTGTTGCAGCAGTTCCAGCTTGAGGGTGAGGGCGAAGGGAAGCCCGAGTTCACCGGGTGCGAGGCGCAGGATCGGGGTGCGGCGCACATAGGGGGCGATGCGACGGGCGGCGGCGGCGATATCGTGCGGAAGGATGCTCATGCCAACGGCATGGCATGGCCGCAGGGGGTGCGGCAAGTCACGGGCTTATCAGCGCCAACGCTTGCGGCTATATGTTGGCAATGCAGGTCCATGGAAGTTGTGTCGCGCGTAGGGGCGCGGGCGTGCTTTTGCTCGGCCCGTCAGGGGCCGGCAAGTCCGACCTTGCGTTGCGGTTGCTGGATCGCGGCTTCGCGCTCGTCGCCGACGACCGGGTGGAAATTGTGGATGGCACTGCCCAACCGCCGGATGGCCTCGCGGGGATGCTGGAGGTGCGCGGCCTTGGGATCCTGCGTTTGCCCCATTTGGCTGCGACCCGGTTGGCGTTGGTGGTGCAGTTGGGCGCGACCGGCGACCGATTGCCGGCGCCGGATCGATATGCGGCGTTGGATCTGCCGATGATCAGGTTGGCGGCCGAAGCGGCCTCCGCGGCGCAGCGGGTTGAGTTGGCATTGGACTGCGCGCTCGGGGTGCACATCCAACATGCCGGGGCGTTCGCGGCATGAACGCCCTGCCGCCACCGCGCGTGGTGCTGGTGACCGGGCTGTCTGGAGCCGGCAAGGCGTCTGTCCTGCATGCGCTGGAGGATCTGGGCTGGGAGACGATGGACAATCTGCCCTTCACGCTGCTGGAGGAAATGCTGTCCGAGATCACGCCCGATCAACCGCGCCGGCTGGCGTTGGGGGTGGATGTACGCTCGCGCGGGTTTGATGCGGCGGCTTTGGGCCGCTTGCTTGATCGCCTTAAACGCAATACTGATATGCGCCTTGATCTCGTCTACTGCCAGGCCGACGATACGGTGCTGTTGCGGCGGTACACGGAAACCCGCCGCCGCCATCCGCTCTCGCCGCAAGGCCGGGTGGCGGATGGGATTGCCAAGGAGCGGGCGTTGACCGCCCCGTTGCAGGCAGCGGCGGACTTCGTGGTCGATACCTCCGAACGTTCACTTGCGGCGCTACGGCAATGGATCGACAGCAATTTCGGCCAGGACGAGGCGGAGGAATCGCGGCCGGGTCTGGCGATTTCGTTGGTCTCCTTCGGCTATCCCGCCGGGCTGCCGCGTGAAGCGGACCTGGTGTTTGACGTGCGTTTTTTGCGCAATCCGCATTACGACCCGGTGCTGCGGCCGCTGACCGGGCGCGATCCGGCGGTGGCGGCGTATGTTTTTGCTGACCCGGATTACGAAGAATTCTTCCGGCGCCTGACCGACCTGCTGGACCTGCTCTTGCCCCGCTTCGTTCAAGAGGGCAAAAAATACGTCACTGTTGCGATCGGTTGCACGGGCGGGCGTCACCGCTCCGTGACCACTGTCGAGCGACTTGCCCGTTTTCTGCGCGAAGCATCCTGGCGTGTGAGCATCACGCATCGGGAAATCGCTTCCGAGCAAACCGGGACGGCCGCGTTGGCAGATGCCGGGCGTGACGGGAAGACGACCGGCCAGACCAAGCCGGGACCCTGAAAGGATGAAGTGCCATGCCCCAACGGGCTGCTCGTATCATGCGGGCGTTTTGAGCTTGCGTCCTCTCGCATTCCGGCGGGCGGCGCGGCTGCGCGCGATCTGCCGCCTCATTATCCTGTCAGGGAATTCCAGCCGATGATTGGCCTGGTTCTGGTCACCCATGGTCGGCTTGCCGACGAGTTGCGATCCGCCATGGAGCATGTGGTTGGAGCGCAGAAAAATGTCGCTACCGTTTGTATCGGCCCGGATGACGATATGGAGGGCTGCAAGACCGCGATCGAGGCGCGGATTGCCGAGGTGGATACCGGCGATGGGGTGGTGTTGCTGACCGATATGTTCGGTGGCACGCCGAGCAATCTGGCGATCTCGCAGATGGTGCGGCCGAATGTGGAGGTGCTGTCTGGGGTGAATTTGCCGATGCTGGTCAAGCTCGCCAAGGTTCGTTCAACCCAATTGCTCGCGGATGCGGTTGGCTGCGCCCAGGATGCGGGCCGCAAATATATCGCTGCCGCGTCGCATGTGCTGCCAACCACCAAGCCCGGCCCCTGCTGATGGCGGCTGACGGGGCGGAGGGAGGCAATAACGGGGATGGCGGGGCGGTGTTGGTGCGCCACGTCACCATTTGCAACAAGCGGGGCCTGCATGCGCGCGCGGCGGCTAAATTCGTCTCCCTCGCGGAGCGGTTTGGCGCCGTGGTGGATGTGATCAAAGACGGGCAATCGGTCTCGGCGCTGTCGATCATGGGGTTGATGATGCTGGGCGCCGGGATTGGCAGCAGCATTGAATTGCGGGCCGAGGGCTGGGACGCCAAGGAGGCGATCGACGCGCTGACGGCCCTGGTGGAAGCCGGCTTCCATGAGCAAGACTGAGGCACAAACCGAACGTCGCCTGACCGGCATCCCGGTTTCGCCAGGGATTGCCATCGGCCCGATGTTTGGCGCGCTTGAGCCGCCGGCGGTAGTAACCCGCAGCAAGATCCAGGCCGCCGATAGTGGGGCAGAAGTGTCCCGCCTGGATGCGGCGATTGTGCAATCTCGCAAACAATTGCTCAAACTGCGCAATCGGCTGGCAGTGCTGCCGGAGGATAGCCAGGCGGAAATTGCCCCGCTGCTGGATGCGTATTTGCAGATGATCGGCCCGTCCCGGTTGGTGCGGGCGACGCGCAAGCGGATTGCCGAGGCGCTGGTGACGGCCGAGACGGCGGTGGTCGATGAAACCGAGGCACTGGCTGCCGCCATTCTGGGCGCTGCGGGTGATAACGGGCAGGCCAGCCGCCGCCATGCCGAGGAGGTGCGCGAGATCGGCCGGCGGTTGGTACGCAACCTGACGCGCACGCCGTTTCGCAGTTTTGCCGGCTTGCCGCCAGGGGCGGTGCTGTTGTGCGAGGGGTTGCGGCCGGCGGATGCGGCGCTGCTCGACCCGTCCAAACTGGCCGGCGTGGCGACTGAGGAAGGTGGGTCTGACGGCCATACGGCGGTGATGCTGCGGGCGCTGGGCGTGCCGGCGGTGCTGGCGGTGGATGGGCTGAGCCAGGCGGCCAGGCCGGGCGATCTGGTGATTGTGGACGGCGCGGCGGGCACGGTGGTGATCAACCCATCGGCGGCCACCCTGACGGCGGCGCGGCGGGCGGTGACCGCCTTCGCGCAGGAGCGCCAGCGGCTGGGCCGGATGCGGCGGTTGGTATCCGTTACCCAAGACGGGGTGGCGATTGAGTTGCAGGCCAATCTGGAAATCCCGGTCGAATTGCCGCTGATCGCCCAATCCGGCGCATCGGGCATCGGGCTGCTGCGCAGCGAGTTCATGTTCATGAACCGCGAAACCTTGCCAGATGAAAGCGCCCAATACGAAACCTATCGCACCGTGATCGAGGCGATGGGCGGCGATCCGGTGACGATCCGGGTGCTGGATTGGGGCGGCGAAAAGGAAATCGAGGCGCTGCAAAGCGAAGGCGTCGTGCCCGATATCGCCGACACCAATCCGGCCTTGGGCTTGCGCGGCATCCGGTTGCTGCTGCGCAAACCGGACCTGTTTGAAACCCAACTCGCCGCCATCCTGCGGGCGGCGGTGGCTGGGCCGACACGGATTTTGCTCCCGATGGTGACCACGGTGGGCGAATTACGAGCGGCTCGGGAGATTTATGAACGCGTGGTGCGGCGCCTGCGTCGGCGGGGGGAACGCTTGCCGGATAAGTTGCCGCCGCTGGGGATTATGATCGAAACCCCGGGCGCGGCGCTCTCCGCCGATGCGCTGGCGGAGGTGGCGGATTTCTTTGCGCTCGGCACCAATGACCTGACCATGTACACGCTGGCGGTGGATCGCGGCGAGACGGAGGTTTCCGAACTGTACGACCCGCTGCATCCGGCGGTGTTACGGCTGGTACAGTTCACCACCCAAGCGGCGGTGCGGGCCAATATCCCGGTCTCGGTTTGCGGGGAGATTGGCGGTAACCCGCATTTCACCGCGTTGCTGATCGGGCTGGGGCTGCGCACGTTCAGCATGAATGCCTCATCCGTCCCGCGGGTGAAGCAGGCGGTGCGGGCGCTGCATGCCGCCGATTGCCGGGTGCTGGCGGATGCGGTGATGAGCGAATCCGACCCGGCGATCATCCGGCGCATGGTGATGGGCACGACATGAGCAAACTGGTGGCCATCGGGCTGGGGTTTACCGAACTGCCCTTCCCCACCGCCGCCGGCTACTGGCGCTGGGTGGATTTGTGCGAACAAGGCGGGATCGACTCGCTGTGGCAGACCGACCGGCTGATTTCCCGCACGCCGATCCTGGAAAGCATGACGGCGATGGCAGCGTTGGCCGGGCGCACCCGGCGGCTGAAATTTGGGGTGAACGTGGTATCGCTGGCGATGCGGGAGCCGGTGCTGCTGGCCAAGCAATGCGCCACGATCGACATGCTGTCTGAGGGCCGGCTGCTGCCTGGTTTTGGCATTGGCAGCCCGCGTGGCCCGGAATGGGCGGCGATGCATCTGGAAAGCAGCACGCGCGGCAAAGTGACGGATGAGGCGCTGGAAATTCTGCGCCTACTGTGGACGCAGGAGCGGGTGGACTACGCCGGCAAGCACTTCCAACTCACCGGGGCCAGCATTGCCCCGCGCCCGGTACAGGCGGAATTGCCGATGTGGATTGGCGGCGCCTCAGAAGCGGCAATCCGCCGCACCGGCCGCTATGGCACAGGATGGCAGGCCGGGGCGGAAACGCCAGCGCAACTGGCACCGATCGTGACCGGAATTCGGGCCGCGGCTGCCAGCTTCGGGCGGGTGATTGAAGAGGACCATTACGGCGCCGCCTTCCCGTTCCATTTTGGCAGCCGGAATGATCCCGGAATTGCCGAGGCGATGGCGGCCTATACCAAACGCACCGGGCAGGACGCGGCGGAGTATTTCGCCATTGGTGACGCGGCGGCCATTCTGGCGCGGATAAACGAGTATGTTGAGGCCGGTGCGTCCAAATTTATTCTGCGGCCATTAGCAGACGACGAAGCGGGCGTGATGGCGGAAACACGCAAGATCATCGCACAGGTTTTGCCCGAAGTGGCCCGCCGATGGCCGAAACCGAGCAAGGCGGCGATGGGGGCTGGAGGGTTTTAGGCGGGTTGGAAGGGCTTCTTTTTTGGAAAAAAGAAGCAAAAAACTTTTGACACTTTGGTTGGGCGGGTAGGCGGCTGGGGCCTGGTGTACGGCGAAGCCCTGGAATTGATGAAGTTTTTTTGGTTTTTTTTGTTCACAAAAAGAACAAATTGGCTGGGATTTCGAACCCTTCTCCCGCGCTTAGCGGAAAAAGAGACTGCCGAATTTGCTTGCAGCGGTCGCGCTATGTTTTTATATATAACTTTATGAAAGCTTCTTCTACCGTTTTGCGCGTAAGCGAGACTGCACCGGAGGTGGTGCGGCGGTTGGAGATGATTGTGTCCGCCGTGGCGGCGCTGATCGCGCGGCGGTTTCTGCGCGACC
>Ga0164297_10002877_pt1 | contig 16563 bp, 18 predicted proteins | sample GEODES058metaG_FD_113539 | JGI IMG/M metagenome (GOLD analysis project Ga0164297, IMG submission 113539) | Dystrophic lake water microbial communities from Trout Bog Lake, Wisconsin, USA - GEODES058 metaG | ecosystem: Environmental > Aquatic > Freshwater > Lake | place: USA: Trout Bog Lake...
GAAAAAGAAATATTGGCCAAACTTAACAAACTAGCTGGATTTAAAGCATCTACTAATGATCAGTTGATTCCGATTCGTGAGTTGGACTTGTTCGCTAAGCGTCTGAAGTTAGAAAATGATACGACGATGAGCGAGTCTGACAAGACTAAGGCGCTGGCAGAGATTGATGCCAAATTAGCGGCGCTTAAAAAATAGGTCATACCGATGACCTCGACTTCTTCCATGATGTTGTCAAGCACAGCTATCGCGTCGCGGCGGAATTTGCTCGCGCAGATGGGCTGGGCTTTGCTGGTGCTCTTGCTGATCGCATCATGGAATGGAGCCGATATGCGGCCGGCAGAATTGATTCGCGATTCCGGCAACATGTCGAAATTTGCTGCAGAGTTTTTCCCTCCTAAGTTTCACGACTGGCGCTTGTATCTTGAAGAGATGCTGGTAACGCTTGAGATTGCTCTGTGGGGAACGGCTCTGGCAGTAGTCAGTGCAATCCCAATGGCGCTACTCGCTTCGTCTAATTTGGTGCCATGGTGGGTATATCAACCCGTCAGACGTCTTATGGATGCTTGTCGTGCAATCAACGAAATGGTCTTTGCCATGCTGTTCGTTGTGGCTGTCGGCCTCGGACCTTTTGCTGGGGTACTGGCGCTTTGGGTTCACACGACAGGGATTCTGGCTAAGTTATTTTCAGAGGCTGTTGAGGCGATTGATCCGCAGCCTGTTGAGGGTATTAGATCGACGGGCGCTTCAAGTCTGCACGAAATCATTTACGGCGTATTGCCTCAAGTCATGCCGCTCTGGGTGTCATTTACCCTTTACCGCTTTGAGTCCAATGTCCGATCTGCCTCTGTGGTCGGTATGGTGGGAGCCGGTGGAATAGGTATGGTGTTATGGGACATTATGCGCGGCTTTCAGTATGGCGAAACCTGCGCCGTGATGATCATCATCATTATTAGTGTGACCGTACTGGATTTGATCTCGGCAAATATTCGTAAGCTACTCATTTAGAGGTTTCAATAATCATGGCTCTCACCATTGAACAAATCCAGGATATTTTTACGACGCGCGGTGCCGCGCGATACGGCCGAGAGGCAATTAATCAGCTAGAGCATGCTTTGCAATGCGCGCAGTTGGCTGAGAGAGCTGGCGAGACACCAGAAACCGTCGCGGCTTGTTTGTTGCATGACCTGGGACATTTGCTGGTTGAGGACGTGAATGATGACCCGCAGCACTTTCCCGAGAAAGACGACTTGCACCAGTTTATTGCGATCCCGTTTTTAAGAAATGTGTTCAGTGAGGCGGTTCTGGAGCCCATTCGATTGCATGTCGATGCAAAACGCTATTTGTGCGCTACCGATGCGTCCTACTGGGACTCCCTCTCGCCAGCATCAAAGCATAGTCTCGAACTTCAAGGTGGCGTTTACAGCGACGAGCAGGCGAAAGCCTTCATTGCCCAGCCTTACGCAGCGGAAGCTGCGCGTCTGCGTCGCTACGACGATCTCGCCAAAGTGAAAGACTGCCCAACCCCCAGCATGTCTCACTACATTCGGATGTTACAGGCTCTGCCTAACTGATCACATTTGCACAGGATTGGTGCGAGGTCCTGTAAGTAAAGACGCAATTTGAGTCGATTAGTCTCCGAAATCCGAGATGGCATGCTAATTGCTCAGAGAGTGGCTCATACGAGTTACTCTTGCCATGCCAACTACTCAACTTAGCATTCAAAACGTCCGCAAATCTTTTGACAGTAAAGGTGGGCCTGTTCACGTACTGGATGGGCTTACTTTCGATGTGCACGAACAAGATTTCATCAGCATCATAGGTCCGAGCGGTTGCGGAAAATCGACGATCTTTAATGTGATCGCAGGTTTACTGCAGCCTGATAGTGGTCAATTGATCTACCGAGGGCAGCCAGTTGCAAGCCTGCGAGGCCGTGTTGGCTACATGATGCAAAAAGATTTGTTATTCCCGTGGCGAACAGTTCTTGAAAATGTCTTACTCGGCCTCAAAATTCGAGGCACTAATGAGAAAGAGGCGATCGAAACCGCACGCGAGTATTTATCAACCTTTGGCCTATCTGGTTTCGAGAAAGCTTATCCACAGATGTTGTCAGGTGGTATGCGCCAGCGTGTCGCACTGATCCGCACACTGGTGATGGATCCGGATATTTTGTTATTAGATGAGCCCTTCTCTGCGCTTGATTATCAAACACGTCTTTATCTTGAGAGTGTGTTGCTCGAGGCGGTAGAGACTTTCAAAAAAACCGTTATTTTGGTTACCCATGACATTGATGAAGCCGTTGCGTTATCGAAACGAGTCGTGGCACTGAGTGGACGACCTACGCAAGTCAAAGGCGTGCACTTAATCGATATCGAGCGCACGACACCCGTTGAAGCGCGTTCGCACAAGAATTTTTCTGAATACTTCCATTTGCTCTGTGCAGAGCTAGACATTCAAACGCGCAAGCGTGAGGTTCTGTCATGAGCACATCCAAATCTAGTTGGGTAGATACTCGCGCAGGTAGAGCGCTGTTGCAGTTTTCCGCGGTAGTTAGTTTCTTTGCGCTGTGGGAGCTCGGTGGTCGGATGGGTTGGATCAACGAATTTCTCGTCGGCACGCCCTCTGGCATATGGGTCAGATTGTCAGCCGGAGTAACTAGTGGAGATTTGTTTGTAAATGCAGGCTATACCCTTTGGGAAGCATTGATTGGTTTTTCCATTGGTACGACCTGCGGGACGATCTTGGGTTTATCGCTGTGGTATTCGCGCTTGGCGGCACAGCTAGTCGGGCCTTTTATCGTTGCGATTAATAGCGTCCCCAAAATTGCGCTCGCACCCATCGTTTTGCTTTGGTTCGGCACGGGATTGATTTCCAAAGTTGCGTTAGTTGTTTCAATGACCGCCATCGTGGCCTTGATCGCAGCGCATCAAGCGTCAAAAGATGCCGATAAAGATTTACAGGCACTGCTTTTCTCAATGGGAGCCAATAAGCATCAAATATTTTTTGATGTGGTCGTTCCTTCTTCCTTGCCTGCAATCATTGCAAATTTCCGAATCAATGTTGGTTTTGGTTTGGTTGGCGCAGTCGTAGGAGAGTTCATTTCGTCCAAACATGGGCTGGGGCACATGATTTATACCGCTTCGAGTTTGTTTGACTTGAATACGGTCTGGGTTGGACTGTTCTCTTTAATGCTTGTGGGGTTTGCGTTGTATCACGGCATTGACGCGATCGAGAAAGTTTTGCTGCCCTGGCGAACTGATACCGGTCGCTCACATATCCAGATGTAGCTTTCACATTCCCAGTAGTTTCTTACACGATTAATCTGCATTTTCAAGAGGTCATCATGTTGAATTTTAAAAATGTATCGTTAAAGCTAAGTGTTGCAATCGTCGCGACTGTCTGTGCGCTTTCGTCCACCGTTGTTGCGGCAGAAGGAAAAAAAGCGGTTATTTCTCAAGCGTTTCAGTCGATGCTGTACTTGCCGCTCTATGTGGCGATTAACAAAGATTTTTTTAAGTCACAAGGCTTGGACGTGGTTAAGGAGACAGCGGGTTCTCCCACTGCAGCGTTGTCGTCTGTTTTATCCGGTAGTTCACAATTTTCAATACATGGGCCCGAGTGGACTGCCATTGCTGCGTCTAAAGGCGCTAATGTGGGCATTATTAGTAACGTTGTTAATGGTGCCGCAGTTTGGATTGCGACGACGCCAGATTTTAAATTTGAAAATATCAAATCGATCAAAGGCGAAAAAGTAGTCACAGGCTTAATGCCAACGACAAGTACTTCTCTGTTTATTAAGCTGTTAAAAGAAAATGGCATGAACGATCAGAAGGACGTCGATATGATTCAGGTTCAAGTCGGATCCGAGCCGGCTCCTTTTTTAGGGGGTCAAGGTAAAGTAGCTGTTTTATATGAGCCCGGTTTGGATCAAGTTGCAGCAAAAGGCATGAAAGTGGTGTTGGGATTCCCTTCGCTGTATGGTCCTTATGCTTTTTCCTCAGTGACTGCGCAAAAAAACGTCGATCCTGAGTTGGCTCAGGGCGTGGTCAATGGCATGGAGCTCGCATTGCGGTTTATGGCTAAGAACCCAGACGAGACCGTCGCGATAGCGAAAAAAGAGTTTCCAACGCTAGATCCTCAAGTGGTAGAAAATGCCGTACGTCGTATGATGACTGACAAAGTCTATCCGTCTAACGTACAGACGACGCCGGAGGCATTAAAAGTTTCGATGGATACACAAATTGCGTTGGGCAATTTGAAAGAGCAGCCTGATTACAGTAAGTTTGTGGTTCAAGACTACGTAAAGAAGGCTTTGTTGCTGCCTTAATCAATGTGAGATTTGCTTAAATGAAAATGTCTTTGGGCCTTGTTGAGGCGAGTAACGCGATACAGTCTGGCGAACTGGATCCTGTCGAATATCTTCAGGATTGCGATGACCGTGCCAACGAAGTCGAGCCTTGGCTCAAAGCATTTGTTTCACGACAAGATTTTGACGCGGTACTCAATAGTCTGGGTGGTTCAGGCGTTGGCGGCCTGTTGACGGGGATTCCCGTTGGCATCAAGGATCTCATAGCAACACAAGCATTGCCTACAACAAATGGTTCGCCAATCTATTGTGATCAAGTCACCGAAACTGACGCCACAATCGTAACTAAAATTCGCGATTTAGGCGGTGCTGTTTTTGGTAAAACGGTTACGACGGAGTTTGCTTGGCGACAGCCAGGTCCGACGGTTAATCCACATCACCCTGACCATACGCCGGGTGGATCTTCAAGTGGCTCAGCCGCCGCCGTTGCTGCAGGAATTTTGCCATTGGCGTTGGGTACACAAACAGTGGGTTCGGTTATCCGACCAGCCGCTTATTGTGGTGTCGTTGGATTCAAAGCAAGTTACGGAGCTGTTCCCAGAGAAGGTGTGTACCCTTTGTCCGGGTCTCTCGATCATGTTGGGTTTTTGACGCGCTCAGTTGATGACGCAGCGTTCGCATTTGATTTGCTGCGCAATAAAGTTGCCGCTGAGCCCGATAGTATTGTTCTGCCTGGATTGTCGCTGACTTCTAAAAATAGATTGCAGGGAACAGAGCCCCCGAGATGCGCCCTCTTAAGCACGCCTTTCGATGATCGCTTGTCTTTAGATCAGAAAAACGCCATGAATGGCGCAATAGAAAAAATCCGTGCAGCCGGTGGAATTGTTGAATCATTTGAATTACCAGCAATTTACTGGCAAGGCATTGACGCTATGTTCTGTTTGCTCGAGTGTGAGGGTGGCAAAATTCACGAAGAGCATGTCAAAAACCATTTTGATAAGACCAGCAGCCATATCAGAGACCTCGTCGCGAATGGAGCAAAGCGTAGTGCATTTGAGTATTTACATGCGCGTGAATTACAGCAATATTTGCGCAAGGACGCGGCGAACCGGATGGCTGGTTACGACGTGATTCTGACTCACCCGTCAACTGGTGAAGCACCTTTAGGTTTGAGCTTTACTGGTGATCCAATATTCTGTGCGCTGTGGAGTTTTATTGGTCTTCCAGCTTTGACTCTGCCAGTGACGAAATCGCCCAAAGGTTTACCTTTGGGTTTGCAATTAGTGGCACCTTACAAGCAAGATGCGCACTTATTGCGTGCCGGGAAATGGATAGAAAACTTATAGAGCTTGGGCAATCGAGTCCCCGTAAGGCGACATAATTTCAGTACAACCCGTGTTTTGACCATCGGCTCGCATTACCCCGGCTGGACATGCAAAGGAATAAGGGTAAGTGTTGCGTCTCGTTGGTATAGTGGGCGTGATCTTATTCAATTCGGCAATCACTTCGGAGGAGAGTGATTGATCTGCTGCGATGGACGCTCCCCCACTTACATCAATTCGTGGCTGATGAAAGGCTTGTTCGATATCCAATCCATGATCCATGATGAAAGAAGTGAGCTGCATCACCGCCCCAAGTATTTTTCTGCCGCCCGAGGCTCCGAGGGCGAATGTGCGCCCACGAGCGTCCTCGCCGATGATGGGGCAGTAGTTAGCCAAGCAGCGTTTATTAGGGGCGAGGGAATTAGCTTTGCCGGGCTCAGGGTCGAACCACATAATTCCATTGTTTAACAATAATCCAGTCGACGGCGACACGACGCGAGACCCAAAAATCGACAGCAAGGTTTGCGTGACCGCAACCATATTGCCTTCTTTATCAACTACGCTGAAATGAGTCGTACAACCAGGTGCTTTGGGCGATTCGTGATCTCCCATGTTTTCAAACCGAAGTTTGAAAGCGGTATTCAGGGCGCGAGCATACGCTGTGTAAGTATCGACGCCGGGATTACCTGGTTTAGGATCTAGCTCTTTAGCAAGAATTTCAATCGCTTTGCCGTAGGTCGGCCCGCCTGTTAGACCAGGAGCCGCAAAGATACGGCCATTGCGATAGTTAATGGTCAGTGGCTCAACGAGCTCTGCTTGATAAGCAGCCAAATCCTCAACACTGAGGCAGCCTCCCTTATCTCTTATGTCTTTTACCAGCGCGTGCGCCAAGTCACCGTGATAGAAGGTCTCTGCTCCTTCGTGAGCAATTTGTTCCAGTGTGCGGGCAAATGCCTTTTGATTTAAGTGTTTTTCAGCCCCACCTGTCCACTCGCCCGCGATAGGATACTTACCCTCGTCCAGAAACATGGCCGCAGTATCCGGATCTTGTGCGAGTACTTTGGCGTTGGCACCAGTAATTAGGGAGGTATACCAATCGACTAGCAAGCCTTGATCGGCGAGTTGTGCCGCTGGGGTGACAAGCTCTTTCCAAGGCATCTTGCCGAAAGTTTTGTGTGCCAGATCCATACCCGACACAACACCGGGAACAGCAACTGCCGTCGCGCCACGGACATTACGGTCTTCTACTACAGCGGGCCATGGGAATAAGTCGCCAGACTTCCCGGCACCACTTAACGGGTAATTAGCAGGATCTAGTTCCCGAGGTGAGCGGCAACCAAAATTAATCACGTGGGCGCGTTGATCTTTAGCTCGCCATATAACCATAGCGCCGCCCGCGGCTGGCCCGCTCATCCAAGGTTCAAGTACGCCGATTGCAAAAGACGTGGCAATAGCCGCGTCGATAGCGTCTCCGCCTGCTTCTAAAACTGCGGCACCCACTTGAGCTGCTCGACGATGTTGGGCTGAAACTACCCCACCTTTCGTAGCTATAACCGCTTTGCGAGTAATTTGAGTGCTTGAAAAGTTATCGCTCATTTTTTATCCATGTGCTTTTGCGTGTCGAACGACATCCGCATGTGTTCCAAACCATACCCCTGGCAAACTTCGCATGTGACGAATAAGCTCTTCTAATATCCAGATTCGCGACCGATAGCCGATCACATGAGGATGCATGGTTAATTGAAACAAACCGCCTTCGGCGTATGCGGCGTCGAATTCGCGCTTGAAGATTTCGAAAACTGCGGAGGGTGGTGTGTGAGGCCGCAAGCCTGAAAATCGATTCATGTTGAAATAGACTGCATCATCGCGAATCCACTCTACAGGCAGTTCGATCACGCCGGTGCTTTCGCCCTGTAGTAATAGTTCGTAACAATCAACGTCGGCCATTAACGACGAGTCATAAATCAAACCCATCTCTTTGGTTATTGCCAACGTGTTGGGGCTAAAGTCCCAAGATGGAGTTCGAATGCCCACGGGACGAACGCCACTTATCTTTTCTAAAACATCCGAGCTGCGCAACATCAAATCACGCTCAGCTTCGAGGGGTAATACGGAATTTCTCTCGTGGATCCAACCGTGAATCCCGATTTCGTGCCCTTCTGCGATGATGCGTTTTTGTTCGTCTGGATACAGCAAAGCCGTGACAGCTGGAACGTAAAAGCTCGCCGGTATATCGTACCGTTTCAAGATATCCAGAATGCGCGGCACACCTTGACGGTTACCGTACTGGCCTTGCGAGAGTTTGCCAGGCGATTCCCCTCCATCGCGTAATTCATTGGTTTCATGATCAGAGTCAAAGGAGAGCGCAACCGCACACTTCGCGCCTTGTGGCCAGAGTCGTGGTTTGAGTGTTCGCCCGGCGCGTACGCGGTCAACGATGCCGCGCCATTGTGATTCAGGCCACTGCCAAGGTTCTAGGGGTTCGGTCGTCATTTGTTTGTTGATCCTGTTTTGGACAATTGATTAGCAATTTCTTGCGCCGCAATGGCTTCTTTGATGACAAACTGCTGAAATTCGGCAGGCTTTAGCCCCACCCCTTCAAGGCCTAGCGTGTCGAACTGCTGCATCACGTCGGGGTCTTGTATGGCTTTAACAATTTCCGCGTGAATCTTGCTGACGATATCACTAGGAACTGCTGCCGGCATCCACAGCCCGAACCAGTTCACGACATTAAATCCTTTTAAACCCAGTTCGTCGAGCGTGGGAACGTTGGGCATCCCCTTCCAGCGCTTCTGACCCGTTATCGCGAGTGCTTTGAGTGTTCCTGCCTGCACGTGCTGCAGCGCTATTTGTGTACCAACAAAAAACATATCGACACGACCAGCGATGACGTCGTTGGTGGCTTCGGCAACGCCTTTGTAAGGCACTGCAACAATGTCAGTACCTGTCATGGATTTCATGACTTCAGCTGGGATGTGACTCGCGGTTCCAAGTCCAGCATGACCGTAATTGAGTTTGCCAGGATTTTTTTTGGCTAAAGCAATCAGCTGCGCATAGTTTGCTGCGGACGAATTTGCTGGAACGACCAGCACTTGTCCGAAATTCTGTGCGACTAGCGAAACATGAGTGAAATCTTTTACAGGGTCATAGCTGACGTTTTCATTAAAAGGTGGAATATTGGTGTGCGAGGCGGTGGTAAATAGCCAGGTATAACCGTCAGGCGGCAATTTTGCGACAAAAGCCGTACCAACCAAGCCACCTGCTCCCAGTCGATTTTCAACAATCACGGTCTGGCCAAGAGATGCAGTCAATTTTGGTGCGATCGCTCGCATGATGAGGTCCGGCGGGCCGCCCGGCGGTGAAGGCACAATGACTCGAATCGGTTTTGAGGGATAGTTTGTCGCAAGCTCACTGGCCGTGACCCCAGAGGCCAAACACCACAACAGCGTCAAGCCTAATAAGCGCGTAATTTTTATCAAAGCACTCACAACTTAATCGTTTTATGTTGAGTTGATGACTGAATAATTGCTTCAAGCACTGCTGCATTGCGCACCGCATCACCGTCGGGCGTCACGAGAGCTTGACCACTTTTAATACAGGATGCGAAGTGCTCGAGCTCAGCTCGCTCGGTGCTGACGGGGGAGTAGCTTTTAGTCACGGGCCTTTGCTTATTGGTGACATTATTACGATCGATCATGCAGGTTGTGAGATCCCAAGTGTGTAGATGTTCTACATCGCCAACTTGGGCCCAGCCGTTGGAGCCAAATATTTGCATTCGCCAGGTCTCGGCGGTTGCGATCATTGTTCCAAGGTAACCCGTTGTACCGCCGGCAAAATGCAACAACATCGAGGTAGTGTCATCAGAGCCAAAATCCTGTGCGATTCTGAAGCTTTGTGCCGTCACTTGATCAATCGGTCCTGCTAGATACATCATGGCATCGATGACATGCACGCCGCGGCCTGTCATGCCACCTGCCGGTGATTCGTCGCCTTCGTGGCGCCAATGTCCTTTTGGGAAGCGATAGGCACTCGGGCCACAAAAATTGCCTTCGATATGAAGTAGCTTGCCCAGGGTGCCATCATCCAGCATACGACGCACCTCTTGCAGTGCGGGTTGAACGCGCCAGTTGTAGCCCACCCCGAGTATGACCTGATGATCCGCCGCAGCTTTTGCTGCTCGTTGTGTACTGATGTAATCGAGTCCGAGGGGCTTTTCGCAAAAAATATGTTTCCCGGCTTTTGCGGCGGCAACTATTTGATCGGTATGCATGGAATGAGGCGTTGCCAGCACAACTGCATCGATAGTTGGATCAGCCAGTAATTTTTCAAAACTGTCTGTCATCTTGATGTTGTACTTGCCGGCAAATTCGGCTGCCTTAGCTGGTGTGCGGGTTGCGCCTGCCACAAATTGAATATCTTTGCTCAGCCCTTGGACACTTTTGACTAAGTTTTGACCCCAGGTTCCCATTCCAACAATTGCTGCCTTGATCATTATTACGGCTTCCATTAACGATATAAATTTCGACGTAGCGACGCCTTTGTTATCTGATTATTCAAGAAAGAATGACTGCTGACAACACAAAACCACATGAAAAATGCGGTTGTGCCTCATTATGTTCTTGTGACGGTTTTTATCCAAGACGTAATTTTTTCAGTAAAAATGGATGATCGGCTAATAGGAAAAAAATGCCCTCCATAATCAAACGAAAATAACTGAGCTCCTGGGAGCTTACTGGCAAGTTCTTGTTGTAAGTAGAAGGGAATCATCAAGTCATCCTGAGATCCTAGGATGAGAGTAGGCTGTTTAATCTGATGCAGCAGACTTGTCTTGTCAAACGCCATTAGGGCGTTAACCCGTTCCTCTACGATATGTTGCGCTTCTTCTTTCACAGGAGCCGCCGCGATCGCTTTGTCGAATACCGCCCAATTTGTATTCAACCAGGCAGGGCAGTAGGAAAGAAAAACGGCTGAGCTGGCATATTGAGCAGGAGACAGTCTCAGCAGGGCGGAGCGCATTTTGAATAACTCAGTCATGTAGCGATCGGCCTTTGCCCAAGTGCCACTTAGTAGTAGCGCACTGATGCGTTCTGGTGCCATTAGCGCCAGTGTTTGCGCAATACATCCACCTGTGGAATGTCCCAGTACGACACTGGTACTGATGTTGAGTCTATTCATGACTTCTAGACAGTCCGTTGCCAGTAGATCGATATTGCAGGCGGCAGACCCTCGGGTACTTTGGCCGATACCGCGTTGATCGAGCGTAATCACAGTAAAGTGTTTTGTGAGGTTAGTTAAGACAGGATCCCAAAAGCTTGCTGTGCCACCCAGCCCGCTGATTAAAAAGAGAGCTGGGCCTGCTCCGTGAGAGCGCACATTGAGGCGAGCGCCATCCGCGGTTTCGATCTGGACTTGATATTCTGTCGGCATAAGTAAGCGTCGAAAAAGAGTGTGAGATGAGTATTTGGTACTTTGACGCATCACTCTGGCACAATGCATCATCTAATTAACAATAAGTTACAAATTTAAGAGACGACTTTTCGATGATTAAACATCAAATGTGCGAACAGAGATACTTCGAAGATTTTAAGCTTGGCGAGCGTTTCAATTCTCCCTCGCGCACGATGACCGATGCGCTGTTCGCCGCGTTTCAACTAGCCAGTGGTGACAATCATCCTGTGCACTACGATGTGGAATATTGCCGTGCCCATGGTATGCCTCATATGCTGGCTCATGGTTTTCAGGTTGTGATTCAAACAGCCGCCGGAGCGGGATTATTTCCGCATATGGTTGAGGAGTCCCTTAAAGCTTTTATTGAACAAAGCAGTAAGTTTTTATTACCGGTATTCGTTGGCGATACGCTTTATTCCAGCATTGAGGTAGTGGAGCTCAAACCAAATCGCAGTACTGGCGTCCTAGTCATGAGGTCTGAAGTGAGAAATCAACGCAACGAGTTGGTGATGACAGGAGAGCAAAAATATTTGCTGCGTAAACGTCTTGGTGCATAAACACAAAGCAATGGTGGAATATGTCTGACGACAACCAAATCATTATCCCGCCGTCGTTTATTGCTTTGTTTGTTGAACCGGGACGTATCAAACCGAGTGCATCCAGAGAGCATATCCACGAACGCTATGATTTGTGCGAAGATTTGGCCAATATGCTCACCGAGCAAGCGACTAATAAATTATGGGAGCTCGGTATTACAGAGTCCGATGTTCTGGAGAGGATCGAGCGCGGTTTACTCGATCCGCAGATAGGCCTAACCCTGCAGGAGGCAGAGTGGGTTATACACAGACTTGCTGAAATTTTGGGCTGGGAATATTGAACCCACGCCGATCGACTATTTCTTATCAGCGGTAAAGAATTTAGCTCCGTCGAAGAAAATGTTTGGTTTCATGAACATCGAGATAAATAATGCGCCGTTTGGTGCGTACGCCGTGTGTCGATTGCCGCCCGGCCGCCAGACATAATTGCCAGCGGTGCACGAACCTTGAGCGTCATCCAAGCTACCCTCAAGCATATAGGTCTGCTCTAGTTCTTGATGGACATGGTCAGGAACGATTGCGCCCGGTTCCATTTTGAACAAAATTGTTGAAATGCCCGATTCAGGGTCTGAATAAAGAATTTTTGTCTGAATTCCTGCAAATGGAGAGGGTGCCCAGTCCATCCCAGCAATATCTACGTAGCGAGCATCTAGTTCACCGAGGCCATCGTGGCTTTTCATGTTTGGGGTTGTACCGGCCATGTTTGTCTCCTTATTGGTTTAAGATTCTTTGCGTTAGTTTCACCCCCACCGGTACTTATTTCAAGTTGTACGGATAAAAATATGAAAATCCTCGAAATTCGCGAATCCACTCGCCCGATAAAATCTAATATTCGAAATGCGTACATTGATTTTTCAAAAATGACCTTGAGTCTGGTCGCGGTGATTACTGATCAAGTACGTGACGGTAAGCGAGTGATCGGATATGGATTTAATTCCAACGGGCGCTATGGCCAGGGCTCGCTGATGCGCGAGCGTTTTATTCCTAGAGTGAATGAGGCGAAGCCCGATACTTTGCTAGACGAGCGGGGCGTTATCTGCCCTCATAAAGTCTGGGCAACCATGATGAATAACGAAAAACCAGGAGGCCACGGAGAGCGATCCGTGGCAGTTGGGACGATAGACATGGCGGTTTGGGATGCAGTGGCAAAGATTGAGGGTTTGCCGCTCTATCAGTTGCTTGCTAATCGCTATGGTAGCGGCGCACCGAATCGTAAAGTATTTGTTTATGCAGCTGGCGGTTACTACTGGCCTGGTCAGGGACTAGAGGGCTTAACAACCGAGATGCAGAGTTATCTGGATCGTGGTTATTCAGTGATCAAGAAGAAAATTGGTGGCGCGTCTCTGGCTGAGGACTGCAAACGTATTGAGGCTGTGCTGAAGTTGCTTAAACCGGGGCAGCGGCTTTGTGTTGACGCGAATGGCCGATTTGATTTGAAAACAGCAATTGCCTACGCAAAAGAATTAGCTCAATACGATTTATTTTGGTACGAGGAGGCTGGCGATCCGCTCGACTATGAGCTGCAGGCTGAATTGGCGAATCACTATGATAAGCCGATGGCAACGGGAGAAAATTTATTCTCCATGCAAGATGCGCGTAATTTAATTCGTTACGGTGGCATGCGCCCTGATCGCGACTGGTTGCAGTTTGATTGCGCATTGGCATACGGCCTTGTTGAGTATTTGCGTACTTTGGATATGCTCAAAGAGTATGGTTGGTCCGCCTCGCGTTGTGTGCCACATGGTGGCCATCAAATGTCGCTGGCGATCGCAGCCGGTTTAGGTCTTGGTGGCAACGAGAGCTATCCTGATTTGTTTCAGCCGTATGGCGGATTCCCTGACGGAGTTAAAGTCGAAAACAGCTTTGTGACATTACCAGAGTTGATTGGCATTGGATTCGAAGGTAAAGCTGATTTGTATGCAGAAATGAAAGCCCTTGCTGACTAATCAGAAAAATACATCATCAAACACTAATAAACGGAGACAAGAGCATGGCTGTGATTAACTACATTACCCAGATTCAATTTGAGTATGGAGCCGTCAAATTGCTCCAAGCAGAATGCGATAGATTGGCGGTTGCCCGACCTATGTTGGTTACCGATGCTGGTGTACGTGCTGCTGGTTTAGTAGATAAGGTTTTGGCACAATTAAAAAATGCCTCGGCGGTTGGGGTTTTTGACCAGACACCGCCTAACCCAACTGAGGCGGCGATGCGTGTCGCACTTCAGCTATACCGTGATGGTAAGTTTGATGGATTAATTGCTGTAGGTGGTGGCTCCGCCATGGATTTGGCCAAAGCGGTTGCGGTCTGCGCAACGCATGATGGGCCGTTGAAGAATTTTGCAGTTGTTGAGGGCGGTGTAGCAAGAATTACAGCGGCGACAGCTACGGTAATTGCGATTCCAACTACGGCCGGTACGGGCAGTGAAGTCGGCCGAGGCTCGATGATGATTCTTGACGATGGCCGAAAAGTTGGAATCTTATCCCCTTTCATTGTTCCGAAGTCAGCGATTTGTGATCCTGAGCTCACGCTCGGTTTACCTGCGCTATTGACTGCTGCGACAGGCATGGATGCGATAACCCATTGTATGGAAACGTTCATGTCGCCTGCGTTAAATTTCCCGGCCGAGGGAATTGCGCTGGACGGGTTGTGGCGAGGTTGGGCGCACATCGAACGTGCGACCAAGCACGGTGATGATAAAGAAGCGCGGTTGCACATGATGAGTGCGTCGACACAGGGCGCCATGGCTTTTCAAAAAGGTTTGGGTGCAGTGCATAGCCTGAGTCACGCTATTGGCGGAATGAATCCGAAGCTGCATCATGGCACGCTAAACGCAATGTTCTTACCGGCCGTGATCAATTTCAATGCCAGTGCTGAATCAATGAAACAAGCTAACAAGCTCGAGCGAATAGCCCATGCCATGGGCTTGTCAGCTCAGAGTGATGTTTCGTCTGCAGTAAAAGCGATGAATCAGCGCCTCGGCTTGCCTTCCGGTTTGGCAGAGATGGGTGTAACCGAGGCCATGTATCCTGCGATTATTCAGTCGGCAATGCAAGATCATTGTCATAAAACCAATGTCCGCATTGCGACCGAGGCAGATTACGCGCAAATCTTGCGGGAATCTATGTAGAGCGAAGATCCGACGCGTCAGTGACTGACGCGTTGCTCTATCCAGGATCCGAGTAGGTCTGCAATCTGTATGCTGTTACTGTCTTGCATCAGCATATGTGAGTTGCCTGTTATTCCAATTGTGGGCAACAGTAACAATTCTGCTTTGCCGCCTGCTTGATTGGTTTTTTGTACAAACTCGCGGCATGCCTTAAGTCGGGGCGCCCATCGAGGCGACAAGTCTACGTAGTCACCGAATAGAACCATAATTGGCATTTTGGTGTAAGGCGTTACGTCTTCTTTTGCATCAGGGCAGGCGCCCGGTTCAATTGAGACGATGGCCGCAATACCAGTTGAATCCAGAGCAGCCGTTTGAAACGGATAGATCCCCGACTGGGAATGACTCATCAATACGGTTTTCTTCAATTGTTTTGACAAGGTCGAAAGTGCAGGTACTGTTGGGTTAGGTGTCGGCATCGTGTTTAACCAGTCCGGCACCATTTGTTGCCATAAGCCATTTTGTGCGCCAACAGGGAACTTCATGCCTTCATACATTTTCGGATATTCAGGTCCGAAACGAAAAATCATCCATGCTGATTCATGGCTTGCGGCGAACACGACGGGGAGTTTGTCGGCGGGTTCCTTTCCGAGCTTGACCGCATTCATAGCCGTAGCGTTTACTGCAGAGCGCCCGCGCCCCGATTGATCGATAACGTAAGTGGGGTAGCCGCGACGTACAAAATACTCATCCCAACCCATGCGCCCATCGGGTGTGGTTTCCCACGTCATGCCCGTGAGGCAACAACCGTGTATCAGCACGAGGGATAGATCTTTCGCTTTAACCGGAATTTGGTAGCGCGTGTACATCTGATCGACAGTGATCGTACCGGCCGATGCATAGGCGGGCAAGGTTGATAATGTGTCGGACTGTACGTCTCGCCCGCCTACAAAAAAACTACCTTGTTTAGCGATGGAGAGCGGTGCTGTCAACGCTTGCTCATTGAGCTCAACAAGTTTGAAAGTCAGGGATGATTTATTGTTTTGCGCCGAGACCGGAGCAACCATGCACGCCAGGGTCGCGATGGTAAAACTACTGATGATGTACTTTGATAAAGCTAGTGGACTACGCATTGATGTCTCCGTAAGTGCTGCGTTATAGCTATATGCTAACGCAGCACTTAAACAGGGCGACAGCCTAGGTAGGTTTTATTTTTGTGCGTTGTAGGTCGCGATGCCGTCTAGAATTTCTTTGTGCGCGTCTTCAACGCCACCCCAGCCTTTCACTTTGACCCATTTGCCTGCTTCGAGGTCTTTGTAATGCTCGAAGAAGTGCTGGATTGCGTTCAAGCGCATCGGGTTGATATCGGAGGCCTCGTTCCAGTGACTATAAATGGGCAAAATTTTGTCTACCGGGACAGCCAATAGTTTTGCATCTTGACCACCTTCGTCTTCCATTTGGAGCACACCAAGGGCACGGCATTTCACGACCACACCCGGAATCACTGGAAAAGGCGTAATCACAAGTACGTCAACGGGATCGCCGTCACCGGCAATAGTTTTAGGGATATATCCATAGTTACATGGGTAGTGCATCGATGTGCCCATGAAGCGATCAACAAATAGTGCGCCAGAGTCTTTGTCGACTTCGTACTTTATTGGATCGGCATTCATCGAGATTTCGATGATGACGTTGAAAGATTCAGGCACTTTATCGCCTGCAGTGACGTTATCGAGACTCATACAAACTCCGTGAAACCATTAGTAATTAGTGAATACCCTAATGTTA
>Ga0164297_10002878_pt1 | contig 16562 bp, 24 predicted proteins | sample GEODES058metaG_FD_113539 | JGI IMG/M metagenome (GOLD analysis project Ga0164297, IMG submission 113539) | Dystrophic lake water microbial communities from Trout Bog Lake, Wisconsin, USA - GEODES058 metaG | ecosystem: Environmental > Aquatic > Freshwater > Lake | place: USA: Trout Bog Lake...
CTCCGCCGGCGCGGCACCGCCGTCCAGGAAGTTGCGGGCCTCCTCCTCCAGGGCCCGGGCCAGGGTGGGGTACCGCCGCAGCTCAGCGGACATGCAGCGCCGCACCAGCCGCATCAGCTCCTCGTGCACAAGCGCGGCGCAGCGCTTGCACGGTTCCAGCAGCTTGCTGATGCTCTGCTTGGCCAGCAGCTCGAACGGCTCCTCTGGGATGAGCAGGATGCTGCGAGCGCCAGCGCTGTTCTGGATAGCAGTCCGGATGTCATCGTCCGTCAGGCTCGCCGTCGGATCCAAGCTCTGCAGACCCTTCACAAAGATGTCGCGCAGAATGAAGTGAATGCGGCTGCCGCCAATCAGCTCGCTCGTGCTCATGTCCTCAGCATTGCCCTTCAGGCTGCTGCTCACACTGGCGCTGTACTTGTGGAGCATGGTCAAGATGAGTGCTCCCTGCGCGCTTGGCGTCTCCGGGTGACCATCTCCAAGGGCAGCAAGCTCCGTCGCCGCAATGTTGCGCTTCGACCCGATCGCCTCCGCCAAGCCAGGCAGCAGTGCCTGGATGTGGGCGCTCAGGATGCTGCTCACCGTGTGCGACAGAGCGCTCGTGCTGCATCGGCTGGCCACTGCCGCGTATTCAGGATGGGACTGGAAGAACGCAGCTTCACTGGCCAGCGCATCGCGGATGCTGCGCCGCTGGTTGATATCCTCCTGGCAGCGGTTCACGACGCCTGCGAAAGAACACACGTGTGGTAAGCGACTGTGTGATGCAGTAGCTCATCAACTGGGACAGCGCACGCGCACCAATATAGCCAAGCTGCAGCGGGATGACATCGCCACGGATATACGGTACGGCGTTGGTGCCGCGGTCCATGATGTCAAGCTGCAAAACGCAGTTGCGCGCGAGTCAGCTCGTGTGACGAGGTGCTTCCTCACAGATTCTGGCACCGCACCTTGGTGATAACACCAATGGTGCGCCGCCCCTCGGGGTCCACCTGGCGCGCCAGCTTGATGGCATCGCTGGCAGCAAGGTCGCTGTTGCCAGGAGTGACAGCCAAGATGAGGCAGCTCTCGCGCCGAATGTAGCTCAGAATCATGTCACCGATGCGCGTCTGCGCTCCACCACAGACAAAAAGCGTGCATCAGTATGTCAGGGCTGTCGGTTTCAGCGCGCACAAGAGGCGGGCGTAGCGTGGGGTGCACATGCCCCGCACCTCGATGTCCTGGGGCTGGTCGCCCACCGGCACGCGTGCAATACCCGGCAAGTCCACCAGCGTCATGGTCAGTACATACGGGCTGCAAATCTTCAGCCGGATCTGCTTCTCAGAGATGCCCTTGTTGAAGCCAGTCTCACGGTCAGTCTCAGCCTGGATCTCGGACCTGCAGTACAGCGTGTGTGGTGCGTGGTCAGCACACAGACCACATCACTGGCACGGAGCTTTCACCAGAGCGCGTACCGGATAGCCTCGAAGTCGGTGAACACTTCGCCCGGGCGGTGGAGGAACTCCCCCCACTCGAGAGGCCGCCCCGGCGTGGCGGGAGTGTAGACGAGCTGCAGCACCAGCGGGCGGCGAGTGCAGATGTCGGTGCCGCGGGGGAGGAAGTCGCGGCCGACCTGCGTCGCGGCAGCATGGTAGGGAGAGTGAGAGGCTGGACTCAACAGCTCTGAAGCTTGAAACGGGCGTGGGCACCAGACGGACTGCTGCGCCGCGCCCCGACTACCATTCCCGCAGAAAGTGCCGCTAAACGGCGCACACATGCGGCATGCCCGTGTCGAAGCAGTCACACGGGCGGCAGAGGCCCTCCGTTGGCGCCCGACAGGCTGTAGGCTCGGCGCTGATGCAAGTCTTGCAGACGCCTGGCCTTGCGCCCCCAAGTGCCGTTCGAAGCGCCATCCACACGGCACGGCGGTCATACTCTAGGGCAAGGCGCGCACCAGGGCTTCGAGGACGCTGCTCTTGCCACTGCTCTGGCAGCCAACGACAGCCACTTGAGGAAGCTCCAAGTCGCCCGTCGGGATGCCTGCGCTCGCGAAAATGTCCTGCAGCTTGTTCACCAGCGGCACCTGCGCGTGTGCGTGTCCGTCCAAGTGCGGGCAGGCGCGTGAGTGAACGCAGGCCTGGAGAGTGGGCGCGGGCAGCGTAAAGCCACGTGCTCCACCGCTGTGAGCACCAACGTCCCGGGAAGCACGCACCAGGGTCTGGCCCAAGGCCACGGGGCCCGTAAGACTTGCCATTGCGAGGCGCCTTGCACTCTACGCGTGCTGACGTGGCTGGCACTGTCGAACAGCAAAGATCCCCGCAAAGATGATTCTGCCCCGCCTCGCGCTTCCAGCTGGGAGGTATGATCACAGGCGCAAGCCGCGATGGTCGCTCTGCTGCTGCTCCGCCCCTCTGCCCAGCTCCTGGCACGTGCCACCAGGAGCCTTCGGTGGAATTAGTCCAGAACGCGCAGGAGCCCGCCAACTCGCCCGGTTCTTCACGCACGCAGCTGCATACATTGTCTTGGACCAGCTTGAGGCACTTGCTGGTGGCGCCGGCAGTCTGTCGCGCGTGCAGCCCTCACCACCAGTGAGCAAAGCAAGCGAGCCTGAAGCAGAGACTGCAGAGCGCCTCGCTGCTGACCGAGACGCGCTTGCGAGACATATGCAGAACGTGCAGCTGGGCGACCCTGACGCATGGATGGAGGCACTTGCAGCTGCATCCCCCAGAGTTGCGCTCAGAGTAGCAACCACGAGACTAGCGTATGCGACGGAGCCCACTGGTTTCGAGTGGCACAACCTGAAACGAGTCACCGGCGAGCTGCTGACCCAAGGCAATGCTGCTTGGCAAACGACTTGGCTCAGAGATGCAGTCAGCCGAGAGCAGGAGGCTGTGACACCTCCCCAGAGTGATGGATTTAAGCTGCCAGGGCTGGGCAGCGCGCGCCAGGCTGGGGCGAATCGATCTGTGTGTGCAGTGTGCGGTGGAACAGGGACCAAGCCGTGCGGGCAGTGCTCTGGCACTGGGATTAATCAGGAAGTGAAGTTCGGGCAGCCGATTGGCGCACCATGCTGGCTTTGTGAAGGGAGCAAGCAGACCATGTGTGGCTCTTGCGCCGATTTAACTGACACATTCTGAGGCGTATGCCTTCGTCAATAGTGCACTCTTCGCCATGCGCTTCCGCTTCACGGGCGATGTTGACGCGCCCGACTGGCTCCTTGCAGAAATCAACACAATCAGCAGATTGTCGTCTGTGCGAGTCAAAGTATTGGTCGGCCAAGTGCTAGCGAAGCTCGTCGACGGAGAGCCTCTGGACGTAGCCAAGGCTGGCCGCCTCGCTGGAGGTGGTGTCACAGAGCTGGATGTGCAGGCAGCGGTGGCGGCACTCCACTTCATTCTCGCAAGCGCAGGTCCGCGACTTGTGGAGGGAGAGCACAACACACAAGCACCTGTCTAACTCTGACACCCACGCGCGCCAGGGAAACACAACGTTGACGACCAGCAGCTGGCGAAGGAGTTGCTCCAGCTCGGCCTTCCCAAAGGTATACCCGCCTCCTTACTGTCGACACACGCACCCACCTCCCTGACACATCGCGTCTGTAGAGCACACGGAGTCCGTCGCACGGCCATACGCGCAGCGCCAAGCAGCCTTGCGCTCTGCGCTGCTGGGAGCTACGCCGCGAGTGTGTGACGCACAGCTGGTGGCTTGGCAAGTCGTATGCTCTCTCACCAGCAGCAGCGACGCACCCAGCCAGCCTCACGTGCAGTTGGAGTGGGAGCTGGAGAGACCGCATAGACATAGCGGGCGCGTCACCATGGCAGCGGGCGCTCCGCAGCTTCGGCTACTGATTCATGAGCTCAAGCAGGCGGCAGGAGTGATGACTGAAGCAGCAAGGTCGCAATCAGACGGATGATGATGCTGTGTGTAGACGAAACGCGCACAGTTGATTGAGGAGAGGCGTTGCGTAGTGTTACAGATGCGGGCGCGCGGAAGCACTGGTGGTGCACCGCGCCAATGGCAAACAGCGTGTCTGGCCTCTCTCTGTGCATGCATGCTCTTCAGCAGCCGCCACGGATTCACTTGGCGCTGCGCAGCTTCGCGTTCTCCAGTGAGATGAGATGGCCTCTGATAGCCTCTGCAGAGGGAAGGAGTGGAAAGGGCAGAAGTCAGAGTCACAAAGGTTGTGCAGAGTCCCAGGCTCAGTGGACGCACCAAAGAAGGCAAAAAACACTGCGCTGTTGAGGCCGTTGCTCAGCGCACGTGGGCCCACACCCGCAAAGAAGGGGCTGATCCCACGGCCGTCGGCAAGCACAGAGCGCAGGGCTCCACCAAGAGTGGGCCGAGCTGCCGCCGCGCACATCATGCGCGTCTTCAGCACGTCCAGCGGCGTCGTGGCAGCAGCTGCCAGTGCGCCTGCCGCGCCGCCCATGGCCATGTCTTCCAGCTTGGACGCCTGGCCGCGCTCCTTGCCAGTCAGACGAGCGTGGGCGGCGCGGAAGGACTCGTAGGCTGCGAACTTTACCGCCATGTCGGGGACGTCCTCAAGCACGGTGGGCACGTAGCCAGTGTAGAGGCCACGCACGCCAGCTGCGCGGGTGATGCACGCTGCAGCTGCGATGACGTGAGGGTAGACATTCGCTTGGACACTGCGGATGCACACCGCGGCCGGCACCTTGACGAAGGAGCTGCCCACCGCGCCAGCCGCGCCAGCGATGAATGCCCGCGCGCCAGGGCCCATGTTCGGGCAGTGATCCTCCAGCAGACGCGACGCAGCGCCGTAGAACGCAAAGTACGTGCCAATGGCAAGCCCAGCGCCGCTTGCCGCGCCGCCGACGCCCTTGTACAGGCTCGCCACCTTGCCGCCTGCACCGAGGCCGTACTTGGAGCCTGAGCCAGCGCACGCGGGGGTGCTTCCGGAGGAGGGGACCCCGCGCGATGGAGCCTGCATGCGCACTTTCAGCGTGTCCAGCGGGTGGATGGTGCTTTGGCTGGCCGCACGCGCAGCCGCGCCAGCAAGCACATCGATGCTCTTGTCAGATGCGGCTGCAGCAGCCTTGGCAGTGGTTTCCAGGGCTGCAACCCCGCCGCCTCGGAGGGGAGGGCGACCCAGTCGTCGAGCCTCGTTGGCGGACAAGCCTCGCGTCGCCAAGCGGCGCCGGTGAGTAGGCGTAGCGACCAGTGATCGCTCCATGGTTGAGAGAGAGAGAGACGGTTCTAGAGCTAGAGTGGGAGAGTGGTCTAAGAGCTAGAAGGCCACAGCTGACGCCTCGGACGGCGAGTCGGACGGAAACTCCCGCAGTGCCTGCGTTGGCAGTGTCACGGCCAGTGCGTCAGCATCAGCAGCCACGAGGGGCGATGGAGTGCGTTCGAAGGGGGGGGGCGTTGGTTGGCCGGCGCCGCACCTTGAACGTGCGCTGCAAAACTAAGTGTGCTACGTGCTCGCTGCGCACGGACGGTCTGCTGGCCAGTGTTTCTAGACGGGCGCGGGCTTCCTCCTGTTCGGGGCGGCGGCGGTGGAGTCAGAGACAGGCTGGCAGAAGGGCGCACTCCGTTGGGTGGGCGCAGCAGGGTTTCAAACGCAGGCGGTGCGCACAACGAGGTGACGCACCCGGAAGGCAAGCAACACAGCTCGGGTGTCTACTAGGGGCGTCGCCTGAGGCAGTCGGCTGAGCGTGGTGCTTCGCAGGTTGGCCTGTGTGTGGGGGGGGAGGAGCGGAAAAAGCGTGTGCAGCAGGCTCAGTGTGTGGAAGGCGGCGGCGGTGTCCCCAGCGCGTGGGGACTGGCGTCACAGACACGCAGCGCCCGTGTGGTTGTGCCCGTCCAGGCGGCGGGTGTGCCCCACGTGCAGGGCGGTGAACAGACGGAAAGAGAGTCCATTTGCGGAGAGCGGCGTTCCAGAGGACGGCCTCCTGTGCGCGTTGGTGGGCCCCGACGCACCGTCTCGCGCTCGTAGTACGCGGAGCCAAGGCTAGAGGCGCTGTAGAAGATGCACAGGGACCAGAGGATGCCCTGCGCGCGACAGCAGGTGGGCGTCAATGCCCAGAGCAAACCGCCAAAACACGAGGACTTGTTGCGACGTGCACCCGCGCGCACCTCGAGCAGGGACAGCACCAGGAGGCTACGGAAGATCTTTATGCTATTGCTCGTGCTACGCCGCTTGGCCATCGCTCATACTACGCGTGTGCTGGGGCTGAGTTGAGTCTAGAGTCTGGCGGGGGGGACACTCTCTCTCTGCGACTGTGTGACGTGTCACCGGGATGGAGAGGACGGGCACAGGCAGCTGATGCCACAACGCCTTGGTGAGCCAGTTTCAGATCGTGTTGAGAGGAGTGACGAGTCACATCTTGGTCCGCGCCCAAATCGAAGCCCCTCCGTCAGAGCGCCAGCATCCCATAGCACCATCATCAGCGCGTTTCACACCAAGCAAGCAATCATGCTCATGACGCGCTCAGTTGTGGGCTTCATGCATCAGGCTGCTGCTGCAACTCATGCAGAAGCAAAGCTGCTAAACGCAAAGCTGTTACAGCCTCGACGCGTGCCTCCGCTCTCCCAATTTGCCTGTACTTTTAAAGAGCAGGTGCGTCTGCGCTGCGCTGCGTACCTTGAGGGGCTGTGCTCACTCCGACCCTGTGTCTGTCCAACGACTGAGTTGACCCACCCACCGAAGCGCAGCATCTGCTGTCGCGCATCATCATAGCAAGCTGTCGGCTGCCGCGCCGCCAGTGTGGGCGCAACACGCAGCAGTCAACGCTTGCCATCTCTTTCCAGCATCCAAAAGGCACACTCAATCCTGAAAGCCTTGCATACTATGCCAATAGTATTGGCAGAACCGCGGCCGCAAAACCGTTCCGCTTGACTGGCTGCGGCGTTTCGCGCTGCAGAATGGGCAACCAGGCACTCTGCAAGGCACTGGATTTGCGATCTGGCGCTGTGATAGTGGCTTCGCCTGCGCTGTGTGGCGCTACACAGGCGACGACCACGATATCATACCAGAATCGGACGCCATCCTCGTGACGCGGAGGGCATGGGCGGCGCCCGAGGAAGTAGACGAGGCCTCGATCACAGACTTCACGCTCGCCTTGGCGATGCAGGCCCTGACCTCGAAGGCGGTGATGAGCTTCCTTCACGCGGAAAATCTGGCCGATGCAACCGCTGTGCCAGTGGGTGCAGGCCCGCACGCGGACGATGAGCGCCCTGAGGATGAGCGACCCCGAGCGGCCGATATCGATGCGGCTGTGCTTGATGCAGCATACGAGACGGTTTTCGACAGCCTTCCGTCAATCACATACACCGCTGGCAAGCTTCCAACTACAGCTGTCATGACAGCTGTCAAGCATTGGCTGTACACGAACGGACACGCTCATCTGACTTCGGCGGTGACATTCTACAGGGCCAGGTACAGGCTCAGGCAGCGACTACTGAACGGGCAATCCTTCCGGCGAATGGTAACGTTGAAAGAAATGCCCGCCGCCAACAAAACGTTCGAAGAATCGACCCCCGTTTTGGTGGGAGAACAGCTCGCCAGCGTTCACACCACCAAAACGCTCGAAGAATCGCCCAACAGCATGCACACAATGCGTTTCGACGGCGGTTCGCGTGGCAATCCAGGCAAATCCGGAGCCGGGGCGCTGTTATTTGGCCCTGGCGGAGCAGTAGTCTCCAAAGCCTTCAAGTATCTTGGGCGAGCCACGTGCAACGAGGCGGAGTACCAGGCGCTGATTTGTGGCCTCGAGCTAGCTGTAAGCTCCTCAGTAAAACAGCTCACCGTTGAGGGTGACAGCTTGCTGGTGATCCGGCAACTCCAAGGCAAGTACGCTGTCCGTGCGTCTCACCTGTACCCGCTATACAGACGGTCGAAGGCGCTGGCCGCACGCATTCCGTCGATCACATTTCGCCATATCAGGCGCAAGCACAATGGGGCAGCAGATGCGCTGGCGAATCGCGCGATGAATAGTCGCTCAAGCTCAGTCTTGCCAGGCGATGGCGAGCACTCGTCATAGCCAAAGTAGCCGGTTGACCGACCTTGGTGATCCTCCAATTTTGAGGCGTGACGTGTCACACAGCCACGAGTCGCACTTGCGTTTGCACATAGGATGGAGGCTGGTATGCACGCGCCGCTGCTTGGAGGGCTGCACTGCCCCCGGTCCATCTCCCACCATGAAGTTGTCTCCAGCTCTCGGCCCAGCGCTGCGGAGCGCGCGCGTCCTGCGTTTGCGCTGCGACGCAGCCGACGGAGAGGTGCGTACAGTCTGACACAGCGGGCAGTGACGCAGCTTCTTGCGAGCCCGGTAGACGGCAGGGCGAACTACTTTCCCTGTCACTCGCTCCCCTCGTCCGGCACGCAAGCCGCGCCGCTTGCTCCACAGCTACACATGGGAAACTGTGAACACGCGATGCACTTGCGGGCACTGCACTGTGTTGGCCTCGCCTGTTTGCAATAAGGGCGGTAGTTGGCCTCAGCCTCGGCATACCCCAACAGCGCACCTGTCAGTGCTGACTCGCCGGCGCTGCGCCCGCCTGCACGACGGCTGGCTGCCACCTGCTGGGAGCGTGTGCTGCGATACTCACGACTGCGGTACCGTATTCCGCGCTGACTTGGAACGCTCTTTGCCCGCGGCTTGTTGTCAGGCGGAGCAGTTCTCCTGGTTTCGGCAACTGCTGACTTTGGCGACGACGCTGGCGGCGCACCAGCAGGCGACTCGCGTGTCATTGTCGTGACCAGTGGCAAAGGCGGGGTGGGCAAGACGACGAGCACAGCGAACATCGGGAGTGCGTTGCCAGTTCTCTGTCTCTCTCCTTGCGTGACCTCACTGTGCTGGTCTATGTTTCCCCCTTCCTCCTTCTTTCAGTGTCTGTTGCGCGCCTGGGGTACCGTGTGGCGTTGATCGACGCCGACATTGGGCTGCGCAACCTCGATTTGTTACTTGGCCTGGAGAACCGGGTGATGTACACCGCCATGGAGGTGCTTGACGGCGAATGCCGCCTGGAGCAGGCACTGATCCGGGACAAAAAGTGGCGCAACTTGGCGCTGCTTGCGATTAGCAAAAACAGGCAGCGGTACAACATTACTGCGGGAAATATGGAGACGCTGACGCAGCTGCTGCTTGAGAAGGGGTTCAACTACGTCTTCATCGACTGCCCTGCTGGCATTGACATCGGGTTCTTGAACGCAATTGCACCTGCACGGGAGGCCATTGTGGTTACAACACCAGAGATCACGTCCATCCGCGACGCAGACCGTGTGGCGGGTCTACTGGAAGCGAACGGCATCTTCGACTCCAAGCTGCTCGTGAACCGCGTGCGCGCAGACATGATCAAGCGAAATGACATGATGTCCGTCCGAGACGTGCAGGAGATGCTGGGCATTCCGCTGCTGGGCGCCATTCCAGAGGACAGCAACGTGATTATCAGCACCAACCGCGGGGAGCCCCTTGTCCTGAAAAAGAAGCTCACGCTGGCAGGCATCGCGTACGAGAATGCGGCTCGCCGGCTTGTGGGCAAGCAGGACGCCCTGCTTGATTTGGCAAACCCACAGCTCAGCATCCTGGAGAGGGCCAAAAACTTCTTCACAGGTGGTAACGAGTGAAGCGTAACGTGTAAGATGCAAAACAACATGGAACGCCAGACTCTTTGACTGAATATTAGTTTTGTGTCTCTCTGTGTTCAATATCTGAAGCGAGACGTGCCCAGCTTTGAGCCTGGGACCCCAGCAGAGGCGGGAGTGGCCGCCAGCGCCCGGCGAGTGGTGCTTGGAGGAACCTGTCCAAGTTCCTGCGCCTGGCGAACAAGCCGGTCACTTACCGCCAGCAAGCTGCGCGCCGTCGCGTTCTGATGCGCTGCCAGAGAGACGGCGTTGCTTCCCACACCTGGAGCAGCAGCACCAACCACCGAGCTTCTCAAAGGAGGCGCCCCACCGCGCTGCCCTGCAGCCCCAGTCGCCGGCGTCGCAAAGCGTGACGCCTGTGCAGCATCGGATGTCGCCCAAGCATCATTGCTCGCGTGACCAGTCTCCCCAGGAGGTGGCCCAAATAAGCGCGCGCCATCAGCCGCAGTGAATGCAGGAGTCGCCTTCCGCGCTGCCGCCGGTGTGGGCATCGGCACGCCTGTTCGGGACGGATGCATCCATCCAAGAGCTGCGCGCTGCGCCCGCGACTCGCTATCCGCAGCCGCAGCGCGCACAGCCTCGAGCTGAGAGGACACGGCCTGCAGAGCGCTCTGCCTCTCTTCTGCGTACGTGATGGCGCGCGCCAACTGCGCTTCCAGTGTCGCCACCACCTCGGAATGCAAGCGAGCACTCCGCTCTGCATTGGAACTAGCGGCACGAGCTTGTTCCTGATGCTGTCTTGCGGATGCAGCCGCCGCCGCCTCCTTCGCTTTTGCCGCCCGCACCGCGGATTCACGCTCTTCAAGCGCACTCAACGCAGCCGCGAGTTGCAGCTGCGCGCTAGACGCACGCTCCTGCGCCTCTGCAGCCCGCTGACTGACATCCTCAAGCTGCGCCTTCAGGGCTGCATGCTGGGTGACGGCCCGCTCCCACTGGGCATGCACTTCAGAGGACACCTCCGCTGCGCGTTCCCGGGCACGCAGTGCGCGCTGCATTTCCTCGCTGCGCCGCTGCTCAGCTGTGAGTTGAGAGCGCAGCGCTGTGATGATCGCAACGTCCTGGTCAATGCCAGACATGTTGCCACCATCCCGGGACATGCTCAGCGCGCGATGCGCTTCATCTCGCTGCGCCTCCGCGGTAGCCAGGCGATCTGCCTGCGCTGCCGCAGCTGCGCGCGCTGCATCGAGTTCGAGCTGCAGGGACTCGACAGCGGCGGCAACGGCCCCATTTGTGCGCCGTTCCGCATCAAGTTGCTGTTTAAGTTCCGCCACTGCAGCAGCACTGCGCTGCTGCTGCTCGGCCACCACTTGCTGGACGTCGCCATCGTGACGCGCAGCCTGCGAAACGGAGTCCTGCACCTGAGCTGCTTGCATCCTGCTCTCATGCGCCTCTCGCTCAGCAGCATCCGCACGCGCACGCAGAGATGACACCTCCGAAACAGCGGCGTCAGCGCGGTACTGAGCATCAGATAACTCCTGCTTCAAACGAGCAGCATCCGCAGCGTGGGTACTCGCCATACGCTCAGCCTGCTCCAGCTTCGCACTCAACTGCGCGCACTGCTGTTGCAACGCACGCACATCCGCACGAGCGGCTGCAAGTGCCTCATGCAGGGCGCTGTCATTGCCACTTGCGCTCGATTCAACAGCTTGCAGTTGCTGGTGAGCGCGATCCATCTCCTCATGTGCACTTTCAACATGCTGTCTTAATCGGTCGCATTCCGAGCCCGCATCACGGAGCTGGGATCGGAGCTGCGTAATCTCAGCTTGGTGATCATCGCTCTGGACGAGGCTCGCGCCATGAGCGTGTTGGGCGCGGGCTTCGGAGGCGGCAGCCATGGCAGCGCCAGCCTCTGCGCGAGCCGCATCGCGTTCACCTTCCAGCACAGAGCAGCGGTGTTTAAGTGACTCCACTTCAGTGGTGAGCGCTTGCGCGAGCGTGCGGATCCGAGTGCCGGCCCCAAACAGCTGCTGGGACTTTGCTTCAGCTGCGGCTGCGCGCGCCTCCGCAGCTGCAAGGGCATCCGCGAGAGAAGAATCCGGAGTGGATGGCGGAAGAGGCTGTGGCGGCGGCGGAGGCACTGGCGGGAGGGAGGCGAGAGCCGCCTGAGCCTCCAAGGCTTGAGACAACTGGGCTTTCAGCGCCGCCACCTGCGCTTCCAACTCCGCCACCTGTCCCGCTGTGGGTCCAGCATCAGAGGACAATGTCTGCGGCCCTCGCGGCGCAGCTTCCTGCGCTTGCGCCAGCTTCGCGTTCAGTGCAGCCACTTCCGCCTCGTGCTCCCTGCGGACGGTGGCCAGTGCGCGCTCGCGCTGCAAGTTCAGCTCCGGCACTTTGTCGTACGCAGCCTGGCAGGACAGCGGCCACCGCGGGCGGGAGTGAGGGCGGGAAGGGGGAGTTTGACAAGTGCGTGCGTGTTTTGAGTGCGGCGCACGTTTCCAGACACCCGCTGGCGAGTGGGTGGGCGCGAGTGACGCACCCGCAGTTGCTGCTGCATCATGGACTGCCCCTCCTGCAGCAGCTCCAGCTCCTCCGTCTTGTGGTCCAGTCGCCGCTCGAGGTTGTGGATTTGTTGCAGGAGCGACTCATTCTGACAGGTGTTTTGCCAGTGTGCGGAACACAGACGCAACGCAGCAGAGACGGGAGAGTGTGAGCAACAATGCACATGATTCGCCCGGGAGGCAAGGGCAGACGCGCAGAGAGTGCTCTGTAGAGTTGCAAAGGCGAAAAGCGTGCAGCGCGCAGTGGGTGCGCATGCACGCGCACCTCCTTCTGAGCAGCCACCAGCAGTGGGTCCGGCTCCTTGTCTTTGCGCTTGAACATGGTGGGCTCAAGCCGCCGCGGAGCGCAGGCTGCAGGAGCAAAGCTTTCGGCGGTGAGAGCAAGTTCGTTCCGAACGGCGTTGGACGTGACGTGGAGCGTGAATGTGTTTGCACTATCTGAATCATTCATCGAAGGGATAGTGCTCGGCGATGTGCTCGAGCAGCGTAATGCGCATCGCCCATAGGCCAGCCGCCTCCCCAGTGGGAGGTGTCCCCGCCCCAGAGACGCCCACCGCGCCTGCGTTCACGGCTGCACTGGAACCTGGTCCCGAGGCAGCTCCGGACTGCAGGGGATCTCTTTCCCAGGTGCATGTCACTCTCCAGCTTGCGCATTCCATGGCCCCGCGCACAACTCCGCACAACAAGTTGCAATAACTCAGGCCACTGCATCAGCGCACGTGAGCTATGTGAGGAGACATTCACTCCGATGAGGCAGGATGGATGAGCAACGCGCCTGTATTGTTCCGGCACCTCCACATAGTCTGCTAGTGGGTTGTCACTGAGCACCAGCGTGCACGCGGTGCCGTCTGGCGCCCAGTTTGTGGCTGTGGCGGTAACACCCAGGAACATGCGGAACGCGACTTTGGACAGCGCGTCGCACGCGTCCCGGAAGTCAGTGCAGCGGCCCTGCCGTGCAAGAGAGACTCGGAGTGAGCCTCGACACACCTTGGCTTGCTTTCGCGCACAGAAAACACAGCAGCGTGCGTGTCACGTACTGTGCCCGTCTTGGCGAAGAACTCGTCCACGAGGCGAGTGCCGATGTTGTAGCCACTGTTGCAGGTCAGAGCTGTCAGTGACAACAGCCTCCATCGGTGTGAGACAGGCCGGGGGAGACGACGCACAGCTTGTCCAGCTGCGCGTTCACGTCCTCCACGCTATCCTCGCTATCGTTCAGCAGCTGGGGGGTGGCGCCGGGGACGCCAGAAACAACATCAGTCTGCAGAGCTCCAGAGGAAAAGAACGACGGAGACACCACCCACTGTGGACGCACCTGTCGCACTAGTGCACCGTAGGTGAGTGTGAACAGCTCCGCATTCTGTGAGCCATATCACGCGCGTGTCAGAGAGTGAAGTGAAAGCGCAGTGACGTGCTTGGACGCACCACTTTCTCTGCGCTCTGCCAGGCAGCAGCGCCAGCTGACTGCCGCGCGATGCTTCCGCTGCTTGGTGATGCCTTCATGGCCACACAGCGCCCTCGCGAAGAAGTGTTGAGCGCGGCTGGCGGGCCCGCCTCGTACCCACAAACTTCCCTTCGCTTGGCCCGCTGTCACTCATTCTGACCACGGAGCTTGCTTTTATTGCGAGCTGTACGTGACGGCGAAGGCGCGTTGCACAGATGGCGAGCGGAGCGGTCAGCGCGCTCGCGAAGTACAAGTTGGTGTTCCTGGGCGACCAGAGCGTTGGCAAGACGAGTATCATAACGCGCTTCGTTTATGACAAGTTCGACGCACAGTACCAGGCGCGTGCGTGCGAGAGCGATGGCGACGGAGCGAGGCAGCAACAACTCCCGTGTATAGGAAGCTCTGCCCTCTGCCTCTCTGCTTCTTATGACTCGCGCCGGCGTGCAGGCGACCATTGGGATCGACTTCTTGTCAAAAACCATGTACTTGGAAGACCGCACCGTGAGGTTGCAGCTCTGGTGCGCGGCCCCGTCCTGTCCTCCGTCTTTGAACGCGCCCACACAACTGTTCTCTGTACCTGACACCAGTGCGACGCTGGGCAGGGATACGGCGGGGCAGGAGCGCTTCAGGTCACTCATCCCGTCCTACATCCGGGATAGCAGTGTCGCAGTCGTCGTGTACGACGTCTCAAGTGAGCTCGCCCCAAAGTGCTTGCTTCTGCAGACAGTGGGAGCCCCGCGCGTCTGACCCCCCTTTTCCCCCCGACTGTGCTTTCTCTTGCAGACCGCGCAAGCTTCGTGAACGTGGGGCGGTGGGTGGACGAAGTGCGAGCAGAGCGTGGTAGCGATGTTGTCATAGTGCTTGTAGGCAACAAGACGGACCTGGTGGACCGGCGACAGGTGAGCCAGGAGGAGGGCGATGCCAAAGCCAGGGAATGCGGCGTGTTGTTCATCGAGACAAGTGCGAAGGCGGGGTTCAACATCAAGGCCCTGTTCCGCAAGATTGCGACATCGCTGCCAGGCATGGAGTCCCTGGGCCAGGGGCCGCATACGAGGGAAGACCTCATCGATGTGACCTTGCATCCACCGGGGGGCGCAGCTGCAGCAGTACCGGCCGCGAGCAGCTGCAGTTGCTGACACAACCTGGAAAGGAATTGCAATTCAACTATGAGGTCCGACCAGCTGGGTCCTCTTCGAGCGCCTCCTCATCCTCCCACGCCTCCTCATATTAGTCCTGCCTGACTGCTGTAAGCCCCGCAAATTTTGCTGAGCGTTGGGGAGCTAAGCGCCGTAATTCGCGGCCACTTTGTTCGCGCTCTACAGAGCCGTGTGGGGCACAGAGCGATGGCGAACATCGGGGCAGCGCCGCAATCCTCTGCATGGCCGCTGTCACCTTTGCCACTGACTCCAGATCGCTCCTCTGGCTTGTCACCGGCTGTGTCCTCTCTTCGGCACCTCATCGCCCAGCGCACTGAGGAGCTGACTCACCTGGGCGACGCACGGGCAGCAGCACTCGCGCAGCGTGTGCGTGACCTCGAGAACGAGCTTTCCCGCGTACTTGCTCTGCATGGCAACATCCAGGAGAGCGCACACGCGACTTCAGCTGCGCTTGCAGAGCGAGACGCAGCCTTGGCAGCTGCTCAGCGTGAGTTGGCGCGACGCGAATTAGCGCTCACCCACGCTCGGGACGCAGCTGAGGCTGCTCGCGATGCGGCACTCGCTGACCTGAGTGCAGCGCAAGAGCGCGTCCAGGAGGCCGTGTCAGCCGCAGCTGCAGCTGACGCTGCGCGCGAGAGCTTGGCGAAGGAGATGCTTGACGCGCTGCGGTGCGTGTTTCCGTGTCTTTGACTGAGGTAGTTGTGGGTGCTGAAGCAGCATTCCTTCTCCTCATTGCAGGTCTGTGGAGGAGCAAATCAAGGCGGAGCGGTCCACGTCCGAGAGCGCGATTGATAGCTTGACACACGAACTGGTGCGTGACTATGAGGGCGACCAAACCGACACACAGATCTGTCCTCTAGAGGTTGACTCTACTGACCCCTTTGTTCTTCGCATCCCGTGAACCACAGGCGACGACGAAGCAGCAGTTGGGAGCTGCAGAGATGCAACTCGACCAGGAGCGTGTGGCTGCATCTGCGCTGGCAGAGCGGCTGAACAGGGACCTGGAAGTCACAAGGCAACAGCTCGCGCAGGCGGAGACGCGAGCGGCGGCGGCGGCTCAGGTCCTGGATGAGGAGCGGACATTGCATGCTCAGGCGCTCTCTACTGCCCGTGCATCTGCTCGCGCAGCCTCTGCTGATGCCGCCGCCGCAAGGGCGGATGCTCAAGTTGCACATAGCAAACTGGCAGCTCGAACTGCTGCTGCTGCCGCTGCGAATGTGACGCATGCCCGGGAAGCTGCTGCATCGGGGCGGTCATCACCTGTGCGTGCACCCAGGAATGATGCCGCCCCGCGTGTAGTCCAACTACCTTGGGACACGCCAGTGGCTGGTGGTCGCGTGCATGTGCCTGAGCGCTCCATCGCCAACATCACCGCATCTGCGCCTCGACTACTTCGTGTACCTGTTGCGCCGCCGCCGCCGCCACCACCACAGCAGCAGCAGCAGCCACTCCGTCAGGCTCCGCCTCGGGTGGCGTTAGCTGCTGCAGAAGCAGATATTGCGTCCGCATATGCAGAGGATCTGGCAAGGTGGGGGCCCTCGTCCAGGAGGACAGCAGCTCAGTATGCGCCGTCGTCGGTGGCGTCTCCGTCGCCTGGATTTCACGGGAGCAACGCGAGGGCGGCGCTGCATGAGGCTATCAACGACGTGCTCAGCAGCATGCATCACTACCGACGGATGTAAGACACGACAGATGGTAGACTAGGCTAAGAAAAATCTCACACCAAGTCGTGCCATGGCCAACTGGCCAGTTGTCCGCTCAAGCGCGCAGCAGCATCGCTGCTTCCATTTCCGCCGCGCGGTTGGCAGTCAGCTCCGCACACATGGGGTCTCGCACACCCGCGGCTGCGCGCGCAGCAGCTATGGCATCCGCAAGCTCTTGGCCTATGA
>Ga0164297_10002880_pt1 | contig 16541 bp, 11 predicted proteins | sample GEODES058metaG_FD_113539 | JGI IMG/M metagenome (GOLD analysis project Ga0164297, IMG submission 113539) | Dystrophic lake water microbial communities from Trout Bog Lake, Wisconsin, USA - GEODES058 metaG | ecosystem: Environmental > Aquatic > Freshwater > Lake | place: USA: Trout Bog Lake...
ATCCGCGCCATCGCCGAGCGACTCGGTTACGACCCCGCCCTGCTGGCCGAAGGCAAGGGCGAAACGGGCAAACCGAACCATGACTGGATCGCCTACTCCCATCAAGGCACTTGCCCGCTCCTAGTCCGCTGGCGGGCAGGCCAAGGCAGCCTCCTCCTGAGTGCGTCGATTTTTTCCAACGACCTCACCCTGACGCTCCTGACTGACGAAGCCGGCCTCGAGACCTACCTGCAAGTTGCCGATATCCTGCTCAGCATCGAAACGCCGCCGGAGTGGTCTCAGACCCTCGAAATTCCGACGGGCAATACCATCCAGAAGGTCACCGTCTCCTCGCAAAAGAATAACCCGTTTTACATTGCGGGCTCCATTAAGGTATGTCTCCCAGCGGATCGCCAGTTCAACGCCGTTCGTCAGCAGGACCTCAAGCAACTAGGGTTTGGCATCCGGCTCACCATCGGCACGGAAGAAGAAATCAACGCCGGAGGGTTCGAAAAGGAACGCAAGCCCTTAAAGCCCAACTGCCTTCGCATCCAAGACGTCCTCGTCCAAGGCGAAGACTTGGACTTCGGCCCAGATGAACCCCTCAGCCTCTCCATCATCAAAAAGATTAACGGCGCGAGCGTGAAGATGGCGTGCACCTTCATGACCATGGCCCTAGCCGAGGCCTTCAACGGCGAAGTTGCGATGCCCAATCTATACAATTTCGACGGCAAAGAATCCCTGGATGTAGAAGTTGAGGAACGAAAAATGCAGCTCCAGCAGCTCACCAACCGAAAGTTCTTTTATTCTCGCCCCAAGGGCCGGCTCACCTTCGGCCCCGGCGTCTACGAAACTCCCCCCGAGATTCTGCGCCACACCCGCCCAGTAGCAAAAATGAGTGGAGGCGATGTGGGGGTGAGCTGCGACCTCCTAAAGCTCCTCTTCGAGTACATTTACGGCTTGGTCAACGAAACGGAGAAAAGTGCGGAGTCTACCACTAAGCCCAAGTTGATCATCAAGGGCGAAGCCCAGTTGCCTTCGCTCGCCGCGCAATACGAAGATACCGCGAAGTTCTACTGCCGAACTGAAGAGCTCAAGTCGCCCTACTACAGTGCCCACCTAGGACTCCCTGTGCGGGTCGACAAGCGCCTGATAGTCTGGCGCAAAGGCGACACCGAAGCCCTCGCCGCGGACTTCTTTCACCTACCCACCAATCAGGACACCCACATCGCCCACCTTCGCCGCGTCAAAATCCCCCAAGACTGATGCGGTGAAGGGCGGGGAGGCTGCTGCGTCAGCCTCCTAAAAATGGGCTAGCCCAAGGTCTACCCTAGGGGGCACTAGCATCTCAAACTTTTGCAGCTTTAATCTCCTCTACTTGGGCAACCAACCACTTCGATAAGTACCACAGAGTGGCGGCAAAAAGGGCAATTCCAGCTGCTTCAAGCAGGAAAAATTGGCCAAGTCCCATCGGAACTTTATCCATCGAAATACCAAGCATTTTTGCCATATTAACACCAAGTCCTGCACCCAAAAACCAAATTGCCATTGTTACCGACTTATTCTTCTCGGACGAAACATCATGCATAAGCGCGAGAGCCGTAGGAACAATTAAAACCTCAGAAGCGGCCTTCAATGCATACGAAATAATAATAACCCAAGCGCTTATCTTTGCACCGCCAGAAACCATAAAGGCTAAACCAATAATCGCGAGAGCCAGAGCAAACCCAGCCGTGCCGAAGGTAAAAGCATTGGTATAATTAATGAAAGAAGCCTTACCCTCCTTAAGGTTACCATTAATCAAACTAAATAGGATAATAAAACCGCTAAAAAACCCGGCAAAATACTCAACAGGGAATGACCAACCGAAAACAGAGAGAGCTACATTGTCTTTAATAACCAAAGTTAAACCCGAGATCATCTGCCCAATAACAGCCGAAACCAAAGTAGAAATTAGTAACATAACCATCCAAATTGCCTGCCGCTGTTTACCTTTTTGAAAACCAAAATATAAAGCGGCACAGGGAATTAGGGCATAAAGACCCCAAATTACATGGGGCATTGAAGTGCCCCAGACCAAAAGGCCGAGAAGCCCAGCTGATCCTAAGAAAACTAATCCTATTAGGCCTAGGTTAACGCTATCCGACTTCTTGACTGGTGTCTTTGATTTCCAAAACGGGATAAAAAGGACCAAAGCAAAACCCATTCCGATAGCAGCAGCAGCGAAGGCTAAGTGCCAAGCCGCCCCTGGGGAACCTAGTTTAGCATCATGTATATAACCTAATACTAATGGCCCTAAAAGACCACCAACACTAATGCTCATATAAAAAATTGTCATGCCGGCATTTTTATCAGCCGCACGATTCCCTGCATAAAGATCGCCAACTAAACCACTGATTGATGGCTTCAAAAAGCCTGTCCCAATAGCCACGAGGGCCAAGCCGAGAAAAAGGGTAATTGCAAGGGGGAGCGCCAAAGTCACATGCCCTATCATAATCAGAATAGCCCCCATTAAAACTGCCGTTGTCGCCCCAAGCAACCTATCGGCTACCATACTAAATGGGATGGCTAGAAGATAGATGGCCGCTCCATAAGCACCATTAACCATCAGTGCTTTATCTTTTTCCCACCCAAGCCCGCCTTCGGCGAGACTAGATGTCATAAATAATATTAAAATTGCCGATAAACCAAAATAAGAAAAGCGCTCCCACAGTTCGACGAAAAATAACCGACGTAATTCTGAAGGATGGTTTTTAAAGGGATTCATACAAAATACATTATATATTAGGATTATATATATAAATTCTATTTATCTTTACAATAATTTATTAACCCCATGCCATAAGGCATGCGATATCTGGTCACCGGTTGCGCCGGTTTCATCGCCTCTCGCGTCTGCGAGATGCTGTTAGAGCAAGGCGCGGAAGTAGTTGGTCTCGATAGTCTCAACGATGCGTACGACGTCCGCCTCAAGTATTGGCGACTAGCAAATCTACTTGGCCGGAAACTCGACGTAACGACCGATTATCGCCTTAACCTAGACGCTAAAAAAAGGCATGTTTCAAAATCAGGTAAATTCACTTTCATCAAAGGCGACACTAGTAATAAGCAGGATGTGCGGCGCGTATTCGTCCTAGGACGATACGACGCCGTGCTGAACCTTGCGGCACGCGCCGGCGTCCCTGCATCATTTAAGGATCCCGTCGCATTCCAACGCGCCAACTGCGAGGGCGTAGCCAATATCCTAGATGCGATGACCGAGTACGGGGTAAAAATCCACGTACTTGCCTCAACCTCATCTGTCTATGCCCCTGAACCAGGGGTCGAGGCACGGAGATCGAAAGAGAATGACCCTACCGACCACCCGCGATCTCCCTACGCGGCCTCGAAGAAAGCAGCCGAGCTGCTTTGCCACAGTTACGCCGTCAGAAACGAGAACCCTATTCATACCACTGTAGTGAGATATTTCACGGTCTATGGACCAGCTGGAAGGCCTGACATGAGTATTTTCCGGTTCATCGAATCCTCCCTTCGCGGAACGAGCATCGAAGTTACGGGAAATGGCAATCAAAGCCGTGATTTTACCTATGTTGACGACGTAGCTCGAGGCACAATTCTGGCAGCGAACAGAGGTAACGGATTCCAAATCATCAATCTTGGCGGCGGAAAGTCGCCCACCACAATTAACGATCTCATTCGAACGATTGAGTCGGTTGGAGGACATAAGGTCAAGCAGACCAAAGTAGCGCCTGCTCTAGGCGACATGACAACGTCCATGGCTGATATTTCCAAGGCCAAGACAGAACTAAACTGGGAGCCTCAAACGAACCTCGTCCAAGGTCTCCGAAAGACTATTTCTTGGCACAAGAAATACAGGACTTTTGCTAAAAGCATAAACTTATCTGGCCAGGCTCCCGTACTTGGCAATGAGGTTATTGGCGTCGTTGGCCTTGGTTACGTCGGCATGCCTTTAGCGCATAGTCTATCCAAGCACTTCCAAGTTGTGGGCTACGACCGGAGCGTCGACAGGATTAAAGAGCTGAGAAAGGGCGATGACAGAACCAATGAGATTAAAAAGGAATCTCTGCGCAAGGCATTGACCTCCAACCTGCGAGTTACGGATAAACCATCTGAGCTAAGAAGGTGCTCGTTTATCATCGTCACCGTTCCCACACCAGTCGATGAGTCCAAACTGCCGGACTTGATCCCGGTCAAGTCCGCAGCCGAAACCATCGGCAAAGAGTTACGCCATATGCGAAAAGGGACGATTATCGTCTACGAATCTACGGTATATCCCGGTTGCACGGAGGAAGACTGTGTGCCGGTAATCGAGCAGGCTAGCGGCATGATGCTCGGCAAAGGGTTCAACATTGGCTATTCGCCTGAACGCATCAATCCCGGGGACCATGAACACACCCTGGAAAAAATTACGAAGGTTATCGCCGGCGACTCCGAACGAACGACGGCCAGAATGGTCGCTGTTTACGCTAAGATATCAAAAGATATTCATGTCGCCGAATCAATCAAGGTAGCCGAAGCCGCCAAGGTCATTGAGAATACCCAACGAGACCTTAATATCGCCTTGGTCAACGAACTCGTGGTAATCTTCGAACGCCTAGGAATTAAAACTTCGCATGTCTTGCGAGCCGCGGCCACCAAATGGAATTTCTTAGACTTTAAGCCTGGCCTGGTCGGCGGACATTGCATCGGAGTCGACCCTTACTACTTAACCAACCGGGCGCAGCGTGCCGGCTATCACCCCGAAATCATCCTTGCTGGACGCAGACTTAATGACGGTATGCCCAAGCTGTTCGCCGATTACTTGGTGAAGCGTTGCATTAAGTGGGGGATGAAACTTTCCGACCAATGCGTTCTTCTACTTGGGCTAACTTTTAAGGAAAATATCCCAGACTTCCGCAACTCGAAGTCCGTCGATCTGCTAAAAGAGCTGCAAACCTATGGCCTCCATGTTCAGGCCTATGACCCGCACATAAACGTGGACTCGTTCCGCGAGGAAAACCACGGCGTCAACGTCCTGCGGGAATCTCCCAAAGATCTATCCGACTATGTCGCAATCGTGCTGGCCGTTGGACACAAGGAATTCCAATCCTCTGAGTGGTTAGACAAGGTTCACAAAGCCAAGAAAGCGGGAACCAAAGTTTTTGACCTTAAGAATGCTTGGGACCAGCGAGAGGGCCTAGCCGACTGGACCCCCTAACGTCTGCTTAAGAAACCGCTTGAGGCTTCGTTCCAGGTCACTACGGCCTCGAATGCAAACAACCTTATCTTGCCGGCGCTTGTCTAGTCGCATTCCAGCGAGCTTACCCGCCCATCCATCGCCGGAAAAGGCCAGAATAGGACGACACTTGCTCCAGGCTAAAGCTATCTCTGAAAGCGTACCCGTGCCGCCACCAATCGCCAGAATCACTTGGCCGTGAGCCATCACATAATTACGGGCGTGCCCCAATCCAGTATAGATAACGATATCTGCTAAGCAGTCATCGCCTTGAGGAGATTCCTTGGGGCTGACCGCAATCGTATCCCCAGATTGATAGTTCTTGGCCCTCTTAGCGCCCACGAAAGCGGCCTCCATCACGCCTTTCTCACCACCGGTCATAACACGGAAGCCCATTTCAATAGCAAGCTGGCCGGCCATCTCCGCATGCTTCCGATGCTGCGGCTTACAAAGGGACTTATTGGGACCTATAATCGTGAGGATTGGCTTCTTCATGGGGATTCGCTCCAACAATGGTTTAATCGCGTAAGGCCATCATGCGAGAAAAGACGCGATATCTCCAAGTCGCCCTTATCGATTCCGTCCAGGCGGTCGGACGCCACGAATGCATAATCGACGCCCGCCTCCCGGACTAAATCTGTCACCGCATTAGGGCGCTCTTCGCGGTTCGCTTTGCCGTTAGGGTAGGCCAGCCAGACGCCTTGATCTTGGGCGGGACGGAGGTCCTTAATCCAACGCAGGATTCGGCTTAATTCCGCACGCAATTCGTAATTCTCGAGAGATCCGAATTCATGATGATAGAGCCCGTGGGCTCCGACGTAAACGCTGCTCGGCAACCCCGAGATATCCTTCTCACTCATATGAGCCGGCCCAACTCTCGGGGGACGTAGACCGAGTTTTGACTCGAGTTTGTCAATCATTGCGGCTTGTTCCTTAGGTGAAGCCTTGAGTAAAGCCTTCTTGCAGTGACCGCCGACCCAGCTCGTGCGCTCGTCGTCATTAAGTCGGCGTTGGCCAGCGTAATCCATAGCCAATAAAGCATAAACCTGGTCAGCAGGCGGGACGAATCGTTCCACGACGGGAGCCATAGTGGGGAAGAGCACACATGGCAGTCCTCTCGCCGAGAGTTCGGGCAACACCACGGTCAAAAAATCGGCGTACCCATCATCAAAGGTAAGCAAAACTGCTGGCTTACTCGTTCGCCGGCCCTCCCGGCACTCGATAAATGTCTGGACGTCAACCAAAGTGCATCGGCTTTGCAGGGCATCTAAATGTTCTCTGAAAACGGCAAGTGAATGAAGCATGCTCCGTTCATGGTGGTAGAATTCCACGGTGCCCCGATCTGAGGAAAAGTCAGGCAGCACACGATGATAGCATAGAACAGAAGGCGGCTTCATCGAAGTGCAGAGGCCGTCAAGCCGTTGAGAAATACCTTCAACTGTGGTCGACGATAACGCACCGTATGCAAGGGTGAGGACAGTAGTTTCGTCCCACTTTTAGGCACCAAGTCGAAGCCCGACGGCAACGCATCAATAACCGCACAGGCAAACTTGTCAGCCTCGGCTAAGTCCGCAGAGAGTCCTGACAATTTAGGTAATCGCGACAGGTAGTCTAATTCCTGCTTGAGCATCTTCGCTAACCCTCTGATCCGGTAGAATGACGCGATGATAGCACGCAACCTGATCTTGCGGAAATCGTGAATCGACCGCACAAACAATTCGAAGTCGGCCTTGCTAAAATCACAATGTTCCTTGGCACTCTTACCGAGTTTAGTGTCGAGCCGGCGCAATTGACGATGATCCAAGACCAACTTCAGTGCCGAATAGATTGCGAAGCCTTCGGTATCAGGCACATATTTCGTCGGATTAAGAAGCTGCTTGGGCTTCTTATTACCCTCGTCTTCTCTTCTCTGCCTAACCGGGAGAGAACAAGCCATGACCTGCTGTCCCCGGAGGTAGCGACAGATAAGAGCAGACACCATATCGGCACGCCTTGGCGTCAACGGCTTGCGACGATAAAAAAGTTCTTTCAGCGTAACCGTTGGATACAGGTCAGACTCTGATCCCTTCGTAATGATTGTATTCCCTCCTCGCAAAACGGAAGGAACATGAGACAGACGCGATCGGTCCGAATGCCTAGGGAGACCGTCCTCAAGCATCTCGCTGGGATTTACGGCAAAATGTCTATCTGCGAAAATAGGTCTAAAAATCTGCTTCCCCTTCGCCAATTTAGGTAGTTCTTGGATGACCTTACGGAGCACTGCCCCGTTCGTAGCGCGTGATTGCTTAAATTCACCATTTTCCCAAGGAAAATAATCGAAAGGCAGCTCCAAATGGACCACATCTCTACTGGAAACGTCATAGTAAAAATCGCGGATTCCTCGGCCCGGAGATACCCACTTCTCGAGAATTCGCTGGAAGTCCCGATAATGATACCGACCGCTAAACGGCGAGTGTCGCAAGCGCCGCAATGCGTTGACCGCATCGAGGAGCTGAAGACGGTATGTCATCGTCGCTGGCACTGGCGGAGCCTCTGTGACTTGACCAAGTTGCATCGCGGTGCCCGAGCCCGTCTTATCGCGGGCGTCTTTCAGCAACTCAGCGAGCTGCCAAAGGAACCATCGGCGGCACTCAGTATCATTCCAGCACATAGCCCTATTCACAAGGGACAAGTCCTCGTCAATAAACCAAGCTATGGCGTTGGTATTGCCCTGGTCTCGAATAAGCTTAGCGACCCGACTTTGAATCGCGCTTCGCGCGACCGCAATCGAGGCCTGAAACCCCTTGGCAGTTGCATCTTCAGCATCAACTCGTGGCTTAAATATACTAACAGAAAAACCTTCCTCCGAAACCGGAAGCTCATTGAACCAAGGCTCTCTATCCTCCCCCAACTTAGTATTATCAAGCACCTCGACGTGGATACTTTTAACCTGTTTGGAGAGCCACTTAAGGTCACGCATGAGATCAGGTAGGCCGGAATTACGCTTATCCAGGTTCCCCCTGCTGAGCACCCCTACGACTATCCGACTAGATTGTAATAAGCGACGACAAGCTGAATCCAACTTTGGAACGATAACTTTCCGAGCCTTCGTAGGCTTAAGGTCATAGCGCAAGCCCCAACGCAATAGGTTCGTTTTCGGGTCCCTCAAATTCCTACGTTTGCGAATAGCGTTATATAAAGCATCCTGAGTCGTTCGATTGAGCCGATTTCGAGCCAGCAGGCAGAAGGTGCGACTTCCTCTCCTCATCGCTAGGATAACCGCATCGGTTAACTCATCCTTCCTATATCCAGACGGTGGCGACCTCAAGGTGGCTTCCTTCGTGACCGCCCAGCGTGCATCAGGAAGTTCCGACAACCTGAGCAATAATTCGTGTGTCTGCATGCCCTGAAGCGCCTCGTTGAAAAGCCCAGCCTCAAGTATCGACCCCAGCCTAATGCTAGGTGCAGCCATGAGGCAACTGGCACTATCTAAGTTCAGTCCGTAAAGTCGCTCTAAATGAGCGACTGGGGATTCCGAACGTATCATCGTTAGCTTGTTTTTACGGCCCTCGACTTTCACGTCCGAAAGCACGAGGTCGGGATCACCTTTAACGATGGCGGCCTCGACGGTAGCACAATGCTCAGGTTCCATCCAATCCTCTTCACGCACAAAAGTGACGTATGTCGAACGCTCATCTGCGTACTCCATTAACTTCAATAGTGCGGTATTCATGGCGCCGCAAAGACCTGGGGTCCGCTCATTCGGGAGAACCTGGACGTGACAGTTGTCTAGACGCAGATCCAAAACCCTCTCTTTGACATCTTCGAAGCCAGCTTCGGAAGCATCATCCACCACCAGCAGTTTATCCGGCTTCCTTTGCTGACCCGCAATGGATTTAAAGGCCCTCTCGGCCATGTCGCGGACGTTTCTTTTGGCGTAAACGACCAAAGCCAAAATGGGCTTTCTTTCCCTTTCGACGCTCATCGGACGATAAGTCGGACCTCGTTCGCCCATTTACGCGGCAGCCAAGTGTCTACCGGGATGACATATCCTTGGGGAGTGCGTACAACCTCCTGACGATATAGCACCTTTGCGCCTCTTCCTTTCGCCTTGAGTAGATATCGTTCTACTTCGTCAGGACTATCAAAATCGACGGATTCTTCCTGACCATAATCATTATAGGGTACCGTGAAAACCCAGACCGCTCCAGGCCGGGACACTCTCGCCATTTCTGCCAGTGCCTTCCGCGGATCGAGCGAATGATCAAGGGTATGGTGGGAGTAGACGATATCGAAGGACGATGCAGCAAAGGGAAGCTTGTGCATATCCGCGCGCAGAACGTCAGCGCCGCGCGGATAAAGATCTATCCCCACCACCTTCTTGGCGCTAAACCCCATCTCCCGCATCGCAAGCATCTCTATTCCGTAACGTGCACCGACGCAAAGTACGTCACAGCCTGCCTTATAATCCTGCCACAGCACCTTCTCCCGGCCAGGTTGAGGATTATCAACCAAGAGGTCGAGCTGCTCCAGCATGTCGACATGTTTGGAGAACATCTTGAGCTCATAGAGACGTCCTGACCTTACCTGCTTTTTTTGGCCCTCGAGGTATACTAAAGGCTGATTTCTCTTCATCAATTGCTTCATAAAGTCGGTATTGGCGGTAGGATGATAATCATAGAATGCTTAGCAAGTTCATCGCCCAGCTGCTGTTGTACAAAGGAGGAAAGAGGCATCCTCAGTATCTTTTCATCCGGCCAGGAAACCTTATACCCAACGATGACCTCCGATTCCGGAGGATAAATATTGCCTAAGAATGCGGGCAATGAAGCGCGTTCGGCATACGACTGAAAAAGAACCAAAGCTGGCTTTTTCTCACATGCCCTTCCCAAAGCCTCCCAATCCAGCTTCTTATCTGCTGATACGTCGCGTATCCGTTCCAGACTTAGCACCAGAATCGCCTGAGAGGTTCCGAACTCAGTCATGTCAATACCCGCTACTGCGCAAAGTGCCATCCAGCTACTGATACCTGGCACGATTTCAAATGGCACCCCCTTGGTGCGCAGCCAACGGATGTATTGGCCAACGGATTTTTCACGTCCATACTGACCTGAGTATAAGGAGGAATCGCCAGGCACTAGTATGGCGAGTTTCTTACCCTGTTCAGCTGCGACTTCTAACCTGCGGCTCACCTCTTCCAAAGGAATACGGCCAGTCGTCAGAATGTCAGGTGGGAACATGCCTCTGATTTGGGGCCCAATCATTTCTCCGACATAGATTGCCTCATCGACCTGCCGACAAAGTTCGACCGCCCTCGCCGACATGTATTGAGCAGACCCACCCGGACCTATGCCGATAATATAAATCATGGGAGTTCGATAACTGGCCGGACGCCCAGAAAGCGATCCCGGAGGTTTGGCGGAAGTCCGAAACGATGAGATGAGCGACACGTTTCGGCCTTGTTCATGGAACTACCACCTCGGATGACCCTTGCGGTAACATCTTGGTCCTCACATAGAGGATCCTTCTCGGGACTTCTGGTGTAATAAGTGGTCGAATACTTATCCTGACACCACTCCCAGATATTGCCGACCATATCATAAAGTCCCCATGCGTTCGGCGGGAATGCTTTCGCAGCTTTCGGCTCCAAGCCGGAGTTAACACAGCACCATGCGTGGGAAGCAACCAAACTGGTATCATTGCCAAATTGATAGTTGGTTGAAGTACCACCCCGACATGCATATTCCCATTCAGCCTCAGTCGGCATACGCACCCTTAAGCCGATTTCTACGCTAACAGCGTCGCAGAATGCAACAGCATCATCCCAACTAAGCCCACTGGCAGGAAGTGACGCGTTAGCGGGATTTCGCCAATAATGATAGGTCGATTCCTGCCAAGTTTTAGTAGGAGGATGCTCAATGTCATCCCCTAGTGCATAGGCCTTGCTAGGGTCTTCGAAGACCTTGAATTTGAAACTGCTATCGGCAATCACCCCGGCATGCCTTCCGAGGAAGAATGCCATTCGATCGCAACTGAGAGGGGTATCCATAAATGCGAGTCGCTTAGTGATGGCAACTTCATGCACGTGACGGGCGTGTGTATGCTCCTTACGAATCTCCCCGTTCAAAGACTTATAAGGCAGGTCATTTCCCATCTTAAATACGCCGCGAGGGATTTCGATAAAATCTCCATAGGGGGTTTTCATGTCTTAAAATTAAATCGGGTCCTCCGACCTTCAAGCCCATTATATTGACTTCTATTAGATTAAATTGTTTTTCGAATTATGCCCCTGACGCTCTCCCTCCACACAGGTCATGACGCCAACATGACCATCGCCGACCCGAAGACAGGTGACATCGTTTCCTATGTTGAATTCGAAAAAGTCGCGAACCGCCGGTATTTTAAATTTAAGAAAGACCGCTCTCGATTCATGTCGGAATTTAAAGTGATAGCCTGGCCTTATATCGAAAAGTTTGCCGAACAAATCACGAAGTTAAATCTGTGCTGGGTCTCCGACGACCAAGCAAGCGTCATCAGCGAATTGCTTCCAGCCGCCCGCACCGACCGGACAAAGACTCACCACCTGATGCATGCCTATTCCGTCTACGCCTTCGCCAAAGCAAAGAAAGGCGACGTCATCATTAGTTACGATGGGGGCGGCGACCTTGATGACTACTTCTGGATCTACCACTGCGACGGAAAGACTATCCGCGCTACTTCAGAGATTAAACAAAACCTTGGGATCCCCTATCGCTACCTTGGACTCGTCGCACCTGAAATAAAATCAAGCCCGACTTTCAAGCCCGAAACCAACCAACACCTTGCGGGGAAAGTCATGGGCCTCGCGCCAAGGGGCAAGGTGATAAACAGCTATCTGAGCCCGCTGAGAAAATACTACAGGTTATTCAATTGCAGCAAGCAAGGGCTAGAAATTCAAGCTGCCATCGAAAGCCTCCTGCAAGCGTGCGAACTTCGGCCACTTGGAGCCAAGGCACCCCAAGAAGCCATTCGCAGCGTGGCACTAAGAAAAGAAGAGGCAACCAACCTGCTCAGTTCTTCCCAGAAGGTCTTCGAAGAGGAGTTCTTGAGACACACCGAGGCGGTTTTGCGCTCAAAATCCTGTAAGCGAATCCTACTAACAGGCGGTTGTGCACTAAATGTTAAGCTCAACAGCCTCATCTTTGAACTAACTGGAAAAGAAGTCCTTGTACTTCCTGTCCCAGGCGACTGCGGCATCTCATTAGGTGCGGCGGTGAAAGACGCCGGACTGTCTAAATTCAAACCATTCAACAATGCTTTCATCGGCCCTAAGGCCTCGGGCAACCTGACTAAATATCTAAGAACTAGAGAGGGGAAAGCCGTCACCGAGGTGGAGTTGGCCGAACTACTTCATGCTGGGAAACTCATCGGGACAGTTATTGGGCCAATTGAGGCCGGCCCGAGGGCGCTCGGGAATCGATCGCTACTTGCAAATCCGTGCCAAAAAGGGATGAAAGATTTACTAAACAAAGTTAAAGACCGGGAACCGTTTAGGCCGGTGGCACCACTTGTTAATGAAGAAAAACAATCCGACTACTTCGATGCGTGTCCAACGACCAAGTACATGAGTTTCTCTCCCAAAATTAAAAGTCAGCATGCTAAGAAGCTTGGGGAAGTAGTACACTACGATGACACATGCAGAATTCAGACGGTCACCAAAAATGAGGCATTCCTGCACAAACTACTGGTCGAGATGGGAAAACTCACTGGCTACGAAGTCCTCATTAACACATCATTCAATACGAAGGGGCGCCCAATCATTAATGACATTGATGAAGCTTTTGCCCTGCTAGATGAAAGTGCCATCGACTGTCTTTACGTCGACGGGTTTTTATTCGAAAAACCTAATAGTCCTAAGAAGTAGACCTGTATACCGTCCCTACCCAAGCCGACGTTGTAATTTAGGCGGGGACGGGATTACGCTTCCATCCCAGTATTTATTTAAAAATATGATTAATAAGACATCCACTACATTTTTTATATAAATTAAGACTACTCATCTTGAAACTTGCTCGGTCACCATAAAATTTGATTAATAATATCTATTATATGTATTATAAAATCTCAAGAAATGGGAATTCCCTAGGTGAATATACCGAAGAACAATTAAATCTTCATATTGCTAATGGTTCAATCCTTCTCACGGATTATGCCTGGAAACAAGGAATGGCAAACTGGGTAAAAGTAGCTGAGCTTGGAATTACCCCACCACCGCCTCCAGCCCCTGGATATTCAACTCCTGCCAGCAATCGAATATTTAAAAATCCATTTTCATTTAATGGACGTATTCGCAGGTCAGAATACGCCATTAGTTGGATTATTCTTCATGTTTTAACCATTATTATTTTAGTTATTGCATCCACTTTTCCATTATTTGGCTTTGCTTTAATCGCTTCGGTTTGGTTCGGCTTAGCTCAAGCCACTAAACGTTGCCATGATTTAGGACTAATGGGAATTGCTATGATTATTCCCTTTTTTATCCTTTGGTTATTTTTTGCAGAAGGCAATTTAGGGCCGAATAAATATGGCCCTGATCCTAAAAATCGGCAAAAACTATAATTAATGTTAACTTGTTACTATACTGCCAAAAAGTCATTTAGGCGGGCAGCAATGAGCTTTCTGCGGGCTCCTAGAAACTCCATATAGTTCTCTAGCTTTAATAATCTCACCTCGGTAGGGATACACTGCGCCTCAAACGCAGACTTTCCGGCTGAAGCTATTAGATTTGGGAAATAATCGGCTGGAGACTTATCACTAATATTTCGATTAGTCTTTCCGCCAATGAATGATAAGTTGGCAATATCATCCGCCTCCCTCGATGAATAGGCACGCTTCAGCAAAGCCTTTGGGAAAAGATGGTGAAATTGAAGTCGATGTTGATTGCCTGAATGATCAAAAGCGATTGCCAAATTTGATTTCCAATCTTTCGCACCTGCCTTCCTGAACGCGAGAAACATCGTTTTAAAAAGCGCACTACGTTGATTACGTCCCTCAAGTTCTTCTGGAGAAACCTGCAGAATTCCAACTTGTTGGCGCAATTTTTCTGTCAACTCAGCAACGCCGCCACCATCACGTATAATTGCTAAATCTTGATCTAAAAATGTCTCACTTGATCCACGTGAATAACGTCCCTTGGCATTAGCAATCAGCACCCATTTGCTAAGCTGATTGGATTCTTCCATTGAAAACTGAAAATTGCGCTGATGGGCATAAAAAGCCAAAACTACCATTAGGGAGGGCGAGGATAATAGCGCAGGGCTATCAATTCCTACGTTATTCTTCATGAAATTAGAGGCGAACTCCATGCCATCAACTGCCTCCTGCCAACCTAGTTTTAACCTATTTACATCAATTGAATTAACCGCTGCGAAGCGTGATTGTTTTGTAATAAATACCACCAGACTTCGAAGAAAAAACCCTAATTCTAAATCAAAACCTGCTTTAGCATATTTAGACTGAAAATCCTGAAAAGTCGTCAGGGCGCCATGCCATTTAGCTGTAATCTGTGCCAAGGCTAAATCTGAGCTTCTCAGTTTCGCCCCAAGAGAATTCACACGGACAAAGATTTCTGTAACCTCATTATACGAAAGACTACGCTCAAGCACGTCCATGCGATAAACATATTTTTTAATATCACGTAAACGTTTTAAGCGATTAGTATACTTTTCACACCGCGGGTCATCAAAACTTGTGACACCTGCACGTTGAAGAATCGCCTTTTCGCCTGATGATTTAAAAACTTCAGTAACCTTTACCCAATTAGTTAGTTGTTCGAGTTTACGCGTCGCCACAATAAAGGTCATCTTATCAAATCGCTGCTGCAGCTCGTCTTCTGTTGAATCCACGCTATCAAATGTTTCGTTATTTTCTTCATCGTCATCATCTTCTTCATCAACTTCAGTAACTCCCATGAGTTGCTCCGGGTGATCTAGATTAAAAAGAATATCAACAGGCTTTCTTCGTCCGCGTACAATCACAGGCTCACCACGAATGACTGATGATAAGGAAGTAAGCCGCTGTTGTCCGTCGAGCAATAGCCTAGTGCTCTTGTAGGGATTGGCTTGTTGTTTAACCGAGAAATCCTGTTGTGGCACATCTTGATCGGTTTCCCAAAGCAGAATCGCACCAGAAGGATAGTTTCGGTAAAGAGAATCAAGTAAATCTCTTACCCTCGTAGAGCGCCAAACATAACGTCTTTGCATTTCTGGTAATCGCAACTCGCCACGTTCTATCATACTAACTAATTCTTCTACAGTTGCTTCAGATTTTGCCATAAAGAGTAATGCAGCAAATTCTACATAATTTAATCTTAGTTAGATGTCTAGCAATAGTACCCCAAACCCAAGGATTACATTCTTACACATTAATTTTAACACCCGTGAACCCCTATCACTGAACAACGCCCACTGCTTGAATACAGCAGTTGGCAATACAAGACGGAGTTTCTAGCTAAAGGTTATTTATTTTCAGATTTAAATTAATTCTATCTACCTTGATAACTTCAGACAACGGTCTTCACGAACCGAAGCGGGTTTCGAAGTCGAGGAGGGTTTGGGTTAGCCAGGGGTAATAGGGGGTGGTGCGGGCGAGGGTCTCGGTTCTGATGTCAGAGGGGATGCCGTACAGGGGCTGGGCGATGGAACCGGTAATAGCGGCGAGCGTGTCGGCGTCGCCGCGAATCGAACACGCGGCCCGAATGGCTTGCTCAAAACTGCCGCTCTCAGTCGCCAAGGTGATGCATTCAGGCACGCACCCTTGGCAGGTTTCATTATAAGAATGATGCTCCCTAATGAAGGACAAGGTTGGCAAGTGAGAATAAAAACGCTGGGCGGCTTGGCGGACGGCGGCGGGGTCACGGGTTTGACGAGCGACCCAAATACATAGGGCGGTGCATTGAGCCCCCTTAATTCCCTCCGGATGTCCATGCGACGGTTGGGCGGTAGCGAGTGCCAATGCAAGCACCTCGGCTTCATCACGAGCCGCCCAGGCCACTGGCGATACGCGCATCGCGGCACCATTGCCAAAGGAAGCACGATCCTCCTGCCCTCCTACTCTGGCCCACTCGCCAAAACCAGCACCCCAGCAAGGAGGAGTCGGTGCCATTTTCGCTGCCGGTCTTTTATAAGCCTCGACCAAATAACGCCTAAAATCCGTGCTTCCCTCCAGGAGTGCTAGCGCTACGCTGCCGGTCAGCAAGCTGTCATCCGTCGGACAACAACGCTGCGAAAACAACGGGAAGTGCGGGTCTTCATTTTCAGAAAACTCGTGCACCGACCCAATCGTATCTCCAGCTAAAGCACCTAGCATA
>Ga0164297_10002881_pt1 | contig 16540 bp, 5 predicted proteins | sample GEODES058metaG_FD_113539 | JGI IMG/M metagenome (GOLD analysis project Ga0164297, IMG submission 113539) | Dystrophic lake water microbial communities from Trout Bog Lake, Wisconsin, USA - GEODES058 metaG | ecosystem: Environmental > Aquatic > Freshwater > Lake | place: USA: Trout Bog Lake...
CTGCCTAGGCCGGGGAGAGAAGATGCTTTTCCGCGTACTGAACCTAGATTGAATGCATCACCGAAATTATTAAATGCTTGTCGAAGACTCGACATTTTTACCGAAGTTAATGATACATTAAGGGTATTTGAAGACATACCACTCTCTTAAAAAAAGGAATATATTATGATTAAAGAAGTGAAATCGCAAAGATTCGAGATAATTGATTGATAGAAAGAACAGAAACGTTTACGCAAGAAACATGTTTGTTAGTCTTCCATTATTACCATATCCGGGTAGAATATCAGTAATTACAATTAAATAATAATTATATGTTCCTGTTTTTTGAAAATAGAAAACTGAATAATTATAAGGACTAGGATTTCTACCAAAAGAATATGATGCATCACACCATGCTAATAATGTCCAGTCTCCATTATTACCACTTGTAGAACCGAAAATTTTAATATATTTTATTGGATTGTAATTATCTGTATAATTACAAATTGTAGCAAATTGCGTAAAAACAACTCCTAAACCGGTACCCGTATTTGAAATAAATACTTTTATCCATGCCCCATTTGAACCACATCCATTTGCATCATTCGTACCTAATAATCCACTACATGTACCATTATTATTATTATATCCACCTCCTATGTCAGTCAACGTATAAATAATATTAGTGCCATCTGAAGTAAATAAAGATGGGCCATTCTGAAAAGATGAAGAAATAATAAAATAATATAAATACGTATATCCGTATAAATATGCTAGATAACCAGAATAGCCATAATATGGATTTGATGGATTTGCATTAAATAATCCAATAGAATATCCACCAAAAGTGTTACCGCTATTTACACCTGATAACGGGGCAATTCGTGCTTGTCCATTTGCTACTATAGCTTGTTGTGTATTAGCAGCGGTAGAATATGAAGGTCCAGCATATGCAGTGCCATTATTAGTTATATACGGTGTTAGTGTAAAAAGGTAATTAGTACTTGCAGCCAATGAATTAAACTGATAGTTACCGCCTTGAGAAGTTTGATTTCCTGAATTTGTGCCGTTTCCTGTATTATAAATAACTATATAGCCTCCGTAATTAGTCTCAAAAGCACCCCATGATACAGTAATAGATGATGAACTTGTTGCATTTGCACTTAAACTAGAAACCTGGGGAATACCTGTAGTTGTTACTTGATTACCAACATAAGGATTTAAACCTATTACATGATTAATATTATATTGATTGCGATTAATGTAAACATATATATTATATTGATGTCCTGGAGTAAGATTGTTAAATGATAAACCAGTCTGATCTGAATTTGTAAAATTCGTTGTACTAATAACTGCTTTGTTTGCCGAATAATCAATTAATTGATAGTATGACCCATTGTCTGATAAATCAAAATGTGAAACTGTAAATGGGAATGATGCAGTAAAATATGATGAACTTGGACTATTGAAAGATACACTTCCGTAACTATCAGAAGTAATATATCCATTTTGGGTATTATATCCATTATATGTATTATCAGGCCCCCATATACTACTGTTCGTTGTTATTATAATATAATAATAAGTAGCAGGAGATACATAGCAGTATGCAGTACTTCCATTATAAGTAACAGTATATTGAGTACCATTCAGATTATAAACATATACAGTAGATATGGGATATCCAACTATACTATAATTAAATTGTACATATATACCATTTCCATCAATATTAGTAGAACATGATATAAATTGGAAACTTCCTTGTAAAGTTGTAACTTGTGAATATCCGTCATTACCTCCATAAGGAATACCTGTATTGTTACCATATCCATCATTATTATCAATAATATAAACTATAATATAATATAATTCCCCAGAATTTAATGATGATACTGATGCTTGAGTTGTACTTGTGCCATTTGTAACTTGATTACCATTTGTAACTTGATTACCATTATTATCGTAAATATAATATGTAAATAAACTATATCCTGTTAATGTATAGTTAAAAGTAACTGAATTATATGTTGCCGATGAACCTGTAAATGTAAATGTAGGTGTTACTAATGTAGTAAAAGATACGGTTCCTGATAATGGAAATGTAACGGAACCTATAGTAATATAAACATAATAGAGTTGATTACTTGCTAAAGCTGTTGTAGAATATGTTGTGGGGCTTGCAATATTAATAGATGCATTAAATACAGGTGAATTGGCATTAGTAACAGTACTTATATATATAGTTGCAGATGTAGGAGAAGAATATCCATAATTTGTCCAACTGATTGTAACTCCATTGAATGTTATAGAACTTGGAGAACTTATTGTAATATATGGATTTGTTGTAAAATTAGAAGTATATGTACTTATTGTATTATTATTATATGAATTCGCCGCTATAGTTATATATACATAGTATGTTGTAACAGAAGTTAATCCTGAAGCATTATATGTATATGATGTGGGGCTTGCTGTAATATCATTAATGGTTACAATTTTAACATAATTCGACGTTGCACTAACATAACTATTTTGAGTGCTAATAATTAAAGTTGCAGATGTAGAAGAATATCCCGTGTTTGTCCATGTAATAGTGGCTGTATTATATGATAATGCCGCCGCACTAGTTGAAACTGAACATAAAACTGAAAGTGATGCAGAAGTTAATGAACTCGTTGAATATGAACTTGATTGATAAGCAGTGGTTGTCGATGTATTATTATATGTATTTGCGGGAACACTAAAATACACATAGAATGTCGTGGGTATTGCGGGTAATACTAAACCTGATATTGATGTTGGTTTAAGTGATCCTGATGCACTGTTTAGAGTAATAGAAGATGCTGAAGCTGATGTCCATAAAACAGAGTTTGCACCAGATGCACCAGAATACGTCGAAGAGGTTGAAATTATTAGATTTCCTGAGATACTCGAAGTTGTTGGATAACTAGAATTTCCAAGTGGGAATCCACTATTTGTCCATGTTATTGTGAATGTATTAAATGTGGTACCGCTAAATGCGAATGTAATTGTAGCAACTTGTGTTGTCTGTGTTATTACTTGTGAATAAGAAGTGTTTGAATATATGCCTGCGGCGAAGCCTGATGCCAATAATTGTAAACTATATGTAGTATTTCCTATTAATGTATATGGCGTATTAGCTGCGGTTGGATTTGGAGGCGTCGAGCCATTTAATGTTACAGTTCCATTGACACTCGAACTTCCAGAATATGTAATTGTGAATGACCAAGTAATTGCAGGAGTTGATGGTAATGTATCTTGAGTAGTTACATTGTAATATAAATTAGTGGGACTCGATAAACCTGATTGTAAAGTTAAGGTAGGCATTGTATATCTCTTTGCCATAGTTATTGCCAATACAAATGGGTTAGCTGCTATTGGTATTTGTGCACTCGTATAAGGTGTAACAGTTACGCTATAAGTATCAAGTGCTGTTAAATTAGTTGGTGAAGAAAAATATCCTGAAGACATATATATAATAAGTGAAACAGTCATAGTATTTCCGCTAAAAGTCCCACCAGGTGATATAAGTGGTGTAGTCGTCGGTGAAGGTGATGCACATATTGTAAAAGTTGTAGTAGATGCACCTACTGTTACGCTTACTACATAATAAATAGTATTTGCGGTTATTCCAGTAACTCCTCCTGGTATTCCATTGAATTGTATAGCAGATCCTTTATATAATGTTGTAGTTATACCGAAGTGTGTAAATGTACTTACGCTTATTGCAGAAATACTATATGTAGAAGGATATATTGTTACAGGAGTTGTAGATGCGGCGTTATTTACTATAGAAATTTGATTTCCTGATATTGAATAAACATAATAACTTGAATATAATAATAACGAAGAAGAACTAAAGAGTGTATTGCCGACACACGCGGGAGAGAAACTTACCATTGCACCACTATATATTCCACTAGGTGTAACTAGAGGTGTCGACGTATTTAAATAGAGTATATTACCAGAACTTGTGCCGGTTGTGCATGTATATATTTGTGACATAAGCATTGCTCCGTATCCTGGCGTTAATGTAAATGAAGATGAAGGTATAGTATTTACCGTAAATTGTGTGGATGATGGCAAAGATGCTATAGTATAATTTTGTATAATATTAGTGGTTGTAGCAGTTATTCCACCAAATACGGTTCCGTAAAATTGAACTGTGGTACCTACCGATAATCCATTTAGATTACTACAAACGAGAGTATTATTTGAAATGATATTATTAATAATATATGGTGGATACAAATTTGAAGTAGGATTTGCAATTTTAACAGAATTTGGCGCTAAATTTCCGTAACCACTTCCAGTATGTCCAGGAGTTGTATCAGTCCATGATATTGTAAAAGAACTACATCCGGGTGAAGTTATGAATGGATAACTGAAACTTGTGAGTGAAGGGCTATATGATGTATAATTTATAATTGTGGGGGACAATGTTGTTATCAATACGCTTGCCGGAGGACCTGCGTTTGTAGCTATTGTTGTATTTGCATCAAGAGTATTTTGGTTTGTATTATAATTCATATTTTGTATATATGTATATGGTGTAATTGTTACAGTATATATCGTATTTGTATTTAATCCTGTGAGAGAATATGATGTAACATTATTATAGATAGTTATTGGTGTTGCGCTTGATGTGGTATTTGTGCCATCTGTGCCTTTCCAAGATATCTGTACATAATTTGTAGGAAAGAGTACTTTATTCCATGATATCTGGAAACTCGTATAACTTGCATTATAGGCTTGTAAGGATGTTATTACTGGCGGTATATTATTTGGATTCGCGCCTTCTAAAGTAGATCTATCTGTGTAGCTTAATGAATTATTAAATATACATAAATAATATAATTGTCCATTTAAAAAGTTTGTTCCGAGTGAATCACATCCTATATAATTATTTGCAGTTGTGCTTGCTCGTGTAGTACCTGTTGTGCTTGTTGTACTGGTAGTTGTAGAAAGAGTATTTACATATATACTTGGCGTAGTACCTGCGCCCGTTGTATATTTAAATGTAACTGTTGTTGGATTAACATTTATTACATTAATATTTGAATCAGAAGAAGAAACATAATTTGTAATTGCCGATGTTGTCCAATAATTTACATATGAACCTCCTGTGGTCGACCCTGTTCTAGCAACTGCGAATATATTTGCGGATGGTGTACCAGTTGTTGCCGTAGATGGCCCCGAACTTAGAAATGGTGCTATAGATAAAGCAGTAGAATTTACTGTATTATAGCGTACTGTAACAGTATATGATGAATTCGCAGATGGTACAGTTCCATCAGGTAATTTAAAGAATTTTGACGGAGTTAACGGAGTAAAATCAACGTAATTATTTATTAAATCATATACTGGTTGTGACGTGGTTGTTGGTTGCGTTGCGTGATTGCCGCTTCCAGATTGGTCATACCACGTAGTGATATATGCAATCATATTAGCTACATTTGCGGAATTGAGCCAAGATGCGAGGGATTGTCCAGATGCATTGTATCCCGAACCTAAATTACCATTAATATCAGCATAGAAATCCATAGTTGCATTGTCAGAGGACCGTCTGATATTAAGAGTTGGGCCGATGTATGTGTTTGATATTAAGAAGAGTGCATATGCTCCTGTGCAATTTGTAGATGCTGATGATATATTATCGAGAATACATGGTTTTATAGGAATAGTATATTTTTTAGAGAGCCATGCTTCCATGGTTAAGATATTAGAGAGAGAAAGTTCATAATTAAAAGACATAACCGATGCGATTATCCAATCTGATGGTATTCCGCCGTTGCCGCTGCTGCTGCCATTAACAGTCATACTAAAATTTCCTGTTGGCACTGTATTTTGTCCACTGGAAATGACTGTAATTCCATTAACTCTAAAGAGGTTTGTTTGGTCAACACCAATGAGCCATGAATCATACGGGGCTTGTGAAAATGGCAATGTAGAATTATATTGTGTCCAACTCGTTCCATGTTGTGCATATCCCGATTGCGCTAAATTAAGAAGTGGAATACCATTAAAACCAGATATCCAAGTATTATCAGTGCTTGTAAATATAGACCCAAAAGTTGCCGCACTGCCGTCAATGCCACCGGGATTTATTTTAATACCTGCATATCTCGCGACCCATATTATTGTATACGATCCATATTTAAATGGTAAAGGGAATGGTATTACTGTAGTTGTCGTTCCTCCAAGGTATTTAAAGGAATTGAGTCCTGGTATAATATTACCGAGTGAGTCAATTTTATTAGAGGTATATATATTTACATTGCTCGATACTGTGCTAGATACTGTAATATTATTTGTAGGAGTTATTTGGGCATTATATTGACTCATATCTTTCCAAGTAAAAGTACTATTTCCGCCGCTCGTGATGACAGTTGCAGATTCTCCACTGTAATATGATGTCAAGCCATTTGTATTTAATAACATACAGCAGTTTGTGGATGTAATAGGAAGGACTGTGCCGCCGCTTCCACCGGCTGTAGTTGTAATTGTAAATGTAGTTGTAGATAAGACACTTTTAACATAATATATTATTCCACTAATTGATGATGATGTTACTGTTCCGGTCGATAGGCCTCCAATTGATGTACCAAAGACAACAGGAGTACCCACTATTAAATAGTTTGTATTTAAACAAGTAATTACATTTCCGCATGCACTTGTATTTAGTATTACGTAAGTACTTGTAACAGTCATATTCGCGGAACCGCCTGTAACAGATGATAGTTGTACATTTTGTCCATTATATGATGCACTCACGGTAAAAGTGAGGGAATCATTAATACTCGTAATATAGTATGTTGTGGATGAAATGATTCCACCAATTGATGATGAGAATTGTACTTGCATACCGACTTGTAGATATGTAGTGTTTATGGCAAAACCAGAGGATGTAGATATTTGTAGAAGATTTGAACCAGCAATTGTAGCTATTATTGTAAATATATTTGCAACTGTCATAGAAGTATAATAACTTGCGACAGTTGTAATAGTAGTAATCTGACTGCCTGATACTACTGGTAAAGCAGTCGTATTTAGTGTAGAACTTATAGTTATGACGGTTGTAGTATACGATTGTGATGATTGTATTAGTGGGGCGATACTGTATACATAATAATAAGTGGTTGAATTGAGGGTTGTCTGTGTGGCAGGTATATTACTGAACTGTATGACAGAGCCGACTGATAGATTTGTAGAAGTTGTTCCTGGTGTAGCGATAGTAATCTGAGTTGAAGTTGTGCTAATAACATTGTAGCTAATAGTAATTGCAGATAATGGGAGAGTATTATATATAAATCTATAAGAGAATCTATTATAAATATCATTAATTTGTGAATCAGACAATAGAGTATTGTATACGAGTACATTGCCGATGTTTCCCCAATATTGCGACGCGGCACCAGAGTTAAGACCACCAATAGAATATAATGGAGTACTTAACGTTGAAGATGTAGAACTGTAATAATTTAATGAAGATTGATTATTATATTTAAAAGACAATCCAGGAGATAGGGATGTTGACGTTCCTTGTTTGAAAACGAGCATATTATATCCCGATGATGCGAATGGAAGTGTAGATATATCGAAATTGGGATTATTTGTTCCATCTGTTAAAGGTAAAAAAGTACCTGACGCATTTATTGATCCAAGATAATTTGTACCAGTATTTATGGATACAATTGTTGGATATGTACCAGTTCCCGAGACGCCTCCGAACAGTGTGCGTATAGATGCGGTACTTGGTTGTATTTGTGTAAAGACTATATATGTTGCGCCTATATACAATGATGGCGCGGTTGTTGTTAATGCAAGTGGGATTCCATTTGCAGAACTTACAGAACTTGCAGAAGAGGAGCTGAAATTTATATAATTAAATGAATTTTTAGTACTTATTATTGGGGTAACGACTGGATTGGATATAGTAAAATTATTTCCGTTTCCGCTTTGGTCTGTCCATGTAGTTGTTCCGACGCCAACATTTGCATCTAAATATAATATAGGTGTATAGAGATTCCCGATTCCTTTAAATTGAGATAATAAAGTTTGCGATACGCCTGATGGGAAAGGGAGAGTAGGCGTTACGAAATTGCGAGTATACCGAGCAATACCTTTAGTAATGCGAATTTCATCAATAGAACCATTGAAATAGAAGGTCGCATCAGAACCGACAGATATTGGACTTATTATATTGCCGTCGAGTGAACCCGACGATGTTGCGATAGCGCTTGCGCCAGTATCTAGAATTCCATTTATAAACATATTAAAAGTAGACCCATTTCGAACGACAGCAAAATGAGTCCAAGTAGATACTACTATTTGTTTTGTAGCTATAATTAATGCAGTAGATGGACTAGCAGGATTATTGTTATAGACAGTGAAAGTTATATAGAATGGCGCAGCAGTTGATGATAAGCCTATTCTCCAGTTATTCATACCATAGGATGTTCCAGCAGTATTACCAATAATAAATGAAGTCGCTGGTTGAGGTGTAGATAAATAGATGAATCCTTCGATGGTAAAAGATTGAGTTCCAAGTGAAATAATAGAATTTGTAGTTTTTGCATAAGTAGATGTACTCGATAGAGTAAGTACACATGTTGTATTGGTTCCGATTCCTTTACTGATAGTGTTTACAGGTGAAGTCGGAGATGCAGATGGAGAATATGTAATAGGATAGTTATTAAGACTTGAATCAATTTGTTTTTCAAAGTGTAAGAGGAGTGAGACATTTTGAAAATAGGGATCATAGTTTACGGTTTTTCCTTTATTATTATCTGAAAAAGGTAAATTTGAAATTGTATATGTAGCTATATATCTTGCATATCCGAGAGTAAGGCGAAATTCATCAATATTTCCTGTGATTCCGACTCCTGTTGGACTTACAGGACTGCCTATATAAAATGGCGCTGAACCTGCGTCAAATGCAACTGTAAGTGGGGATAATGTAGCGGTTTGGACTATTTTTCCATTTACAAATAGATAGAGATTTCCGTTATTGCGGGATACTGCAATATTTGTCCAGGTAGATGTAGCGATAACAGTTGTTCCTCCTGTAACTATAGTAGTACTTGTATTATAATATGTAAAAACTAAATATTTACTAGAATTTAGAGATAATGACCAAGTATTTGCAGTTATTGTTGACGATATAGTATTTGTCATAATAGTTCCGGTTCCCGTTGGATATATCCAACATTCCATTGTAAAATCTGCTGAACCAAGCGATAGGGATGCAGACGTTGGGACATATATATATGAAGATACTGAAGGTAAAGATAAAGAGCCTGCGCCGTATTGTTTGATGGAGGTGGATATAGTTGGAGCGTTTGTGAGTGGTATAGTAAATGTATTTTTAAGGACACTTGAGTCGATGAGTGGGAAACTATCAAAGTGGCATAAAATAGCTACATTTTGAAAATAAGAATCATAATAATTGTTGGAAACATTGAGGCCTAGGGTAGACAGATATTTCAGAGAGAAAACATTATAGTTGCTATATCCAGCAAAAGATACATTTTGAATTTGCGGTAAAGATGCTGCTACATTTTTCATTGATACATATGTATTTATTTTTGCGGTATTTGAAGTCATAGTACCTAACTACTAAACAAAAAGAAGAAAGATAAAAGTATTTAACGACAGGACTCTTTTATAATTTATACATAGTTTATACATAGAACAATGGCGGCTACGGCGGCTAGGGTTGACGTGGTTGACGTAGATATTCAATTTATTGTATTATCTATGTCATATGAGATATTAAATAGAAATGATCTTAAGTTATCTATACCGATAGAGTATATAAATAATATAAGACTGTATGGATCAACGTTTGATCACGGAGAAAACAATAAGAATATAATTGAGTTAATATATAATAGTATAGAAATAACTACATTATATCCAGTAGATATCAGTTGTTTATATAATGATAGTTATAATGTTACATGTTTATTATTAAATGATATACTTATACCAGATTTATTTGCAGATTTAATACATGAAACGATACATCCCAAAAGAATAGAGCAATATAAGAATGAAATATTTGCGTTTATGAAAGCATATACAAAAAAAGATATTAAATTACCAAAATCGAATCATCAATGGTACGGAATTCATCAATGTAGATATTTAAATAATGAATTAAAACTGCGAAGAGCATTAAGTCAAAATATGCCAGAGTATCTGCAATATGTTTAGTTTAGTAAAAACTGTTAAAAAATAAAAAAATATATAAAAAAATATAAATAAATAATACGTGTGTGTCTATTATCGCGAGGTAGTCTCTAGCGAATATCTATTGTGTGGAGTCTCGTGTCTAGTGCGGAGTCTCTATTGTGTTTCTGTTGAATACATAAGTGTATGTATATGTAATGGTTGTGTACGGCCTACTCGTTGTGCACGTCCAATAGCTTGAACTGAATCGATTCCCATATTATGAAATAGAACGAGATCAGTTGCACATGAAATATCGATACCGCTTCCTGCATAATATGTGTTTAATAATATAATACGAAGTTCTCCATTGCGGAAACGTTCAAGGATACGCATCATTTGCGATGTGGAACCTTTTAATTCGCTAAATGGTATATTATTATTACGCAATAAATTGGCGAGTCTCCAAAAACCATTATCAACGCGTGAAAATACCAAAAAACGCCCATTTGGTTTATCATTTAATAATTTAAGAAGTGTATCTTCTTTACTTAATATAACGGGGCGTGTATCAGTTTCCGTTTTTTCTTCTTGTTTAACAATTGCAACGAGACCGCGCGATTCTATAGGGGCGCGACATTCTGGGCAATTATTTCCATTTCTCATCCATACCAACAAACATCCACCACAGAATACATGGGTGCATGGCAAAAGGATGGGACTCTTCAAGTTTTCATAACATATAGAACAATTTTTGTCAGCTAACATAGATACTCTTTCACGAACATTCTTCATTTTTTCATTTAATTTACCGATTTCAATATTAAGAGAAGAAATGCGCACTTCTTTCTGGTCAATCGGTATATCTTGGTCATTATAAAATTGAATTTCACGTGTTTTATTATTTATTTCTCTTTCAATTTCTCTCGTTACGAGATGTAAAATATCATCTTCAGTTTCGTTGGTTCCTCCCATTTCTCGAATAGCACCTTTAATATCATTTGCATTAATCATTTCTCGTATATTAGAATTTAAGAAAGGTTGAAGTGCTGCAATATTTGAAGGAAGTGCACATAAATAAGAATGTTCAATAGGAGGTGGAACATTGAAAGACGATTTTACAAAAGCCTGTTGACCTTTTATTAATATTAGATTTAGTCTTTCTTCAGTAAGAAGATCACGAATAGCATATGACATCTGTGACCTAGAACCATATGCTCTGTTAATAATAGAAGTATATGTCCCTGATATTAACCACATAAATCTGAAAGAGAATATTGGCATTTTGGAAATAATATCGTGAGCTTCGTCAATCATTATGCGTGACCAAGCAACAATTGGATGATTGATATATGATGGTGTTTCATAGTGTTCCATTAAAGTCTTGAGTGCCGTATTTTTAACGAGGACAATATCATATTTTTCAAAAAATGCTTTTATAACTTGAACAGATGAACCACTTGCAGGACAATATCTGCGAATAGTTGGTAGTGAATCAAGTGAAAGAACTTTAAGTCGTGTATGATTTTTAATTGTATTCTCCCATTGTACATATACAGGCCCTCGAGGTACAACAATCAGTGTACTTTTTATATACCGATTATTATCAATAGTATCTATCTTCTCACATGTAGCTGTGAAATTAGAATAATTACGACTGTTATAACTATATACCATTTCATTATCCTGATAGATACTTCCTTTTATTACACCGCCGTTTTGCTGATGCACTTCTTGGGGTGCCATTTCTTCTGTTATGCCGCCATTTTGCTGTTGTCCTGTGCTTTGCACACTTTCGCCATTTGCTGTTGTAACCGTTGTAGCTGTCGTACCTGTCGTGGCTGTCGTACCTGTTGTACCTGTCGTACCTGTCGTAGCTGTCGTGGCTGTCGTTTGTTGTGGGGTAATATTGTTTGCCGCTATTATCCCGAGTGCTGTTAAAGTTTTCCCATATCCTACAATATCTCCTAGTATTCCAACATTACTTTTAATGTTAAAATTTCCTTTAATTGTTATATTTCTACGAGAATGTATATCACTTACATGTATAGAGGGATCTTCTACATTGTAATAGACTTTCCCATATTTTTCCATTAAAATCATTTTATGCAATGCAGTAAGTTGATGAGGTTTCAATTGAATATTTATTCCTTCAGGATTTTGTATAGAAGGATCTACAGATTGTATTTCTATATCATAAATATGTTCTCTCAATATATTATCATTATTTACATCTACATCCATATCCATATCCATTGAACAATATATTACTAAATATACTAATATACTAAATTTATCTTTATATGCGCATATCGCGGCTATTCATTCATCTTCCTTTCGACTATAAAAATAGTCATTAATCTCTCGAAGCATTTCTTTCGGACATTGTGGTGTAGGTACAATAAGACCATTTTCATCGGTTGTTATATGTTCATCTGGATTATAATTATAATCAATCAGAATTTTCCAGCGAGTATTATAGTTTCTATTGATTTTGCTTCCATGGTAATAATGGCGAATAATTCCTGGTACATATCCAACCCGTAATCTTTTTACATTTTTTTCATATTCTAAAACGGAAGTTTTATATGCCTCTGTTTCACCGCGATTTACAGTTTCAATACCTTTTCCCAGAAAGCAGAGTGCCATATTAAAATCGCCGCTTCCGAGGATGCCATATTGATAGAGACCTCCAATTTTTTCATAGGCTTTACGTGTCATTGCCCAAGCGTATCCTGGATGAAAGTAATTTACGCCACCTTTTGTATACTTTAGTCCTTTGTTATATTGAAATCCGAAAGATTGAAATATTCGCATAGCATACTGTTCATGATCCATATCTACACAATGTGAGAAGAGTTGTACTATATCGCGAGAACCATTAAGAACTTTTAGTGCATTTTCTGCCCAAAATGGAGCATCAAATTCTACATCGGCATCAATCCATGCTACTGCTTTCCAGTCAGATGGAAGTAACTTCTTTATACCGAGATTTATCATATTTTCTTTATGCCAAAGAAGTGTTTTTGTTCTTAATTGTAAATGATTTTTATTGTTTTCTTCTGTAACATAATAAGGTTCATTATTGTATGCAAGTTCAACGATATATAATTCTATATTTTCTTCAAATTCCATTCTTGTAATAAACTCTTTTGCAAGTACAATGCGTCTTCTAAAATTGCAAGGATTTGATATAACCATAATTACATTTAATTTATCTTCAATAGGGTCATTATTAATAATAGCAGCTTTGACTTCATTTTCAAGTGTATGATGATTCACTTGAATGCCCTCTATAACGGTCATCTTGTAATAAACTCCTATTATTTTAACTTATATTATTATTCATTTATTTTTTACTATGTTAATATAATATACGTTCATGCCAATAGATCCATCTATTCATTCGAGACGGAATCCAAATGCTGCTACAATACAATATCACGTGAATCGTATAAATAACGCTTTGGTAGAATATGAAAATGCAGCTCGTACTCTTAATCATACAATAAGTTCTGATATACATAATTATAGTTCCCGTGAGCGAAATTTAATTATAAATGAGCAAACTGATATTGCTGCATCGAGATTAGGAGATTATCTGTATGAATATACATGGCGTGGAAGTAATGAAATGCAAGAAAACGCAAGAGAATTTGGAATGATATCATTTAGAACACATAGCCAACAAAATAGATTACCTTTACTTCCTGTCAATATTATAATCAATCAAGTTATGAACGAATATAGAAACATTTTACCTGATTTATATAATTTTACAACACCAAGACATCGTAATCGTATTGTAAATAATAGAAACGGACCTGCACAACATCCTGACCCTGCCAACGGTCCCGGGCATCCAGCCAACGGTCCCGGGCATCCTAGTTCTCCGCGGAAGACATCATCGGATAGCGAAGATAGATCACATACGAAACATATACCAGGTATTCTTAAAAATTGTAAATTAACATTTCAACATATAGCAGATACACGAGGTCCATTTCAAAAACTAGGTAAATTAATGTTACGTATATGTTCCAAAACTATTTTACCCGAAATATCTGAAAGAACAAAACCAAATGCAAGTTGTCCTATTATTCCCGATGTTAAAAGACTTGTATTATCACATTTAAGAATACCAAGAGCACCGCAAGATTATAACGCTAAAATGAAAATAAAAGAATTAGATCCTACGAATATACTTCCTTTTATTTATAATTATTGGATTGACCTTGAACCATCTAAGAAAGCTACATTCTTTAAAGTGAAAGGTGAACCATTTTATATGATTCAGAACCTATTTTTTGGAGCAGGCATAGATCAAGGTGGAGTATCTAGAGAAATTATGAGTAAATTAGCCGAACAAATAAAAGATTTTTGCGGTCTTGGCTATCCAGATACGAGTAATAGAGATAGTCAAAAAAATAATAAAATTTTTGTAGAAAGTGTTGAAGGAAGTGGTCGTTATATAATAAATTCTCGATTTAAACTGAATACATTTAAAATGAATATACCTGGTTACAGTGCAGAACAAATATCGACAAATGAGCATTTAATCACACTTCAAAGAAAATATGATGAAATCAATGAAAATTTAATTAATAAATATCCCGATATTCACGCTCGTACATATGAACTCTACAACTTTATAGGTTCATATTATACATACTGTTTAATAAATGATATATCTATTAATATCCAATTGAGTCGCAATTTATTATATGTATTAGTTGGGTCATCGCCGATTAATAATATCAATAAGATTATCACATATTATTTAATGGATAATGCAGGGTATCCTGGGTTAGCTAGAACAATAGTTAAAAAAGGCGATAGTTATATGCAAACACCTGAAGTTTATTTAGCAGAAAATGACTATAGTGAACCGGGTATTGCTGGTACAATTAATGATTATGCCGAACAACATAGACCATATGACCCTCCATTTACGTTACATAACGGGAGCCGTGATTTATCGATAACAATACAAAATTTAAAACATTATATTCGCAAAGTAGCAATGTATGAAAGTTACGGTCGCACAATTTCAAGTACAGCAAGTTTAGTAGGCGATTTATCTACATTACGACTTGATTTTAAAGTAGCTAATTTCATATCTGGTTTTAATAGCTATGATATAATAGAAGTTTTTAAACGTACTTTAAAGAATAAACCAGTACTTACATTGGATTTATTATTGTCATCTTATGAGATACCTACAAAACCAGAATTACATGAACATATACATTATCCAAATAGATATATACCCCCGAGTTCAAAGATGTTTACTATGAAGTATTTTGTAAATTATATAATGGTTTTTCAAGAATCAGATTCTATACGTGAAGGAAATAGAATATATAATTGGTTTCAAGAAATATTATTTGATTATGGAAAAGATTATCCTGTAGATACAGAACAATATCCAAACGCAACTGATGAATTACGTGAAGAACTCTTTGTTGAATTTTTCAAAAAATTAATAGCATTTTGGTCGGGAAATCCCAAGATAATACATGGGAAAGAATATAGTATAAATTGCATACATAGTACTATTACAGGTGCATTACCACAATCGCATACATGTTTTTTTGCAATTGATTTGCCATTAAATATATCAAGTAAAGAAGATTTATATAGAAGATTAGTTATAGCTGTTTTAAATTCAGACCCTGGTATTGGTAATGCAGGTGGCCGTAGACCTAACCGTAGACGTGATACTAAGAAATAATTATATTATTTTATATTATATTATTTTATATTATATTTATAATGGCGTCAAGAAGCAGTGATGAAGAACTTGAAGAACAATTTATTCGTCTACAAATGGCGGAAATTGAGGCTGATGAAAATCGCCGCCGTATGCAGCAGCGTCCGGCAGCAGCGCAGGCGGGTCCGGCAGCAGCGCAGGCGGGTCCAGCGGGTCCTGATGGTTTAACACCACAACTTACAAATGAAGAAAGATTAGCATGGGCAGAAGCAACACTTACTAGATATAATCAAACTCAAAATCAAAGAACTTTTATATTAGGTAATTCACGTGATAGGACATTCAGATTAGCACGAGTATTATTAAATAGACAGGATCTAATATGTGCATATTTAATAATTGCTGATCAACCAGAAAACAGATTTCGGGATAGAGAGAGATTATCAATAAGAAATCCCGTAAGTGGTCGTGGTATTGAAGTAAATGCTACTAAATATAATCAATTGATGAGCATGTGTAATTTAAGAGCGGTTGGTACTTCTCGAGGAACACGCTCAAGACCCGGAAGACCCGGAAGTGCTGCAGCGACACCAGCAGCGACACCAACTCCGTCCAGAAGAGTTTCACCAGAAGAACGTCGTGAAGCAG
>Ga0164297_10002882_pt1 | contig 16530 bp, 24 predicted proteins | sample GEODES058metaG_FD_113539 | JGI IMG/M metagenome (GOLD analysis project Ga0164297, IMG submission 113539) | Dystrophic lake water microbial communities from Trout Bog Lake, Wisconsin, USA - GEODES058 metaG | ecosystem: Environmental > Aquatic > Freshwater > Lake | place: USA: Trout Bog Lake...
CATTTATGTTATTCTTGTAGACAGTGAAAATGCATTAGATGAAAAATGGTTACATGCATTAGGTGTAGATACTAGTGAAGAAAAACTTCTCAAGTTGAACATGGCTATGATTGATGATGTGGCAAAAACAATCCACGAATTCATGACAGAATACAAAGCTATGGAACAACGTCCTAAGGTCTTATTTGTCATAGACAGTTTGGGTATGTTGCTTACCCCTACCGATATCAATCAGTTTGAAGCGGGAGATCTTAAAGGCGACATGGGTCGTAAACCTAAAGCATTAACAGCATTGGTTCGTAATTGTGTAAACATGTTCGGTAACTATAACGTAGGTATGGTTTGTACAAATCACACATACGCAAGTCAAGATATGTTCGATCCAGATGACAAAATTTCAGGCGGACAAGGCTTCGTTTATGCAAGTTCTATCGTAGTTGCTATGAAGAAATTGAAGTTGAAAGAAGACGAAGACGGTAACAAGGTTTCGGAAGTAAACGGTATTCGTGCCGCTTGTAAGATTATGAAAACTCGTTACGCAAAGCCTTTTGAAACACTACAAGTAAAGATCCCATACGAAACAGGTATGAATCCTTACAGTGGTTTAGTCGACTTGTGCGAGAAAGCTGGATTGTTAAAACAAGAAGGTAATAGACTCAAGTGGGTTGATCCGGATACAGGTGAGGAATTCAAATTCTACCGAAAAGAATGGAAAGATGATAAATTAGATATGATAATGGCAAAATTCCATATCAAACCTACAACAACTACCATTCCTGAGGAGACAGAAGAAAATGTTGAATGAGACACAAATCGGTGACATCTGGTTGCTATTCGCAGATTATATTGACAAAAAAGTAATTGACAGTGTAGCTGAGCGTTATGTAGATTTACTAGCCGATTTCGGTACTAGTGATCGTGTAATGCAAAATGCAACAGGCGTCGACGGTGTCCTAGATTCTGCAATCGAATATTATCTCGATGAAGAGTCTGATGAAGAAGAAGAAACAAACTATAACGAAGAAGACGAGGATTATTAATGGGTTGGTATTCCGATATAGCTAAAGATATCAGCAATATTCCTGCGGCAGTGGCATTCTACGAAGCAGAACTAGTTGAAGCACGAACCGAAGTTAAACTTGGTGGTAACGTAGAAAGAGCCAGTGCATCATTACCAGGAATAGTTGAACATCGATTCAGCCAATTGCAAGAAATTGAAGCCATATTGGAATATCTTAACATTGAATTGCGTCGTTTAAAAAGTAGTTTCTTTAGAAAGTATTTGGAAAACTATCAACGTGCTCTTAGTAGCAGAGATTGTGAACGTTACGTGGAAGGCGAGGCCGATGTTGTTGATATGGAAAAAATTATCAACGAATTTGCCTTGCTAAGAAACAAATGGTTGGGTATCACTAAAGGTCTTGACCAAAAACAATGGCAAATTACTAACATTGTTAAATTGCGTGTTGCAGGTATGGAAGACGCTAGTTTATAATCAATCTGCTCGAAACAGAGACCATAGGCCTTAAATAATATTGAGGCCTATTTTTTTAAAAGGTTGACCTTTGCCTCAAGTTAGCGTATACTTACTAATATGACGACTATTGATAACTTACTATTAAAAATTGTAAACTTTACTTCACCTGCAATCGAAGAAAGATTGCACAATCGAGACTCTAAAGTGTTACGTAGCCTTGCTACATCCATTACTAGTTGTTTTTTCATCACAGAAAACCAAAGTAGATTGTTAATGAAAATTCTCAAGGAAAATTCGGAAAAATTGCCAGATTTTTCTCAAGAAATTTCAGAGGCGTTATCTGCTCCAATGTGGAGTCACGCATTTAGACAAATAGAACAAGTCAAAAAAATATACATCAGTAACAATGATGACGGCGATTTAATGTTGACTATAGATTTTAGTTTTAATTCGCAAATTCGTAAAATTATGAGTGATATTGCGAAAAAATGCGAAAATTTAGTGGTGACAAATGCCGGGAAAAAGTACTATGCAGACCTCACAGAACACAATATTGTAACACTAGTGGAAGCATTAAAACCGCATGAATTTGATATTGAAGAAAAAGTAGAAAATTACTACAATACCATAAAATCGTGGTCAGAACCCGAAATTCGTGGTCAGTTTTTAATCACCAATATGACCAATCAAAACTTTCATAAAGTCATTACTGCTGATTTAGGAATTTCAACCTCCATCGATCAAAACATCATTAATGACAGAAGTATGCGTTATCAGTATTTTACAGAAAATGTGAAAAATCATGGTGAAACGCTGACCGAAGTCATTGCTAACAGATCAAAGACTAGACTGTGGATTGATAAAAAACAGCACTCGGTTGGCAATATTATTTCCAGTTTAATCGATTTAAAAAGATTGCCGATGTTAGTGGTCTTCGATACACTTGTCAATAACAAGTACTTAGAAAACCTGAAAATTTTGTCGGATGCATTGGAAGAAAACGGAATTTTTGATAACATCGGTATTTACTTTCGACTACCCAATGACGACTTAGGTAAACAGTTTAACGGTTTGATTGCAGACAAACACTACAATCATCAGTTGGATGAAAATTTAAAAGTTGCATGTGTTATGAGTGGAAAAATACCGAAATTTTTCCTAAAAAATGCCTGGAGACCTATGAGTGTACTTGCGCTAGATAGCCGTATGGGTATGCGACATGGAAAAACTGCTGTATACTCTAATTGTTGTGATTTAATTGTTGAGTGGGCAGAAGAACCGTCTGCCATGGATATAAAGGCAATACTGCGATGACCGTAAAATTAGTGATTCTAGACGAAGTTAACATAAAATTTGAGAATTTATCTCTCGAAGCTCGCAAACGTTTGGCCAATACATTTAAGTATGAAGATCCAACTGCACGTTATCGGCCTGCTTATAAATTAGGTCGATGGGATGGTAAAGTGTCGATGTTTGGCCTCGGTGGAAATGGCTATCTTAGCCAGCTAGAAAAGTGTCTTAGCATACTTTCAGACATGGATATTGATATCGATGAATTAGAAGATTTGCGAACAACTCCTAAAATCGAATTTACACCTGTGACTGAAACATACTGGGCAGATCAAGGAAAAGTGTGGCCAAAAGGTCATCAACAAGAAGGTAAACCTATCATGTTGCGTGACTATCAAGTTGACGCAATTAACACATTTTTATCAAATACACAATCGTTACAAGAAATTGCAACAGGTGCAGGAAAAACAATTACGACAGCAACATTAAGTCAACTTGCAGAAAAATTTGGTCGTACAATTACTATTGTTCCTAATAAAAGTTTAGTAGAACAAACAGAAGAAGATTTCGTTGCAGTTGGGTTAGATGTGGGTGTTTACTACGGGGATCGCAAGGATCTTAATAAAACACATACTATTTGCACATGGCAAAGTTTAAACATATTAGATAAGAAAAGTAAGAATTGGGATGCCGATGTGGCAATAACATTAGCAGAATTCTTAGACGGAGTTAAGACTGTTATTGTCGATGAAGTACATATGGCAAAGGCAGAAGTTTTAAAGAATTTACTCACACAAAATTTGTGTAACGCACCTATACGTTGGGGATTAACTGGTACTGTTCCTAAAGACGAATTTGAAGCAGAACCTATTTTTGCTAGTATAGGTCCAGTAGTTGGCGGCATTAAAGCACACGAATTACAAGAGATGGGAGTACTTAGCAATTTACACGTAAATGTACTACAACTCATAGATTTACCAGAATTTAAAACATATCAAGAAGAATTGAAATATCTTGTTACTAACAAAGACAGGATGACATATTTTAGTAGACTTGTTAAAGGCATAGCAGATTCAGGCAACACATTGATTCTAGTTAATAGAATCGATACAGGCAAATTATTAACAGAAATGATAGAAGGCGCAGTGTTTATTTCAGGTGAAGTTAAAGGAAAAGACCGTAAAGAGGAATACAAAGAACATGCAACAATGGATAATAAAGTTACGGTCGCGACCTTTGGTGTCGCGGCTGTTGGAATTAATATACCTAGGATCTTTAACCTGGTTCTTCTTGAGCCTGGCAAGTCGTTTGTCAGGGTTATTCAGTCGATAGGACGAGGAATTCGTAAAGCAGAAGACAAGGACTTTGTACAAATCTGGGACGTAACTTCCACTTGTAAATTCGCCAAGCGTCACCTCACAACGAGGAAAAAATATTACAAGGATGCCAAGTATCCATTTACTTTAGAAAAAGTGGATTGGCAAAAATAAGGAATTATGCAGATATTAACATTAGACAACCAAACATTTTCATTAAACAATTTACCAGAAGAGGTTGATGAAAATACTAGATTCGCTGTATTAGATAACAGCAATCCGGCAGATCCAGATTTTTTGTTTATGCCGCTGATATTCTTAGAAAGTTTTAACGCACCAGCTATGGTATTGCGCATCGGAGATGATGAAATAGCTATGCCACTTGATTGGTGTATAGCTGTAGGAGATAGCACTAGTGCTTGTGACATTGAAATTTTACCTTTAACTAGTTTAAATGATAGAGGATTTGAAGCATTGTGTTTTAATCCATTAAGTTCGTTTAGGGTAGAGTTTAAAAAGATAGAAATTGTAAATTTTTATAATGATGTTAAATGGTATTTTCCTAAAATGAAAAACGGCCAATTATTATCAACTCCTACACGTTTTGGTCACAAGCCCGACTGCGTATATTTTGTTAAAGAAATATCAAAACAAAATGAAATTATTCAATTGGATAAAATACTATGAGTTTAAAGATAGCATATTTTCAACCTACTGTTATTTGTATTGACAATATTCCTCCCGTGGAGTTTAGTAAAATATATACGTTAGTAGAAGCATTGCATAGCAGACCAGAACTAAACGATTCCGGCAATCCATTGATTAGCATTCGTGGCGGACAACAAATACAAATTTTTCCTAATGACAAATTAGATATAGATGTTTCTTGGTTATTAAGTTATATTAAAAGTATTTGTCAAGGCTATTTAGAAATTATTACACAACAAGCTGGTGTAAACGATCTAAAACTATGTGACATTATGATTAATAGTGTATGGACTATTCGACAAACAGAAGGCGAATATCAAGAAATGCACACACATCCTGCCGGCAATTTATCTGGAAATATGTACATTAGTGCCCCAGAATTAGTTGAAAACAGCCAACCAAGCGACAGTCAGATATTATTTAGATTACCTGCAACTAGAGATATTAACAGGTTTGTTATGACTGATACTTGGAAATATAGTCCAACACCAGGAACTGTTTTAGTATTCCCAAGTCATATTCCGCACACAGTATATCCTTGGCGCGGCCAGGGCACACGTACTGTATTGGCTTTTGATGCAAGGTTAATTCCAAAGGAGGATCTATTCAATGGGGACGCTTAAACCAGGTGTTACATACGTTTATGAAAGAGACAATGGAGTTGTATATTCTCGAGAATTTGGCGCGGCGCCTGATACACGACAAATAGTTGGTTGGGAATACGATCCTGTAAACGGACATAAAATCGATCCAGAAGAAATGAAAAGATTCGATGTACGCAGAGCTACTGGCGATAAAGAATTGGCTGATCATAACGAATGGATTAAAATTCGTTTGGCAGGAAAAACCAATCCCGCTTTACAACAAGCTATAGATCGTGTTAAAATACTATATAGACTAAGCGTAGAAAAATATGAGTGATAAAATCGAATTAAAAGAAAAGATAGCATTTGTAGACATGAACGTTCGTGCGGCTTGGGACGAAATGACCCCCGAACAACAAAAGAGTCTCAAAAGTGAATTCTTTATTTTAAACAGATATATCAGTAGTGCTCAAGATCAAAAGCGAGATATACAAGAACATTTTGTATTAACAGTTAACGAATATTTTAATAAAAACTGGAACGATTTACAAAAACATCCTAAACTATTATGGTTGTTATTGTGTATGTGCAGTTGGAATGGTGAAAAAACATTCTATCATAATTGGATTGGTGCTAAAAAGAAAACAGGCACTGGTGGCAAGAAAGTTAAATTCCTTGAAGAAATTTATCCTACACGTAAGAGAGACGAAATTGAATTGTTGGCGGCAATAACTACTGACAAAGAAATAAAAGATCTTGCTAGAAAGTACGGATTAGATGAAGCTACTATTGCTAAAAAATTAAAATGATGGCGTTAGTTAATCAACCTTATGTATGCGGTCATTGTAACAAAGGCTTCATGCAGGAAAAAACTTTAGCAGTACATGTTTGCGAGCAAAAACGCAGATACTTGTCGCGAACAGAAAAACATGTTATACTAGCATTTGATACATTTCAAAAATTTTATAAATTAAATCAACCTAATTCTAAACAGGATAAAACTTATGAAGATTTTAGTAAAAGCCCTTACTATAATGCTTTTGTTAAGTTTGGCAGTTTTGTCAGCAATGTTAATCCTCTCTACCCGGACAGGTTCATTGACTGGGTTGTACGAAGCGGCGTCAAGTTGGATCACTGGTGCAGAGAAGACCTCTATGACGAATACGTCTTCGACCTTATTAGAAACGAAACAGTCGAAACTGCCCTCCAAAGAACAATCCAAACGATGATGGCTTGGGCAGATGATCATAACGCATCGTGGAATCATTATTTTTTATATGTTAGTTTGAGTCGTGCATGTTATGATATTAAGGATGGTAAAATTAGTCCATGGGTAGTATTAAATAGTAGCAGTGGTAAATTGATGCTACAAAAGTTTAGTGACGAACAATTAGGGCACATACAAAAAATTATCGATCCTCAATTTTGGGTTAGCAAGTTTAAAAAATTACCAGCTGATGCGGCACTAGTTAAAGATGTTGTTAAGGAATCTAATATATGAACTCACCCACAACTTGGTTATTACAGGACGGAACTATAGTTGAAGATATCCCTCAACAAAACCGTTGTCCTGATATATGGAAATTAGTAAACCCTGAAACTGAAGAAGCATATAATCCTACAAAAGAAGAACCTAAAAAATGGGTACACACGGACTTTTAAATGCCAGATATTGACATCGACTTTGCTGACAGAACTCGAGCTTTAGAAGTTTTAAAGCATATAGATGCACGACTTGATACTGATAAAAAACATAATACAGGTGTGTACGTACAAAGCATACCATATAATCCAGTAACAGGAATAAGTACAATAGAGTATAAAGAAGCTGAGGAAAGGGGTTATTTTAAAATAGACTTCTTAAATGTCAGCGTATATGAAGGTGTGAAAAACAAAGCACACTTGACACAACTATTGGAGACTGAACCGTTATGGGATTTGTTAATAGACGACAACTTCGTCAACTTGCTCTTTCACGTCAACGGGCATGGTTCTATCTTGAGACAAATGAAGCCTACCTCGATAGAACAGTTGGCCGCAGTTTTGGCTATGATTCGCCCAGCCAAACGTTATCTGATTGGGAAAGACTGGCCGACAGTGATGACGGAAATTTGGACGAAACCGGAAGGGGATGAATACTTCTTTAAGAAGGCACATGCTATTGCTTACGCACATGTGATTGTTGTACAGATGAATTTAATTTGTGAAAGTATTAGCTACGAATTCAGTTAACGAGTTTTACGTACTAATTGAACACTTTTACGTTTTACTCGTTTTAAAGTAAGATTCATTAAATTTACAACCGGCCCTAAAATAACCCTAGTATCTTTGCTGTTAAATGTTTTAATAGCATACGCAAATGGGTGTATTTGATCCTTACAAAATACATTTATTGGGAATTGACGATTTGATTCCCACCACCATGCTTCTCCTATTTCTAAAAAGCTAGTTTTCTCTTCAGGAGTTCGAAGTGCATTTAAGTCGTAAAAACTAGTGACAAATTGATCCTGGTTTATTATAATACCGATATATTCGGTTTCACCGTAGTTTAATACGCTGATAAAAGGTAAATTGTGTTCTATATTGTCTCTTAGTTTTGCCATAAATACTATTATTAAAGGTTCCTGGGTAATGCAAAAAGTTCAAAGTTATTTATATCCTAACAGAGTTATACTATTGGCTGATGTGGCAGGATTCACTGTGGAGAACAAAGTCGTGTATGCAAGAAATGTAAAAATATATCGAGGTGTTGATAATGTCATAGAATTTGACATACAAAACGCTGACCAAAAACGTATAGACTTAACCACTCTATCTAACATAGAAGTTAATGTAATGGACTCCGGCGGCAAAGCATTATCTAATAGCCCATACGCTATTTCATTAGTTACTTCTGCATCAGCAACAAACGCTAATGTTACTGCATTAGTTCCAGCATCGAAAGTTACTTCCACAACAATCACTATGCCTACGTCTGACATAACAGGTACATTTGGAGTAGGTTATATTTTAAATGGCACTGGCATTTCCGGGCCCGTAGTAGTTAGCGGTGTTAGTGCAGATGTTGATAGCGCAACTACAACATTAACTGTAACTTTTCCTAATCAAACAGTAACAGCTCGCACTAACATCAGCATAACTAATGTGGTCAAAGGTCTAGCTACTTGTACAATTCCAGCATCAGATTTACGGGATTTGAACGAGCAATATTTAAATTTTAGCGTTACTGCTATGCAAGGTAGCAACACTATTCCATTGTATTGCGATAGCCAGTTTGGTGCTGTAGGAACTTTAGAGTTAGTTGGCAATGCAACACCAACATATCGTCCTAAAACAGTATACGATAAATTTGTTGGGGAAATTAATTTCTTAGGCAACGTTACTAATCACAGTCCTGCAATACCATGTAAATTCTACGAAGCTGAAGCAACACAGTACATGAATTTTGAAGTTTATCTAAATAATTTTGTCGGTAGCGTGTATGTTGAAGCTACAGAAGATATGAACATTTCTGTAAGTTCATTTTTGAACGCACCTCAACTCCAATCATTTACTTGTACTACTCCAACTACTACAACATTGTCTTTTAGCAATGTTCCAGTATCGAGCACAGGTGGCCAATACAACTACATGCGTGTAAGTTGGCTATATCCAGATGTTTGGCAATATGGTGGACAAGATCCCACTGTTACTTACGGATCGGTTACCAAAGTTATTGCTTGTTCTTAATTATTCTGCTATAATAAGGCATGAGCCTTATAGCGGATACATTACTTACTTACTTACCTGCAAAGCGTAAACACACTCCAAGCGGTTGGATTGGGTTTAATGCTGTCTGCTGTGATGACAAAAGACAGCGAGGCGGGTTCATTGTCAACGGCGGTGATGCAGTTAGCTATCATTGTTTCAATTGTGGATTCAAATGTAGTTGGCAACCCGGCAGACATATAAGTCAAAAAATGAATAAGTTCATGCGTGATTTAAATATCCCGGATGATGTTATTGCCCAATTAAGACTAGAAGCATTAAAACTAGATCAAAATAATACAGCAGAAATTCGTAGTATCATTCCAAAGTTTGATGTTCGTGCTTTGCCTATGGATAGTCAACTTATTACAGACTTATTAAACGACCCTCCAGAAAAACTTATACCTGTATTAGAATACATGGTTAGTAGAAAAATTTATCCTGAAGAGTTTACGTTTTATTGGACACCTAAAGTTGGATTCAGCAACAGACTTATTATCCCATTTTTATTTAATAACGAAATTGTAGGCTGGACTGCTAGAACTATCGGAGATGCTACTCCTAAATATTTGTCGGAACAACAACCGGGTTATGTGTTTAATTTAGATAATCAAAAGGACAATCGTGAGTTCGTAATTGTTAGTGAAGGCCCGTTTGATGCGCTAAGTATTGATGGCTGTGCAGTGCTCGGAGCAGAGATTAAAGACAGTCAAAATTGGTTATTAAAGCAATTAGGAAAAGAGCTGATCCTAGTTCCAGATAGAGATCATGAAGGGCCTAAGACAATCGAACAAGCAATCGAATTAGGCTGGAGTGTTAGCATGCCCGAATGGCCTGACGGTGTTAAAGACATTAACGATGCTGTAATAAAACTTGGAAGACTTGCCACTCTTTGGTTAATTGTTAGTGCAAAAGAATCTAATGAATTAAAGATTCGATTACGAATGAAAACTTGGTTTAAGGAAATAAAATGAAAAGATTTATTAACTGGTTGCTTGCACCGTATCGCAAGTACAAAGAAGATAAGGCGTATAAACAACGCATCGAAGAATTGCGTAAACGTGATCCATATATCTACAAATGATACTCTGGGGCGTCAATGCATTAAATCACGGACATAGTATTGCTGTCTTTAAAGATGGCAAATTTGTCCATAATTATGTTGGTTCTAGTGATCAACTACAAAGTGCAACCACAGTGCCGGCACTAGGGTTAGGAAGTCCTGATAGAATTTTTTGGTACGAACGTCCATGGATTAAAAAGGCAAGACAAATTTATGCAGGACAATATCGCACAGCATTGAACTTGAATGTGTTACCCAAGCGATACATGAATAATTACAAATATGCACCTATCACATATACTCCTCACCATGCTAGTCATGCTGCCGCTGGTTATTATACTAGTCCGTTTAACCATTGTGCAGTTGTTGTTCTTGATGCAATCGGAGAATTTGAGTGTGCCACAATCTGGGAAGCAAAACACGGTGAAATGACTAAAGTGTGGAGTCGTAGTTATCCACATAGTTTGGGTTTGTTTTATAGTGCATTTACAAAACTATGCGGACTTACTCCAATCAAAGATGAATACTTGTTACAACAAATGGCCCAGCAAGGTGACAAGTGGCGCTATTTTAAAGAAGTTAATAGTTACATAACTGGCACAGTTGATTTGAATTATAATTTCCACAGAGGGGTATTAAATTGGCCTTATCCCATTAATAATTTACAAGATCAGTGTGATATAGCGGCCGCAGTACAAGATGCATTTGAAGTACAAATCGGCTCGGTAATGAGCTTGGCAAAAGAATTAACGAATGCAGACTGTTTGGTTTATATGGGCGGGTGTGCTATGAATAGCCAAGCAAACAAACGCTATGTTGAACCTATGTTTAAGTATCGTTGGAGTTTGCCCAACCCCGGAGATCCAAGCAGTAGTATAGGCGCAGTCGTGTATCATACCAAACAAAGAGTATGGGATCACAAGTGGGATCCTGTCAAACACATTGAGATTAACGTATAACGATAGTATAATAAACATATGGCACAAAATATAAATTACGGATTTGAAGTACAGAAATTGTACTTGGAAATGATGCTTAGTGACGCAGAAACATTCGTGCGTTGCCAAAGTATTTTTGATCATTCATTGTTTGATCGCAAGCTACAGGACTCGGCAGAGTTTATCAACAAGTACGTAGAAGAGTACAGCGTACTACCTACATTTGACATTGTAAATGCGTCGACTAATGCCAATTTAAAGGTACCCGAAGGTGTTAAAGAAGCCAACTACGATTGGGTGTTAAATGACTTTGAAACTTTTATTAGACACAAAGGACTCGAACGAGCAATCTTAGAATCAGCTGACTTGTTGGAAAAAGGCGAGTATGGTCCTGTAGAAGAAAAAATTAAAAAAGCAGTACAAATTGGTTTACAACGAGACATGGGTACTGATTATTTCGAAGATCCCCGTGCAAGACTAGCAAGGATTAAAGATAAGAATGGACAAATATCGACAGGTTGGAAAAGTATTGACGACAAACTTTATGGCGGGTTTAATCGCGGTGAGCTCAACATTTGGGCTGGTGGTTCTGGCGCTGGTAAATCCTTATTTCTCGCAAATCTCGGTGTCAATTATGCTCTCGCTGGTCTCAATGTTCTTTACCTTACACTAGAGTTGAGTGAAGACTTGGTGTGTATGCGTATTGATGCTATGACCACTGGAATCCCTACGAGAGAGATTTTTAAGAGCTTGGATGATGTTGAAATGAAAGTTAAAATGATTGGTAAAAAATCCGGTCATTTGCAGGTCAAGTACATGCCAAGTGGTAAAACTGCCAACGACATTCGTGCGTACATGAAAGAGTATGAAGTCAAAATGGGACATAAGATTGACGTATTACTAGTCGACTACATGGACTTGATTATGCCTTTGAGCAAGCGTATTAGTGCTGAAAATTTGTTTGTCAAAGACAAGTATGTAAGTGAAGAATTGCGTAATTTGGCAGTGGAAAAGAACTGTGTGTTTGTAACTGCGGCACAGTTGAATCGTGGCGCTGTTGAAGAAGTTGAGTTTGATCACAGTCACATTTCAGGTGGATTAAGTAAGATTCAAACTGCGGATAACGTGTTTGGTATCTTTACAAGTCGTGCTATGCGTGAGCGTGGACGTTATCAAATTCAGCTGATGAAGACACGTAGTAGCAGTGGCGTTGGTATGAAAATTGACTTGGAGTTTAATATTGATACACTACGCATCACTGACTTGGACGAGCAAGATGGTTATGGCAATGGAGCTGCCAGTGCTGGTACAACATTGCTCAACAGTATCAAGCAACGTCAAACAATTACAGCAGACACAACTGATCCAACAGAAGGTGCGGCCCTGCCCAAAGTTAGAGCCGAAGTTGCCAGCAGTAAATTGAGAGAGTTGTTGAGTAATTTACCTGGTGATGATATATAATCAGTGATTTTTTTCGAGAATAGATAAGTACGTATATAACAGCACTGGAAAAAAAATGGAACTGCAACACATTAGAGATATCACTGACCCGTTAGTGAGGATCATCAAAGATGATCCCGTGCGTCCTCATATACCTCTTGAACAGCGTATAAATGATGCCGCAGAAATATTAATCCTCAGAGCAGGAGAAGAAATCCTCGCGGCCACTTGTATGCAGTGGTTAGACAGTGTACCCGAATCTGAAGAAGATTTGGTTAGCATGGGCAAGGACAAGCAAGTAGCCGTGTTTTATACCATCTGGAGTTATGCACCCGGTGCTGGTGCTACACTACTAATGCAAGCGGCTGAATGGTTAAAATCTGAGTACAAGGATCTAAAAGGTATTGTTACGCTCAGTCCGCAAACACCCACAGCTAGACGTTTCCACTTGAAAAATGGCGCTAAAATCCGCAAGGAAAACGCCACTACAACCAATTACGAATACTACTATAAAGAGTAAATTTTTCGCATCAAGTATTAAATACTTGCATGCGAGATGGAATATTTTACTTGCCCGAGTATCATAATTTTAGCCACATAGCCACAGTTCCGTGGCCGCATATTCACCAAGATTATCAACAAGACTGGATAGAAGCCATAACCACACTGGAAACTTGGCTTAACCGTTATGCCGGCAGTCATTACAGTGAATGGGCCTATAGTCAACAGCCCGCACAAGAATACTGGCACGCCTGTGTGGCATTCAGACGTGCCCAAGCCAAAACTTTCTTTTTACTAACCTGGGGTTAGTCAGCGGCTGGCGGTTGAGCTGATGGAGTAATTTGACTGGCCTGTGTGTTCATATCAGTAGTGTGCGCGGCAATAGCGGCACGAAACTGTTGAGCATCAGATTCAGCTTTGGCAGCCGCAGCCATGGCAGCATCAGCGGCAGCCTTGTGCAAATCACGTGCTCGTGCCAGAGCAGTCTGCAGGTCCTGTTTTAATCTAGTAACTTCAGCGTTGGCATCTAAGGCGGCAGTTCTTGCTTGGGCAAACACTTGACTTATGTCTGCTTCTAAAGTAACTTCGGCTCGTTCGATAGCTTGTTCAGCTCGTGTAAAGAATCCCATTATTAGCTCCTTGTATAATGTGCTAGTATTTGTATTTATATCCAAGTCGGAGATCCAGGACCGCCATTAGAATTCGCGAAGCGCCGCGGAAAAAATTTCTAATTCGCGAAGCGAAAAGCGGTAAAACGCGAACTAGCGTTACCAGCTCCTAAGCCACTAAATACATATTATGAGACTACGAGAATTCTTCAGCGAAAACTATGCAACCAACACCGGCCTAGGCATGGGTAAAGAAAGGCACCAGGATCAACAGTTACTGGAACAGCCTTCAGAACAAGTACGTCAACTACAGCAACAGTTACTGGATCTTGGTTATGATTTGGGACGTTATGGCCCCAAAGGCGATGGCATTGATGGCTTAATGGGCCCATATACACAGGCCGCCTTAGATGCTTATAATAAGAAAATCCCCCCGGAACAAGTCGCTAAACCCGACGCTACAGAGCTAGATACCTTTGATCGCAAGCATAAATCCTCGGGTAACAACTCAGGTGGATTACCTGCACAAGGTCCTATTACTGGCGAGTATAATCGTATAGTACACATGCCCGATGGCTCAATGGGTCATCATCCTGGAGTTGATATTGGCGCACACGAAGGCAGTGATGTCACTAGTCCTGTAGATGGAAAGATAATATTTGCTGGTCCTGCTAACACAGCTGGTAACTTGATAGAACTCATGGGCACAAACGGTGAAAAACATCGCTTTATGCACTTGAGTAAGATATTGGTTAAAACAGGTGAACAAGTGGATAAAGGTGATGTTATTGGACTAGTGGGCAATACTGGCTATAGTCACGGAGCACACTTACACTGGGAAAAATACGCTAGCAATGGCAGTCAAACAAACCCTATAGCATAAAAAGGGTCCTGCACAAGAGAAAAAATTGTGCGCAAAAAAAATTTGGGAAGTACTTACAAAATACTGGGATCTACTCTTGGACAGCAGTCTGCAAAGCGTAGTAGAAACTCTGTTAATAAACTGCCTTCTGGCACGGTAAAGCGTGTACGATTCAAGTGTATGTCCAAATCAATCAAATCCTTGTGCTGAAATAACCAAGTGAACACTTCCCTAGCACGTGGATCCAGCGTGAGTATATAGTATTGATTCATAAGTCTAGTGAGTTAGAGACAATATTGGCAATGAGTTTATTGGGGCTAGCAGTAGTATTATTAATACGATCAATGTCAGCTAACGCTAGTTCTAGTATATTTACACGTTCTTCCAGAGTGTATACACGGTTGCGCAAATTGACTGAATCTAGCAAGCTGAGTAGACCGGTAATTAAGCGGGGGATAATCAAGTGTGTGTCCATACTAGTATATAGTAGAGAAAGGGTTCTTGGGGAATCGTTTAGGACCCGCGCAAAAAATTATAAAGAAGTACTTATAGATTTAGAGGGGTGTTTTTACTTCGGTACCCATGCGCTTGTTGCGCTTGTAATAGTTTTGTAATATATACGTCTGGTGCCCCTGAGCCCCCACCCTCTCGACCAATTCTTTTTTATCTGATATCGGTCACTGATTCCGAAATCGAAAAGAAAAAAAGTCCCTAACCTTACTGCCGGGAGCGAATCGGACTTACTGGTTAGGGACCACACTACCGACACAACCTAGTGGGAGCGAATCACGCGAGTTGTGCCTTACTGTATGCGGTATAGCTCTAGCGGCTATTGCGCATACATGTAACCTCTGCTACTGCCCTCCACTTATCGGGCATGCTAGCTCTTAAGTCTGCTACCTTAAGGACTGTACGCAAGCTCAGCTCACGCATACGATCCTTGTTGGCTTCTACAAAGTCTACTACATCCAGCTTGGCTTGATCACTAAGCTCATAGCTGTCTAACATGCCATGCTCAGTAACTACCTGCTTAATACGGAGTACCTTCTCACGCTCTGTATCAATAGTCAAGTCCAAGTAGTGGCAACGGCTTTCCAATGCTTCCAAGTGATCCTTAAGCTTCTTAGACTTCACATGATCGAACTTGATATTGGTAATAAAGATAGCACCGCCTTTGAACTCGAAGCTGTTGGGCACACCTTCACTGCGTAGGAGCCTGCTGTCAGTGTTCCAATGGATAGTACGCTTCTTGCTGGTATCCAAAGCCGCTTTCAAGATGTTAAGGCTAAGGTCATCTAACAGTACTGAGTCACAGTCATCAAATACTAGGATACACTTCTTGTCCGAATACTCATAGAGTTTGCTGTACAAGCCAATTGCTGACATTGCACCCTTGACCACTTCATACTTCTTGAGCTTTGAATCATTAGCTACATCAGCGAAGACATCATGCTTTGATAGCACCTTCTCAACACCAAAGCTCTTACCTACGCCCGGAGGGCCTGTGACAATCATAGCCCTAACATCACCCTTCTTCACAGCACGGGTCATGTCTTCTAAGATACCAAAACGATCACGCAAGCGATCCAAGATCTCTTCGTCTGTTTCATTGCGCAAGTCCTTCTTGACCGATTCCTGTTCAAGACTTGCTGTTTTGGGTTCTTGTTGTAATGCCATAAGCATCTTGCTCGTTACGACTCTAGCCATTAGTTTCGCTCCTTAATGTTGTTAGTCTATATTATACTAGTCAATTAGGGAAATGTCACTAGTAAATGGTAATACAGCACACCTGCCATCACCAAATACCAAATGATACTTTCCAAATTGAATATGATGCCCACAAGAACCATCAGCCCCAAGCCTACCAAAAAGTGTAACATGAAACCAGTTTGAAATACCATCAAACTCAATAACATGACTATGGGCAAGAATACAAAGAAGCTGATGATTCTTAACATGATTAATCCAGTCTCGAACCAGCGTAGGCCTTCAAACC
>Ga0164297_10002883_pt1 | contig 16521 bp, 37 predicted proteins | sample GEODES058metaG_FD_113539 | JGI IMG/M metagenome (GOLD analysis project Ga0164297, IMG submission 113539) | Dystrophic lake water microbial communities from Trout Bog Lake, Wisconsin, USA - GEODES058 metaG | ecosystem: Environmental > Aquatic > Freshwater > Lake | place: USA: Trout Bog Lake...
AATCTCTCTCATTTTTCATTCCCCCATTATGGATTTGTTAATAATGTTAGCAGCCCTGGTCATTTCAGTTTCCGTTCATTTGTCGTGATGTGGCAAGTGCCAACTCTCTTTGTGTTGCTAGATTTGTACCTTCAGCCCCGTTGATTGAAACAGTAAGTCCAGGGTTTTTGCTGAAGAATGTTTTTGCTTGGTGCTCTTTCATTCCTGCTGCCACATAGTGCCAGCCATGTTGCACTGCACAATTTGGTGTGCAGGTGTAGCGGTACAACTGAGTTCCCTTCACTTCTAGTTTGTGAATCTCTTGCTTCACTCTCCATTGCCCAGACTTCACACCAATCAAATCTTGCGTGAAATGCTGCAATGACTCCCTGGGTATAAGAATCCCATCTGTGTCAATGTGAACTGGAAAGTTTGGTTCAAGATTTTTTGCACCATAAAGACCTTCTGTAAGCATTCTCACGCGAACTCTTGAAGTGGTTTCCGCTGCAATGTGTGCCGTGTTTGCCTGTGGCATTCTCTGGCGTTTTCTGGGAACTGCTTCTTGGTTGTATCCCAATTCATCTGTCCAGCGAACCAGGCCACGCGAGTCACCTGTCATTGCAAACATTCCCCAAAGACTGTTTGACAGGGCTTTCACTAACTTAGCCCCTGGGGGTGTCAGGGCTTGCCTTCCCTCCTTCACAACCTCCCACCATTGGGTGAATGGTTGGATTTCTTCAAGGGGTGCAAAATTCTTCAGAATCTCAATCTTGCAACCCAAATTCTTTGCAGCGTGGATTTCCCTCCAAGTCCAAGAACCCTCAACCTCCCCTGTTTTCCACTCAATCAGTTCATCTGTGAGGCGTATTGGCAAGGGAGAATGGGTCAAATTGGGTGGGATTTGTACTTTTGCGACCACCAAACCTGCTTGGTTGGGATTGATACGGGTACGGGCTGAAACTGGTCTGAGGCGTGAAGCATAGGGGCTTTTTGCCATCTCGTACGGATAGGCAGAAGAAATGTCCAACGCCACCATGTCCTGAAAATGCCCTGGGGTACTTTCCTGCCTTCCACCATAGAAGGCTTCCCTGCCAATGTCACCGTCAAATGAGATGTTCAAGGGCTGGTTTAGGGTGCTCCTCCAAAGTGACCAGGCCATTGAAGAAATTGAGCCAGGGGGCACATTATGGTTTTTCAACCAACCCATGAGTTCAAGTACAGATTGAAACCTGGCTTCATCTCCTTCTTGAACATCCAAAATTCTTCTGAGTGAGTTTACTTTTACCCTTGTTCCATCAAGCGTCATTGAAACAACATGGTCTTTCCAAAGTTCCGCTTGCCAACATTTGCTTCCAGTTGTTTGCAATAAATCCCTGAGCGAGTTGGCAACATACAAAGTGCAATTTTCTAATTCTTGAAGCAGGTTAAAACAATTGGTTGTTCCCTTTGCATGGTGAACCCCCCATTCTGTAATTGCAGTCAATTCCTTCCATTTAGGAACTAATAGAACAGGGGGCTTCAATTGAGTTCTGCCCAATGGAACAATTTTCATTTATCTTTTGAAACCTCTACTGACCATCCTGGGTAATCTTCCAATGTCCCTATAACATTGAGAATCATTGTTTCCTGCTCAACACGCAAAAAGGTTCCCTGCTTTCTGCCTGAAGAATCAATCATTGTGACTTTGAATTTCATCTTGTCCATTTCACTCCTCCACTTCTATTTTTTGAAATGTTGAATTTAAGTATTTGTGCCAATCTGTATGTTTTTGCATTGGCGTTCTTGAGTCTTCAATTGAGGTTGCTGGGTCTGTGACTTGCACTGACGCATAACACAATGCACAAATCATAAAATCCAAATGTGTGAGAGTTCTGCCTTCTCTTTTTTTTCCTCCCCCTGCCATTAGAAAACTCATTTTTTACCTGCCGATTTTTGAACATGATTGAAACCTGCTTCATGGCTGGCCTTAAACTCAACCAAGTATTCATGAACATTTGTCGTGTAAGAAATTCCGCAAGTGTCGCATTGGTAACTTTCTCTTTTTTCTGTCATTTCCATTCCCTATCTCTTAGGTGCTGCTCTGTCGGTATCCATTACTTGCAGGAATAGGTCAAAACCTTTTCCTTTGTTGCTGAGGTCTGTCACCAAGTCAATTACTTCACGGGGTGCTTCTCCAACTGCTCCACCACCACCAGGAATTTCAATTTCAATTGGGTACTTTCCTCTTTTGCGAAACACTCGCATTGTCCATGCCTTACCATCATCACGGGGAACAATTTCAACATTCCTCCAAGTCTTTGGGTCTGGCAATTGTGCAAGTGCTGCTGCAACTTCTGTTCTTGGTTCATTGCCAATCCATTTTGGCCTGGTAATTGTTCTTTCCAATTCTTTCAGTTCCCTGGGGGTCAAGTCAGTATTGACTGCCCTTCTGGTCAATTCTTCTTGCCGTTTGGTAACTGTCTTCAGCCCTGTGTCTTTTGCGTGACCTCTCGCTTTTCTAAGGTCTGCACCAGACTCCCAACTGCTCCTGGTAACTCCTGAACGCTCCAAGCGTTTGCGATAGTCAGGGCTGAGGTTTGACCATCCGCTTCTTTTAGTAGCCATTTATCCTGTTCCTTTGAATCGCTGAAATTCTGTTGGAGCATTCAATAACTGCTTCCAGAACAACCAAACCAAAACAAAGTGTGAGTCCAGATAAAACCCAATCATGGTTGAACAGGAAATCTCCCGACATTAGGAAAAATCCAATCATAATAAATTTCCACCAAAACAATTCAATCTTTGCCTGTGTCAATTTTTTCATTTTCCGTTCCCTTCTAGGAGTGCTCTTAGTTTTTCCGTTTCTAACATTGGGTTCAATTCAACTTCAAATTCACTTGAAGTGTTGCAGTTCAAACAGGAAACAATTGGTTTCTCTCCCATTCTCACATTCAGATTTTCATGTTTGCATTGTTGAAATGCAATTTGTTTTTCTTTTTGCTTTTCTGCCAACAGACACATTCCGCATTTTGTAATTCCAAAAACCCAAGCCCCACAAGAAATGCAGCGTTGAATTTCTTTGTCAGTCATGGTTTCACCTTAATTGAGAAACCGTCTGTTTCATGCTTTGCAAACCAAAATGCGACACAATCAAATTTGCAGAAATGAAGCATTCTGGCTTTCCATTTCTCCCCATCATCTGCCATCCAAACTGCAACTTCAACATGAGCGTCTTTGAGTGGGTTCACAACAGATTTGCAAAAATCACATTGAATGACCTTCACTTTTTGTTCTCCTTATTCAAAACCTCAATTTTTGAGTTCTTCCATGCAATGGAAATCCAAGCCCCAATGAGTGCAACCACTAGAACACCAATGAGCCAGAACAATCCAAAGATAAGGAAAAAGAACAAGGCAACCCCCTTGAATAAACTAAGCATTTTGTGACCTTTCCGCTTTTGCCTGAGCAAGAATGACCTTCATTCTTGTTGGGTTTGTCTTCCACAATTTGGCAAGTGCCGTTTGGGAAAACCCTTCTTCATGTGCTGCAAGAAGAAGTTGCCTGGCTGAATACATGGCTTCTCCTTCTGCTTCTTTCAGTCTGAGAATCTGGGCTTTTTTCTGTTCCAGTTTCTTTTCAATCGCTGAGTGAGGGGAACGGGGCATTTTATTTTTTCCCCACCCATGTTCTTATCATGTGTCCATGCTGGGAAGGCCGTGTTCCTTTTGTGAAACCGTAGGGTTCAATCAACCCTTCTTTGGCAAATTTATTCATAAGTGCTCCAATAGAATTCTTGGAACATCCTTCAGGAAATCCAACAAATTGAATGATGTCATTTGAACTGAATGGAACTTTTGCCACTTGCGAAAAATACAAAACACCTGCCCTGAATGAATAGTAATAGTGTTCAGGAATTGAACCACAAACTTTCTTCATTCCTTTTTCCTTCAGGTCTTCCCCTGTTTCAAATGAGAGTTCTTGTTGTTCACTCATGGCTCATGGCCTTCCATGCTTCACAAAGATTTTCAGCAAAATCAATTGCCAATTCCCTTGTTTCAAATGTTCCAAGTGTTTTCCAATTAGGGCTGAACAAATCGGGTTGTGCCTTGAACCTGAAATTGAATAAACCCTTCACACACCATTTTCCATTGATAACGCGAACCGTTGCCAGGTTCAGATAGAACCCAGTTTTGGGGTGTCGGATTGTTTTCATTGGGCTTCCTTTTGAAAAAGTTTTACTGCTGCAAGAATGTTTTGGGCTGAGTTTGTTTGAATGTGGAAATGGGCAACACTTGTGGTTGGCAAGTCTTCAACATTCATTGGGAAATCAATAAACCAAATTTCAGTGTCTTCTGTGCAGTAAATTGGGAGTGAGCGAACATACTCCCTTTCGTTGATTTCAACTGTGTCAAATAGTTCCCAACCTGAATAATTTTCAAGCAATGGGTATTTGTCTGGGGAATGCTGCAATTCAATCTTTCTCATTTTCCGTTCTCCTCTTTGTCTAATTGGTTTGAATGTATTTTTGTGCAAGTGGTGCAAACATAAATTGGGAAATTGTGCATTCTGCATTTGTGCAATTTCTTGTTTGGTGCAGAACACATTTGACAGTTCATTATTCACCAACCTTCTCTTGAATTCTGATTTCAACATTTGCAACATTGGTGAAGACTTCAGTTCCATCTGGCAAAGAAAGTTTGACTGACTCATTGAATCCGTTCCAGCCGTACCAAAGAACCTTTGAAATTGTGCCTTTGGGAACTTTTCTGCCTTTTACAACTTCAACAGTTTGACCAACAATCATTTCACCTGCAGCAATTGCGCGTGCCTGAAAATTAAGAGAAGAATCATTTTCTGCATAAAGTGAACAATCATGTGCTGGAGAAAAAGTTCCACCATGAATTGAACTTCTTGGAGTTTCTCCCCAATAAGAATTTCCAGCCTTTGAATAGGCTTTGTGAATTCTTGTTCCACAATTGGAACAGACCAAACCAAATTTTCCATAAATGTCTTTTTGATTGATTGCATTGATTTTCATTTATTCACCAACCTTCTCACCCGTGAATGGATTGATGAAACCTGCAAATTTTTTGGTGACTTTTTCAGTTGTTTCTTCTTCAACTGCCATGAAATAGAGAAACAAATTATCAAAAAGAAATTGGCGGTCTGCTGCATTCAGGGAAGGATAATTTTTGATTTCGCGCACAAGACGATTATGAATTTTGGTTGAATTTGCTAGTTCTAACATTTCCGTTTTCCGTTCTTCTAGGCTTTGGGCTAAGTGCCCCCTGCTGGTCAAGAAGAACAATACCCCTAGCCCGTAGGGGTATCAAGGTGACAGGGCAAAAATCTTTTTCGGCGTGTCGTGCATGTCGGCGTGGGTTTTAGAGCACGATTATCAAACCACCTGGGCTGCCTGCCCCACCGACACCACCCACGAATGATGTTCCTCCACCGCTTGAACCCATGCCAGTTGCATTGCCACCATAGGTGTACCCATTACCTGCTCCACCCACTCCAAAAACAGTTCCTCCACCAGTAGTGCCTCCTCCATTGCCACCACCACCTGAACCAATTGAGCCAGTGCCAAAAAATGAAAAACTAGAAATTGTGGCCATGCTTGATGTTGTATTTCCATTTGCACCAGATGAAACACCAGCAACACCATTGGGAGAGCCTGCGATTCCAGGATTTGAATTATTTGTTCCGCTGCAACCGCCACCACCATTTGCAGTGAATCCTGCAAAGGTGCTTGCAGTTCCAGCCACACCTGTATTTGATGCTGCAGTTGCAGCGGGAGCACCTGGAACACCAGCAACAAATGCTTGCGAACCTGTCAGAGTAATCCTTCCGATAGTCACAATTGCACCAGTGCCACCGCTTGCAGTTCCACTAGAACCTGGAGCACCAACTAAAATTGCGTAACCATCTCCAACCAATGGGATTGTCTGTGATGTGGTGTAGGTGTAAACAGTTCCTGCAATTGGTGCAATCGCTAATCCACTAAGTGCAATCACAATTGAAGTTGCTGAAACTGTGTTCCACATTTTGTAATTAGTGATTCCAGTTGGAAGGTTGTAGGTGATTGAAGATGTTCCTGTTGCAGTTCCCACTAAAGTTGTTCCGTTGTAGAAGTCAATCGTGACTGTTCCTCCACCAGACCAAGAAATTGTATAAACACCTGCAACCAATGCTTGGTTCACATCATAAAGAGTGTTTGCCAATGGCAAAGTTTGGGCATAGGAGTATGGGTAAGGGTTTGCCACATAAGGTTGCGAAAATGGCATTTTATTTCTCCGCTGGAATCAGTTGTTTTGCTCTGACTTGAATTCTTACAGTTCCAACTGCATTAAGGCTGCAATTTGTCCATGCAACAGAAAAAATTTGTGCTCCCAAAATAATTATTGGGGAGTTAATGTCATCTTGGTCAAGATTGCCTGAAAGTGTACTGGCAACAACATTGGATTGAATTTGAGGAGATTGCCCATAACAGAATGCAGTTGTGGTTGTGGTTGAAGTGTTTGAAACTGCAATTTGTTCAATGCTCCAAAAAAAATCTGAAGGAACAGAAGGAAAGTATGCTGAAAGTGTTTGCCCTGCAACCGTTGCTGCTGGGGAAGTAATTGTGAGAATGAGGGGTTGTGCCATGTCTTTGAAATCAAAACCACTTACCCCAGAATAATCTCTAATTGGCATTTTTAAGCAACCAATCCTGCAACTTTTTCTGCTGCAACTGCTTGCATGATTGCACTTGTAACTTCACCCTTTGTGAGAATGTTTAAGCCAAATCCAATGAGAACTGCTCCACCTACTACCAAAAACCCTCCTTGAAATGCTTTCAAATTACAGTAAGAAATTTTTCCAAGTCCAAGCACTCCCCCAAATGCGTTGCCTTTTGAAGCACACCCAGGCACATGAAGTGCAGCAGAAATGTTTCCTCTGTAGCCGTCACCCCCATTGACATTTGCAGCGATAACTGAGGGAACTGGAATTGTGGTGAACCAAGTTGCAGGTCTGCCTGGAACTGGCGTAAGTGAACCAGCAGCAGAAACTCCATAATGGTTTGAAGACCAATTGGAATTGACAACTGCCTGAGAGAATTTGTCTGTGGGTGCATTACTCATTAAGGCTTCATAGATACCTGAACCAAGATTTGAATTCTTATTTTTGCCCCCATAAACAATCATTGCTGCCGTATCTGTGGCTGCTGTTGTCAAATTTGAATAACTGCCAGTTCCATCAATGCTGCCCGTGTTCAATGAAGCATTCAATGGATTGTTTCTGTTTGCCCAATTTGCAGCACCCTTTTCTGCACTTATCCACAACAAAACATTCTGCACATTGTTGGGAGTTACAGGAGCACCAATGTTTTTCAAAAGTAAAGTTGCCCATGCCGTATTTGTTGGCAAGGTATTCACCCACACACTTGAAGGAGTCTTCAAGGGAATCATTGGCAAAACAGTTTGTCCAGCCATTTTTTATTCCTTTTGTTTTGGGAATCGCTTCCAGGGTGACAAAATTCCACCTGGTTCTTTTTGTGAATCATTCTTGGAAGGGTGTTCAATCATGTATTCATAACCAGCAACAAAGACTGCACAAATACCAATTGAAGCAAGTAATGGGGTTTTTCTTCCAGTTGTCTTTGTTACCGCATAACCCATTGCAGAAACAATTGCCGTTGCTGCTGCTTCACCGTATCTAATGCGTGAAACATTTCCTGCTTTTGCTTCCTGCTCATGGAAAAATGGTGAAGAAACCGTGAACCAAGAAGGGCAGAACCCAGCAAAAACACCACTCGCAGTTCCAATGAGCAGAATTACAATGGAGATGTCTTCTGTGTTTGCCTTCTCCATTTAGTTGGCCTTGTATTGAGAAGTATTTGTTGGGTCAAATGAATGAACAGGTGAAGCACCTTCTGCCGTGATTATCCAAAAATAATTTGTAGCAGGGTCACGAACAGGTGAACATGGTGGAAGGAAAAAAGGAGAAAATGCCAGTTGCGTTCTGTCAAAGTCTTCTGAAATGGTAATTGTTGGAGTGGTTCTGTGTCGCATTGGAATTCTAGTTTTCATTTAGATTCTCCCAACTGCAAAATCTTTGCCACCATGACCTTGAAGTTTCAAATACTCTCCAAAGTTTGGTTCAAGTTTGATTGAATCAACTGTTCCATCTGAATTTCGTTGTTGGAAATAAGTAGGGGCAAATGCTCCTGTATCGAAATCAGATTGCCAGCGACCAACTGCATTTGTTTGGATGAAAAATGCCTGTGTCGGTGTCCATTGGGTTGTGCCCGTTCCCTGGTTCATTCCGCGAACAATGCGTTCTCTGAGTGTCATTTTCTAACCTCACGTTTTCTTTACTTTGACTGGGGGCTTAGGTGAAAGTGTAACTTTTGGTTTTGCAGGTGTTGGAATTGGCTTTGAAGTCAATGGAACATGACGGGGTTCAACCGTTTTCTTTGGTGCAGGTGCACCCTTTGGTGTTGGAGTGGATTTTGTTGTTGTCACCTTTGGCTTTGCAGTTGTGACCTTTGTGACCTTTTTGACAGGTGCTTTGCCAGGTGCTGCAACTTCATCATTTGAAGAAGAATCAGTTCCAGCCATAGAAGTTCCAGCCATTTCTTGACCTCCTCCTTCTGTGGACTTATCAACTGCACCACTACTTGTTGCAGTCATGTTGTTCCCTGGGGATTCTGAACCTTCATCTCCATCATTGTCACCTGTGAGAGATGTTGAACCTGCTCCACCCATTCCTTGAACCATGTCAGAAAATCCATTTTGGTCTGAATAAGCACTTGTTCCTGAAGTGTCAGTTGTCGCTGCTCCACTTGTGTCTGCTGCTGCTGGTGCAGTTGTAGCAGTTGTGGCTGCCGATTTCTTTTTTTGGTAATACCAAAAACCTACTGCTGCAAGTAGTGGAACACCGATAAGTGCACCCTTGGGAACAGATTTCAGTGAACCTTTGATTCCCTTAGGTTTTGGAACTGTGTTTTCTGCCATTTTTTACTTCTTCCCATAGACAGGCCACACGGTAAATGGGCGAATGTTAGGGGTTGCAGTTCTGCCACCAATTCTTTGCCTATGCTGGAATTGTGCAATGCTTCTTGAAACTGCAACTGCTGGAATTGGCAAATCATTTGTGCATTTTATTTTTCCAGGAAAATGCAAAGATGGGTTGGCGTGGCCTGTGTAAATTGAAGGCAAAAACCAATCTGGTGCAACTGCTGAAGGCTGGTTGTAATTTCCACCAAAACTTCCGTCATTCATTGAAGCAGGACGGGGTGAAGAAACTCTTACAGTTCCAGGTGCACCTGTAACAATGTTTTGCCCATTAGTAACTGGTGCACCACCAAATGTTAAAGTTGGAAGAAATGCACCCATGCCTTTAATTGGAACATCCAAAGTTCTTGTTTGAATTCTCATTGGATTTCCTTACTTAGTAGGAGAACCAAGAAGGGCATTCAACCAGGGCTTTTGAATTCCAGCAATGCCAGAAGTTGCAGCAGCAGTTCCAGTTGGATGAATGAGAATGTCAGCCACCACAATTCCACCAATGGCAAGTGTTAATAAACCAAAAAATTTTGACATTTTGACTCCTAATTCTTAACTGTTGAAGTTGTGCCTTGAACTGTTTTTGTTGGGGCTGGGGTTGCTTTGGTTGCTGGTGTCTTACCTGGTGTCCATAGGTTCAACAAAATTGCAACATCTAAGCCCCACGCTGCAAGCGTTGCAGGTTTTTCTGCTTGACCACTAAACAAAGACAATGTGCCAAAAACAAATAATGCTCCCACAAATTGATTGGGAAGGGGCAAATGTGCAACTGGGTTGTTGGCTGAACTTCCGCTTCTCACTCCCCTATAAGTCACCAAACCAATGGCAACAATTAAGGGAGGAATGATTGCTTTATTGGCATTCATTGCAAGGAACCACTCTTGGAAATGTTTCCATCTTTTGGAAGTGCTGCTTTTTCAGCAGTCCAACGGTTTGGAATAGTTAAATCCCAAAACCCCCAATTGCCACCTTGCAATTGAGAAATGCCGTAGTAGGTCAGGGAGTAGCCAACAAAGACCACTCCCAAACCGACTGCAAGCATTTGTTTACCTTATTCCTTTTTGCCAGGAATTGGCTTCACGAATTTGTGGAATGCGTAAACGCTGGCAACACCAGCAACAAACCAAACAAGTGGTGAACCTTTCATGGGGTTTCTCTTTTCTCTAATTTGGGAGGGATTTGCGGATTACTACAAGGAGGCCGATAGAAACTACACCTGACCAGAAGGCCAGTCCAAACCCATTTTTTGGGTGAAGGATTGTGCCCATTGAAGGTGCTGGTGCAGTTGCTCCAATTCCAAATGCAGCCTCACTTGCAGTTGCAGGTGCATTCATTGTGCCGTACATAGGTTTTCCACCTGTAATGACACCATTCACACCAAGATTAAGGCCAGCCATTTTACAACTCAGGCAATCCCTGGATGATTGAACCAGTAGGAACAATCTGACCAACGAGAACCTGCATTGTTGCAGGAGAGTTTGAACCAGCACCAGCAGGGGCAAAGTTCGCTTCAAGCAATGTTCCTGGGTTGGTGCTCAAATAGGCTTCACCTGAATCAAGAAGACCCAAAGATTGTTGAGCGAGTGAGTTCTTGCGTGAAACTGCAACAACACCTGTTGGGCGTGTTACTCCACCGAACTGAATCGCCATGTCATTGTAAAGGTCATTTTGAAGTGAATCAATGAGAGGCACACCGTCAACATACATCTGAAGGCGTGTTGGCCAGAAACCATCAGAACGAGCACCTGTGGAGTCACGAACAATCATAACGACTGTGTCAAGGTATCCACCAAGTCTTGGGAACTGAAGGCGTGAAGCAGTACTTGCACCAATGGATGGGTTGGCGTTCTGAAGCAACCATTGACGGGTTGTACCAAGTCCAGGTGGCTCAACTGCTACCCCCTCTGGTAACCAATAAAAATCTGCGTCCAAAACTGTTGAAAGTGTTGGAGCAGTTCCAGTTACTGAAGAACCAAAGATTTGGGTGAGAGAGTTAATGTTGAACTGAACTGAAGGAAGCAATGAAGCGTTTGCACCAGAAATGCAACCGTATCCCTTAGCAAATTCAAGTGGGAGTGCATAAGAAAATTGTCCTGCACCAGTTGTTGCTGAAAGTGCAGTCCAAGATGGAAGACCTGAAGCAATGTTTGTTCCATTGTTCAAACCAAATCCACCAGAGAAAAGGTTAATGAGGTTGGATACTGAATAACCATCCGCAACAATGAGTGGCGTTCCAAATGCGTCTTTCAGTTGAATGAGAGAGTTCACATTGTAAGGAGCGTCAGCAGCAACTGCACCTGAAGTTAATGTTCCACCTGTAACAAGTGTGTGTTGAACGCGGAAGTTGCGGAAGTAACCAGGCTTTGAAGCCAATGGTTGCGTGATAATTCCACCAAGTGGGTCACCGCTTCTTGAATAAATCGGGCCACGACCTGGTTGTGAATGTCGGATGAACGGCCCACCGTTTTCCTCAATTGTTGTTTGAGGTTGTGGGCGACCTACCTCTTGCCCTGCCATTACAAAATCACCGTAACCGCGTCACCAACGGTGCTCAATGCACCTTGTGATTCCCGTGACCAACGGCGAGAAGACATTTTTACAAGACCAAGTGCTGGGTGTAGTAACAAACTAGTAATCAGCACCAGGTCAAAAACCTTTTTTGTAGGTTTCATTTTTTCTCCCTAGTTAGCGAACTTGACCCCTTCAAGGGTTAGGGTAGCAAAGAAATCTCAAATTTGTGAGATTTTGGGAATTACTTCAAATGCATTTTGCCAACAAAAAATGAAGCAATTCCACCAATGACTCCTGCCATTCCAGTCAGTTTCCACTTTGCCTCTTCAAGGGCATTCAGCCTTGTTTCAAAATTTCCTGAATTCATTTGTTGTTGAACTTCTTTCACTGCTGAAGAAGTTTCAAGCAGGAGTGCATAGACCTGGCTTAAGGTCACTCTGACTGCTGGCTCTTGTGGGGGCATGGTTCAAAGTATTACAAACATTTTTTGTTTTGTCTTGGATTGAATTCCTAATTTCTTGCAGAAGGAATTGTTGCAATGTAAGGCTGTCTAGGGTCACGACCAACCACCAAAAATGCGTACTTATCAAGGCCACGAAATGCACCCCTGACTTCATTTTTGTTTCTTCCCATGATTTCAGCAATTTTTTTCACAATGTCATCATCTCTGGTGTAAGAAACTGCAACCCATGAAGCCTGTCTTGAAGCCTGGGGGCTAACCCATGCAGGGGCTTGGTAAGAAGAAACAAATGAGATTTTCTTATCCCTTGCAGCAATCAGCATTTTGTCCACTTGTGGGCGTAAGTTCATTATTCTGTTATCTGTTAAAAGTCCAAGTTCATCAGCGTACAAAGTCCACCCACCCATTGACCAAGATTCTTCAAGGGTTTTCCTCATGGTTTCTTTTAATTCTTCACCGTCTTTTATTGAATTGTTATTTCCTCCGATTATGTAACGGGAAGGAAAATTGTTGTAATCATTGTCAGCAATTCTTTTTTGCATTTCACGAATTCCAGGCCACTTTGAAAGTCTTTCAAAACCTAGCGTTGAAAGGGTGGAGTCATTGCCTTTTGGGTCTAGTGCCAAAACATACTTGCGACAACTTTCAAGAATTCCAGCATTGAATGTTGTTTTTCCAGCACCAGTTGGGGCAATCGTTGCAATGTGTTGCCCTGGTTTCCATTCTTTCTTGAACCAGGGCAAAAATTCAGTTTCCCAATCTAATGGTTCAACAAGTGAACCCATTTTGGCTAAGCCTGAACTGGTGGGGTTACTTCAGCAGCAGGAGCAGCAGCAACAGGTGCTGGGGTTACTTCAGCAGCAGGAGCAGCAACAACAGGTGCTGGGAATGTTTGGTCAATGATTACATGGCAAAGGTTCAAATCTGTTTCATTATCAAATCGTGAGTAATCCACTAGATGGTGCAGAATGTCATTGAAACTGTTTATTGGGTTAGACATCAGAAAATTCTCCTGTTTCTTGTTGGGTTTGTTCTCCTGAAGAATACCATCCTGAAAACATTTCAGACATAAGAATTTGAATTGGGTCTTCACCTGGTTCTAACTCTGGGAAAAGTTCTGCAATGGCTTTGTCATTGTCTTCTTTCTTTTTTCTTGCCTTCTTGATTCCCTTAGCCATTTGTGGCAATGAGTTCCTAAGCGAACTTTCAAGAAGTGGTGCAAGTTGTGGCAATCTCTCAGGGTTCATTTCAATTGCAAAAACAATTGCTGGGGGAATTAGTATTGCTCCCACTTGGTCAAGTTTTCCTTTTCCCTTGACTGCCTTCTGAAGAAATAACTTATCAATGAATGTTTCTTTCACCGCTTCATCAATAATTTCACCAGCAGAGTCACTTTGCCATTGCAGCAAAATTCCTGAAGGTCTATGTCTTGGATTGCGAGAAATCAAACCTCCCAGGCCGTTGAAAGTGTCGGAAATAATTCCAGCAGCACTTTCACGCCTCTTATTTTTCAAACCAGGTGTGGCTTCATTTGTTTGAAAAAGTGGTTTGTTGGTTTTTTCTTTTGGAGCACCAAACCCCAAAAAGTTTTTTGCCTTATCAGTCAATGATTCATTTGAAGAAGGTTGTGAAATCTGTTCCTGACTCGCGGAAGGGTCTGACATCAAGCCAGGAACAGATTCTTCAGTTTCAAATTGCTCTTGAAATTCATCATCTGGAATGGTTTCAAAAGAAACAGTTGAAACTGGTTCAGAGTCTAGCCCGTTTTCCTTCAAGTGTTTTCTCCTTTCCTTTTGATAACAGGCAGAACAAGCACCCCTGCCAAGTGTCTTTCCTTCAGTTGTTCCACAAATGACACAACTTTCACCTTCACGAAATTCTCTACCTGCCACGCTTGACCACCTGTTTGAAAACTAAGATTCCAAGTGCTGCTCCTGCAACAATTCCAAGTGCCGTGAACATTGCTGCTTTCTTTTTACAGTCTGCACAATTCTCTTGTTCTTGGTCTTCCATTATTCCCCCCAAAGTATTTTTTGAAGATTCCACTTTTTTGTTCCAGCATTCACGGGAGCAGTTTCACTTTCCTTTTTTGTTTCTTCTTTTTTTTCTTCAGGTTCTTTCTTAGGTGCAGCCTTTTGTGTTGGTGCTTTTATTTTCAAGGCTTCCATTGCTTCTTCAACTGCCTTTTTTGCAACCGACTCCAAATCTTTTGCAGAAAATTTTTCTTCTTCTGTTTCAGTTGAAGGTGGGGTTTGTGTTTGCCCCGTTGCATTGGTGAGGAATTCAGGCAAAAGTTCTTTTAGTTCCTCACGAATTATTTGGCGAACATCATCACCTTTTGTTTCAGGTGGAACGCTCCCTTCTGGGGGAGGGGTTTGGCCTTCTATTGGTTCTGTCATGCTTTCACATTACACCCTTTTGGTTTATGATTCACCTATGGATGAAGAACTTTCTTACCGTAGGCGTATCCTCATTTTGTATGGGGTGGGCGTTGCTTTGAATGCGTGGTTTGTTTGGGAACTCCTGAAGGAAACCCCGAGGGGAAGGGGGGTCATTGAAAAAATTCAATCTCCTTTTAAGAAATTTATGGTTGAAAAAGATTTTGCACTTCATGGTCAAAACATAGTTGATGAAGTGGAATTGTTTTTGAAGGGAAAAAATGTCTAATTTACGCGACCCAATTTTAAGAAGAATTCAAGACATGGCAATCAAGGCTGGGGAAGACCCACAGGAGGCTGCTGAACTTGCAGCATTTGGAAGACACCCCAGGTGGAAACTTTCAACCAAGTGGATTGAATTTGATTGTGGATGTTATTGCCAGCGGTTCAGGGAATTGAAAAATGTTCGGGATTTTGACCCAATCATTTTTAAGGGATTGCCTGAACAAGCCGTTTATGATAGGCCATGTGCTCCACATGAAGCAGGTCTGAATGACTTTGTGAAATTTGGGCATTATGTGGATTTTCAGCAATGGAGAAATGCTCGGTTGCAAAAAATAACAGGGGAGTGACTATGGCCTACGGTGACAAAGAAGAATTACACATTGGGGCACATGAAGGAGATGTTGCACCAGTTGAAGGAGATGAAGCCACAAGTGGTTTCAAACTCTTTTTAGACATGGGGCTGGAAATCGGTTCAAAGATGGATGAACAAACCAAACATTTGAAATCTATCAACCGACAATTGCAAGAAAACACGCCAGTATTTTTTTCAACTGCCGTGAATGGTATTGCAGCAAGTAATGGGGTTTTTCTCAATTTGGGTTCACCTGATAGGGGTAAGCAATGGGAAGTTGGATTTCTTGCCATTGGTGGAAATGATGTGAACATTGCTGCTGCTGGAAGTGCTGGGGTTTATGTTGTTGGAGGTTTGATAACAGGAGCAAATGGGGTTGGTATTACTGGGGGTCTAAGTAACCTTCAAGAATACTTTGCAACCTTGCCAAAGGTGGATTTTTATTCACAAAAACAATTCATTGTTAATGATGGTGAATACTTAGTTATTCAAATTTTCAATGCAACCAACGGGCAAAATTATGTTGCCTCTGCTCAGATAACGGTTTATGACCTTTCACAAAATGCTGGTAATACTGTCATTACAGAATAAGTTTCCCATTCCAACAATGGGGAAATCCCACGAAAGGGGAGAACATGAAGTTCCGTTTATCTGTTAGTGGTATCGCTGGAAACATCCGACAACTGGCAGCATTTGTTGGCGTAGTAATTTCCACAACCAATGCCGTTCACCTTCCTGGAAACATTAGGGGAATTCTTTTGGCTGGTTCAGGGGTTCTCCTGACTGCTGAACACCTTATTGATGGAATTCAAGGCACTACATCCGCAGCACCTGTTGCAACCGCACCTGCACCTGTAAAGATAGCACCTGAAGTTTTGGCTGCTGCTCAACAGATTGTGGCTGCTGCTGGTGCTGGTAGTGTTGTCGCTGGTTCTTCCTCTCCTGCTGGTCAAGCATAGGTTGGAAGACCATGAAGCCCTGCCAGGCACTTTTCCGTTCCCCTGGTGGGGCTTCTCTATTTCTTAGGAGAAAAAATGAAATGTAATTTTGCTGAAGAACACATTCTAAAAACAAATTTTGCCATTGGGGGAGTTCTAGGCCACCAGGGGTTAATTGTTCACATAATGGATGGAACGCTTAATGGAACAGATTCTTGGTTTCATAATCCCCACTCGCAGGCCAGTTCTCATTTTGGGGTTGGTAAAAATGGCAGATTGATTCAATGGGTGGACACAGACAACAAAGCATGGACTGAAGCAAGTGGAAACCCTTACTGGGTAAGCATTGAGTGTGAAGGTGTCGGTGGGGATTCACTTACTGCTGAACAAATCACAACCATTGGAAAAGTTTATGAATGGCTTGAAAGTCAATACCACTTTGGATTTGCAAACGCTTCAAGTGTGACTGGAAAAGGTCTGGGTCACCATTCAATGGGTGGAGCAAATTGGGGTGGACATTATTTCTGCCCAGGAGAAAAAGTGATTGCACAGAAACCAAGCATTCTTGCAAAGGCTCTTTTAATAAGGC
>Ga0164297_10002887_pt1 | contig 16510 bp, 20 predicted proteins | sample GEODES058metaG_FD_113539 | JGI IMG/M metagenome (GOLD analysis project Ga0164297, IMG submission 113539) | Dystrophic lake water microbial communities from Trout Bog Lake, Wisconsin, USA - GEODES058 metaG | ecosystem: Environmental > Aquatic > Freshwater > Lake | place: USA: Trout Bog Lake...
ACAGACTTATAAATTATTTGCCCAATTATGTGAAGGTTTACTATTTGAAGCCAGTACTACAGGAAATCTTGTCAATAGTTTACCAGGTGGCACAGCTTTAATAAAAAAGCTACACACAATGGGTCTAGCACACAATCAAGAATATGAGCCACAGGCCAAGATTGAGTGGAGTAGATTAAAAGATTGGAGCATGGGCGGCTGGGTCGTTTTACAATATCCTAAAGGTGTTGGTGCTATACATCTACGAGGTGGAAATTATATAGCAGTAGCCAGCCCAGCTAGCCCGAGTGTTGATCCTGAAACCGGAGTAGTGTCGGGGCTTGAAACTTTTGAAAACAATCGTGGCGGCAATATTTTAGAATTTTTAAAACAACGATTAGGTGGTCACCCTAGAAAATTATATATTGGCAAAGATAGTGGGGAAGTCGATAGAACCCAAAGAAAGAGAGCAGAACTAAAAACAGGTTCAAAGAGCGGCTCTCAAGTTTCATCCGATACATTAGTAATTAAATTTAAACCTCTATGGGTACGCGCTACTACAGCAGCCATAGCCGATACTAAAGGTATGGTTACATCAATGATTAAAAATGATTCTTTTGAAAAAGCCAAGAGAAAGATAGATTGGCTGAATGCATTAGTAGCTGCATTGGATGAATTTGAAAGTAATCCCGATAGCGTACCCCGAGTTTTTCATGAAGCTGCTCGTAAAGCAGTATTAATGTCAGCAGTTCATTATTACCCCGATGAAACCGGTGAATTATCTCGATCATACGGAGTCTATCAGTTAGAGAACGAAGCAGGCGCGCGGCATCTTTTACAAGATATTGCTAGCGGGGATACCAGTAAGATAGGCACAGTATTAGCATTTTTTAAGAGGAACTTGTTAAGCAAATGAAACTATTAGATGTAATCACAGGAGTTGCCATTACTGAAGCCAACGTGGCTGCTAAAATTCTTAAAGATCCTAAACTGACCAAGATGTTGACTATTGCTTGGCGTCATGATCATACTTTACCTCCTAATGTTATTGCTCGATTAGGGCCTAGACCGACAGAACATTCCATTGCGCAAGCATGGAGTAAATTATTAGATGATACTTTAAGACGAAACGACTACGGCAATTTATCTGCCGATGGAAAATTTGACGATTGGTTGACTCGTTTATACATCAACGGTCAAGCAGATTATGAAGATATCAATGGTGAAGGTGGAGATGCATTAGGTGCTTGGAAAGCTCTAAGTATAAGAGGATTATTAAAACCTAAAGATCAAGATTTTAATAGATTTACTAGCATTAAACAACTACAGCGTATACGCAATGATCGCGACTACCGCAGAGAATTGGATCGTATCAAAGACTCCGAACGTATTGAAAAGATGAAACGCGAAAAGTCTGACATTGTATTAATTGACAATGAAAGATATTATGTAATTGCTCCGTTTAACTATGGAGCTTGTTATATATTTGGCAATGCCGAAGGATATAAACCTAACTTTTGTACTAGCAGCAGCAGTGGCGCCACTTGGTTTAAAAATTATGCTCCTAACGGAATTATTGTTAGTATCGTAGATAAACAAAATATGGATAATAAAGATGGCAAATGGCAATTTCATGCCGCTACTAATCAATTAGTCAATGGTGCGCAAGAAAATCGTCATGATTTACGTGGCAACGATGAAAAATTTTCCAAGCTATTTCCAGGATTGATGACACAGATTGCTGATGCTATACTAGCCAATGCCGATCAGATTAAAGAAATGAGCAAAGATCTTGTGCGTGGGGGAGGTTACGACGCTACTAAAGAAGTAGAGCTAATTAAAAATAAGTATCCTTTAAGTTATGCAAGTGGACAAGAAGACACCGACGCAGATGAACCTGAAACAGAAGATGGCCCAGGTAGATATCGTGTTACAATGGTAAATTCTAATAGATCTGCCGTAATACCTGCTGAAAGTAGAGAAGATGTCATGGCACAGGTTATGCGTAGAAATCCCAACATTACTCGTGACCAATTAGAAGACCCTGAACAATTTACAATCGAACGACTTCCCGATGAAGCACCCGCAGGTGAATAACCGTGCGAGCTAAAGAATTTGAAAAATCTCCAAACAAGCCCATAGTTTATGTAGATATGGATGGAGTACTTGCGGATCTTTTTAATTATGCAGGTAACTTACACAATGTAGATCATTATACAAAAATCACTAAAGATCAATGGGAAGAATTTTTCAAAAATACTAATGCTTATAATTTATTCCGCAGCTTACCAGCATTTCCTACAGCCAATCGTTTATTGCAAATAGTTAAACAATATGCTGGCGGTTATACTATTTTAAGCAGTCCTTTAAATTTTGACAAAGCAGGTAGTATTAAAGGTAAGAAAGAATGGTTAGATACTCATATTAGTGTATCGCCTGATAATGCAATATTTGATCACGAAAAATACAAATATGCAAAACAAGCAGATGGTACTCCTAACATTTTAATAGATGATTTTAGCACTAATATTAATGCTTGGCAAACACACGGTGGAATTGGTATTAAATATCAAGCAGATGAAAATAGTTTGGATGATGTAGTCAATGGATTGAAAAAAGCAGAACAAGAATTTGACAACGATAAAGTTATGGAAAGCATTAAAGATTTGCACCATCATAAAAACAATATGCTTGAAATGTTTGAAAAGTTTTTACCCTTGGCTATGCACTACATTGGATTAAACTCTTTACCTAAGATGAAATTTGAAATGCATATTCATGATGCACATCAACCAACATTTGGCAAATATGAAAATGATGAAGACACTTTATATGTAGCATTAATGAATCGTAATCCTAATGATATATTAAGAACAGTAGCACACGAACTAGTACACTATAAACAAGATACAGAACATCAACTTCCATCAGATGCCGGACGTACAGGTAGCCCACAAGAAAATCAGGCCAACGCCATTGCTGGTATTGTTATGCGTCATTTTAATAAAAAATATCCAGAATATCTAACTCAAAAACCTATTACTGAAAATTTTGCTGACGGGAAAGGTCCTGGACGTCCGGGAGATAGTCAACGACACGGCATACCTAAACACGCTACAATGGCACAATTAAAAAAAGCATCACACTCTAAAGGACGTAAAGGACAGTTAGCACGATGGCAGATTAATATGCGTCGCGGTAAGAAAAAATGAGAGCTCGTGAATTTATAGTTGAAAGAGATTTAGAAGAAGGTTGGAAAGAACGTGCTATAGGCGCCGGTGTTATCGGAGCAGGATTAGCAGGAGCCTTTGGCCCAGGTGTAATGAAAAATATACCTAAAGGTGACAATGTGGTCGATCAACCTCGTCCTGCTGTTACTCAACAGTATAAACAAACACCACAGATAGTAGAACCACAAACACAGCCTGCACCTATAGCACAACCTAATATTGAACAACCTCCAACTACTATTCCGGCACCTGTTCCAACAGCTAATCCTGTTTTTGCACCAAAAGTTAAGATATCTGCTCCCATTAAATATAAAGAAGAAGATTTAAGACCTACAATAGAAAAAGTAGCAAAAAACGCTGGATTACACGGCAAAGAATTAGCGCAGTTTTTAGCTCAAGTAAAAGTTGAAACTGCTGGATTTACTCGCATGGCGGAAATAGGTAATGATGCTTATTTTACCGCACATTATGACCTAACAAAAAATCCTGCCAAGGCTAAAATATTAGGTAATACAGAACCAGGTGATGGAATAAAATATAAAGGTCGTGGTCCTTTACAAATTACTGGCAAAGGTAATTATGCTAGTTTAGGTAATGTGTTGGGATTACCTTTAGTCGATCATCCTGAATTATTAGAAAAACCAGAGATTGGTGCTCAAGCAGCAGTTTATTATTGGAAGCATCGTGTAAGACCTAACGTAAAAAACTTTTCTAATACTAAACAAACTACACAAGGTATCAATCCTGCTCTTAAAGGATTAGCAAATAGATTTCAGGCATACAAAGACGAATGGAATAGAATGATGGGTAATAAACCATCTCCTAAACCTGTTTCTAAACATAAACCTCAAGTACCACCACAACCAAAGAAACCTAAATAAAAAAGCCCTAACATTTCTGTTAAGGCCTTCCGAAGTTTTATTATTATAGATCTATGATCCTATTATTACTTCTTACTTCTTAGTTGTTACTTTATTTCCATTAACAAAGTTATACATCTTTTCTGCTGTTTCTAAAACTTTGTCCAAACCAGGGAATTCTGGAATTGCAACTGTGCTTATAATCCCAGTTTTTTCATCTCTTTTAACACTCATTTCCCAACCTTGGAATTTCACGCTGTATTCCGCTTGTACTAGATCTTTAGCCATAGCTAAAATGTCTGTGCGTATTTCATAACCATTCTTATTGAATTTAACTTCCGGTAATTTAGGTGTTTCAAATGACATAAATTTCTCCTTGTGTGTATGTCTGTGTAAGCAGTAACTCTACTGCCTATGTATTTATTATATATAATTCCAATATAAATGTAAATCTTTATCTTATAAATATATAGAGCAACAGAATACTATTATGAAAATAGATGATTTATTACCAACACCGAAACTATACAAACTAGACGGTACTCTTCAGCTACACATCGCCAAAGAAGGAAACGATCCAAAAATAAGTGAAGTCTTTTTAAAGCCCAGTATGCCAGGGATATTTTGGACTAGTACAGCTATTAAAAAACAGGATGGCAGCTATAGCAGTGAGTGGAGTGACTGGTGTAAAAGTGAAATGCCCGAATGGTTCAGTAGTAAGGGCTATCTATTTCAAGTCACATCAGGGGCTAAGGTATTGCAAATGAATAACGATGAAGAAGCCATAGAAATATCAAAATATTTTAATCACGGTGAACCACGCAGTCGTTGGTGGCAGAATAGTGATGTTGAGTGGGCACGCAAATTTCCTTGGAGGAAGATATCCCAAAGTTTTGACGGCTTACATCACATACCGGGAAATCGTTTTAAAAACGTATACACATATGGTTATGACGTTGAAAGCACAGTTTGGTTTAATAGAACCTACCTAAAACTTGTAGACGTTGTTAAGGTTTCTTAATAATACCAATTAGGACTGTTTGGTTGGTTGTGATAACCAATCATTTTCTTCTTCAGTGTAGGGTTGAAAAAACATATTAACCTCCCCAATGTGCATCAATATGCATGGCACGAATTCTACGTTCTTGAATTCGATTATACTCAATAAAATATGTAACAATCATTTGGATTAGTTTCTTCATTTTTATTTCCTCTCTGTGTGTTGTAAATTGTTATATGGGTCCAAACTTTACCGCTGCTTTCTAAGCCGCGAAAATAAATTTCAAATAAATTATTAAAAAAATTTTTAATCATTTGAATCCTTTATTGGTGTTGTTAAAATACTCACGGATCCAGAAATCTGCATCAGCAGGATTAGTTATATTCTTTTGTGAAAGATAATTTTCTATTTGTATTTGATAACTAGATTTAATTGATCTGAATAGATCTTTAATGAATTTTGGCACTTTTCTGTCTCTTTTGTGTGTATATAGAATTAACTTCTACCGGCTATTTATCATTAAAATATCTATTTGTAAATTTTTAATTCTTACACTATAATATTACTAAAATATAAATACCAAAAGAGGATTATGTTTTGAAAAAAGCAACTAGAAGTTTACTACAAGAATTAAATTTAGTAAGTGTAAAAGAAGACAATGAAGCATTGATCGAAAGTCGTGCTACTCATGTAATAGATAGTGCTATTAATCTATTAAATCTTATACGCGAAAACTTTACAGCAGAGCAAGCATATGAATTAGAACGCCGTATGATTAATTCAATAAAAAGTGGTGACTCTTCTAAATTTGTGCGTAGTATACGTAGATTACGTGATAATAAAGAAACAGCAAAAAACCTAAAAGTAATAACAGGTGATGTAAAAGACTCAGATTAAGCCTATTCCGGCTATTTTTTTCTAAAAAGAATAAATACTTGCACTAAAATACGCCTCGGAGCGGGGCGGACATATATGAGAATAAGGAGAAATTTATGTCAGTAACAAGTTACGGTCCAACAAGAACACACGGCAATGCAGTAATGCCAAGCCAACGCCCATCGGCGGTTACATTCTGGAATTTAACAGTTCCAAGCCAAGATCTTCGTTCAGAAATGACAGTTAGCGGCGGCGCATTTGATTTAATTTTCGGTGCAGGTGCAGTAGGTCAATTTGCTACAGTAGCGATGATCGGTACAGCAACATATACAGCTGGTCAAGGTACAGTTGTTAACTTTGCAATTGAAGACACTGGTGTTGACGTTCTCAGCACAAGTAGCTTAGGTGAAGGTAGTGCAGAAAGTTCATACGGCGGAGCAACAACTCAAGCTGCGTTACAAGCAGTTATTCAAGCATTAGGTTCAAGTGCTGGTGTAAACAGTATCAACTTGTCAAGTTCTACAGTACAATTTGGTGTAACTGGTACAACCAACTCATCAAACATTGGACTTTCAGTCTACGGATTCTAATTTTTAAATTAGACTTGATGACTACGAAAGGGGTATTTTTATACCCCTTTCTTTTTGCCTATAAATACCTATATAACTTTTTTAGGTACACATGGCAATTATTGAAGTGAAAACTTTGATTGATATAACTCAAACTAATGTAGTTAGAATATCACAAGGTTCAGAATTAGAAATGAACCAACAACGTAACTTTATCACACTCAAACAGTGTATTGAGTTAAGATCAATTATGGATTTTGATCGAGGTCCGATTGTTGAAAATCGCGATGTTAAAGGCTTGGGATTTGGTTCAAATTTTAAGGGTAAACATAATGTTTGGACCTTTTACTTTACTCCAGATCGTGAAGATGTTTATCGTGATGAGTTTAATAATATTGGATTATTATTTGAAGATATACACGCAGTACCGATTATTAAAAATTTAACAGAAACGATAAATATCGATAAGGCTATCTTTGATATCAAAGATCCACAGGCAACTAATATTACAATTAAGGCTCTTCAGGCTCAATCTTAGGCAACTCTAGTTTAACTTATCTGGAGAATACTATGTCCACCCCAGGGCTACCAATTGATATAGAAAAAACAAACCTAGAAGCACACGTAGACTTATGTGCCCAACGTTATCAGTCTTTAGATAATCGATTGACTAACATTGAAAACAAATTTGATAAACTGCAAGGCTTAATTGAAAAGAGCCATAACAGTATGGCTAAAATTATTATAGGCACTGCGGGTACAGTAGTTACAGGGGTAATAAGCGTACTAATTGTACTATTACTAAAACACTAATGTTATTACGTGAATTATTTGAACAAACAATAGCACCAGTTCCTCCAGTTCCTCCAGGTCAACCCGGAGTATTACCACCTACACAGCCTACGAGAGGCACCCCAAATTCGGAACCAGATTCTAAAGAAATATCATCTATTAGTAATAATCTTAAAAACTTTAAACAAGCAGCTATGGCTTCAGGCGGTGACATTGCTGATCCTAATAAATTAGCCAAAGGCCTAGCCCAGGACCTTACAAAAAATCCTGGACTAGCAAAAGAATTAGTAAAAGATCTTCCTCCTACTTTAAAGAATATATTTTCAAATAATGTAAGTTCAATGGGAATAACAAACGCTGCAAGAGTAGGAAATCAAGCAGCAGCAAATAAACAAGCTACACAAGATAAAGAAGATAAAATTAAATCTCCTAATAATGTACAACAAAAAGTTTCTACATTGGGATCTGTATGAAAATAGCACAACTATTATCCGGCATAGATATTGCCTTAACTAACGAAGAACAGAAATTTATTAAAAAACACAAAGGAGCAGTTAGATTAACTGCTTTAGATAATCACGAGAATTGGGTAGCCCAAAATTTGGTTCGTAAGGGCGTATATTCACTAAGTAAAGATAACACAACTTTAAATAAGAATATACATGAATCCAACCAATAACGAACTATACAGTAAAATTACAAAATTATCCAAAGAAGCTACGGCTGAGTTTCGTCGCCGCGGGTTTGTAGTTCCTGTTAAAAACCCTGATGGTAGTATTAAGGTAGGTCCATATCTTATTCGTAAGCAAGAAAACGAATTTTATACTATTACAGATTACGCAGATAATATTATTGTAAACCACATTAATTTACCACATACTGCTGCTATATTAGCCAATGATCTAGCACTGGGACGCGACCTAGATCGAAAAATACTAGATATGGATCGAGCATATGGCTATGCTGAATTTGAGGATCAGTTATTCAAACACTCAATAGCTACTAAAAAACCCCAGGACTATATTGATATATTACAGTCAAAATTTGAGGTTTCAAGAAGCAAAAAGGCCAGTTACAAACAGGAAATAGTAATGCGATTTGAAAAACTTACTAAAATCGCATAAATAAATTTAATATACTTTTTGGAACTCTATATGAAAACAACAGATTTTAACAGTACAATTACCAGTACAAAGTTAGCAGAAAACATTGAAAAACAATTCGGTGTTAATGTAGTACTCGATAAATATAACAGAGAACAGTTAGAAGATTTTCGTAATAAATTACGTACTAAAATCTTTCAACAGGAAGGCTCAGCCAAGGTTAATGAATTGTTGACCAACGAGACTTACCAAAAGAACAAAGCAATGTTAGAGTTGCTCAACACAAGGATTAAAGAAATGCTAGGCGAACAAATGAAAAAATTACTTGACAAAATTGACACATTAACCGAAGCTAAGAAAAAAGGTCATAAACCAGAATGGTTAGAAAAAGCCGAAGTTAACGCTGAATTAAAAGCTGGTCAAAAAGTTAGTAAGGCTGAAAGAAAAAAAGTTGGCCTAAAGCAAGAAGCCAAAGAAGAAAAGTGTGACGAATGTGGCAACTGGATGAGCGAATGTTCATGCGGAACAATGAAAGAAGGTAAAAAAGGCGGCAAGTGCTGCTGTAAGACCGAAGGTAAGAAACACTGTCCAATTCATGGCGACATGATGGATGAATCAAAAGCTGAAAAATGCTGCTGCAAAACCAAAGGTAAGAAACACTGTCCAGTTCATGGTGACATGATGGATGAATCAAAAGTTAAAAAATGTGCCAATGGTCATACCAAGATGACTAAAAATTGTGATGAATGTTCGGGTTTTTGGGAATCAAAAGATCCTAAAGCATTAAGTAAAGCTGCTAAACACGTTAAGAAAGGTGCTTTACACAAACAATTACATATTCCACAAGGCAAAAAAATTGGTGATAAAAAATTAAAGAGCCTAAAAGCACACGGAACTCCATTAGAAAAGAAACGTGCTACTTTTGCTTTAAATATTCAAGGTAAGAATGAAAGTTTTGACAATTACAAACACAATGTTAAATTCATCAATGAAAGTTTAATCTATCTATTATTAGAAGATGAAGAAGGTAAAGCTAAAACTATTACCGCTGCTGGTGATATTGTAAAAGATTTTACTTCATGGATGCAACGTGTTGGACAATATCAAACTAAAGCAATGATTGAATTAGCAGACGCTATTCGTGCAGACTTTGGTGCACAAGAAGCAGAAACATTTAAGCAATCAGTTGCTCCTGCATTATCTGCAACATTAGAAACATTAACATCACAACGTGAAGCAATCAGCAATGCTGTAGCAGTATTGGCCGGTGAAGCAACTACAGAACCGCCAATGGGTATGGATGCCTCTGCTCCTGTTGAACCAGGAATGGAAGTTGCTAAACCTGATGAAATGAATCCAATGCCAGCAGGTGATGAATTTGCTGCTAGTGATGCCGCTGCAGGTGCAGGTACATCAGGTCGTGAGATGCGTGAAAGCCGTGAAGAACGCCGTGCTCGCAGATTAGCAGAAGAAAATAATATTATTGCCAAGTTAGCAAAATGAAATTATTTGAAGTAGATCAAGGATCTGCTAGAGATGTCCTGTCTGTATTAAAAGGTTTAGCCAATAAGCCAGGACATGAACAATCTTCAGAATTACCATTTGCAACAGTATTGAATATTCTAAGACCATTTAGTCTAGGTATTGCTACTCCTGATGGATTAATTGCATTAAAGAATAATGTAGATCCACAAGGTAGTGTAATACAAGATATTAAAGATGATGGCACATTAGTATTAAACACTAATGTAAAAAATACAAATGATCAACCAACACAACCAAAACAAAGTGGCGGTCCAACCGTTGATCAAATGGCTAAATCAAATTCAGATTTATCTCCTAAAATTTGACATACTGTAAGTATTTGTTATAATTAATGTTATGACTACATTCACACCTCCACCTTTCGTGGAAAAATTCCAATATAAAAAATGCGAACAGATTAATGATCCAATAACACGCAAAAGAGTCTATCAAACTCCTGATGGTGAACAATTACCATCAGTAACTACCATTCTAAGTGCTACTAAAGATATGACGCACTTAAATGAATGGAAGAAGCGTGTAGGCGAACAAAAAGCACAGCAGATTACTACAGAAGCGGCAGGAGTTGGTACTGCTATGCACAAAAATCTAGAAAAATTCCTAGTAGGCATGCAAAGACAACCTGGCAATAATCCTGTTCATGTACAGGCAAATAAAATGGCTGATCAAATCATCACGCATGGACTAAGCCATGTTAATGAAGTATGGGCTATGGAACAAAGTTTATACTATCCTGGACTATATTCAGGTACAACCGATCTAGTAGGTGTTTATAATAAAAATCCTGCTGTAATGGATTATAAACAAACAAATAAACCTAAAAAAGATGAATGGGTTGATGATTATAAAATGCAATTAATGGCTTACATTATGGCACACAATGAAGTATATGGCACAGATATTCGAGAAGGTCATGTGTTTATGTGTAGTAGAGATTTAACTTATCAGCAATTTGATTTGTGGCCAGATGATTTTAATCGTTGGCAAGATGCTTGGTTAAGCAAAGTAGAAGAATATTATAAAATTAAGGGCTAAGTTCTTTAGCCCTTAAAATTTCCCTATTAAGAATTACTTCTTTTCTTCAGTTGCGGCTGGGGCAACAGCAGGGGCAGAGGCATCAGCAGTAGGTGCTGGAGCAGCTGGAGCAGTGGCTGTTGGAGTAGCAGTATCAGATTCAGTTTTACCGCAGGCAGTTAAAGCCAACGCGATAGCAAAAACACTTAAAAGTTTATTCATTTCTTTTTTCCTTATTAAAAATGCCTGAATAGCCACGATTATTTACCATGTTAATTCGCGATCTATAAGAATATTATAGTTCGATAAATAGAGTATCAGGAGAGATTTAATATGGCTGTCGTTGAGATTGCGAAGATTCAAGTACGCCGCGGGCAAGAATTACAAACTGGAATGCCATCACTAGATGGGGGAGAATTTGGTTGGGCGGAAGATACACAACATTTGTACATAGGTGCAAAACAAGTTGAAGGTGCACCAGCCGACGGCAATGTTAGAATACTTACTACTAACGATCTTAACAATCTTTTCAGCACAGTTTACAATTATGCCGGAGGAGCCACTGCTAGCACCGGAACTTATCAATATCGCGCTAGTGATTCCGCATTACATGCCAATACTACTACAATTGCTGCTAAATTAGATGCCACTGTTAGTCTTATAGATTATTTTGGCGATCCCCGTATTGGAACTTCAGTACAGGTTGGTTCAAGCGGTACTGACATAACACAAGTATTAAACACAGCAATTCAAGATTTATTTAATAACTCTGCTGGACCAGATACAAGACGTCAATTAAAAATTCCAGCAGGTGTATACACTGTAAATCCAACTGTGTTTGGACATGGCGGAAATGCCGGAATTTATCTTCCACCTTATACTACTTTAATAGGCGAAGGTGCTGATTTAACTACAATAATTTTAAACACTGTTGGAACTAATATGTTCCAAACCGTAGACAGTTCAGGCAACACATTTAATTCAATAAACGTTTCAACTAAAACTAAACCGCAGTATATTAGATTAGAAGGTATGACATTGTCATATAATACAACTACTGCTGTAACACAACCATTATTAGAATTAGATTTAGTAACTCACGCTTGTATGAGAGATATAAAATTTAATACACAAATTTTTAATACATTAACAAACACATTAACTGTTACTACATCAACTGTTGGTACAGGTGTTTATATGAAAGGCGCTGATTGGCAATTACCTAACGAGCAATGCAAAAATATTATTTTTGATAGATGCGAATTTAATGGTATAGGTACTGCTATAGCTGCAACAGGTACTGTTGTTAATATTAAAGTTGATAATTGCGTATTTGAAAATTTACAACGAGGTATCTATCTTGGAGCAGATCCAGCTGATGCTACAGGATCAGCACCTAGTGATGCATTTATAACTAGAAATAGATTTAAGAATATTGTTAATCAAGCTATCATTGTTACTACTAGTACTAATCGTGCCAATCATGTTAGCCAAAATAATTCTTTCTTACAAGTAGGTAATGGCGGCATCGGTGTTAATGACGGTAGTGTTACTGCAACTGCAACTTCTATAATTAGTTTCTTTGGTTCAGGATGTCGTTCAATTAGTGACGATTTCAGCAGAAGAACATTTGCTTATACAAATACTGCCACACTTGGTAATTTCTATTACACTCCGATTATTTTAGGTGATAGCTCAATAGAAAATGGAAGTGTTTATAATTCTACTATAAATTCTAATACTACTACACATATTGATGTATTTTATGCATCTTCGAGCCCTCAATTAATTACTATACCATATACAATGTATGAAACCGGATCAGACGGTATTCAAAATTATAATAGAGCTGGGTTGTTGACTATTAACATCTCACCAAATGCAACGAATCCTGTAGGGTATAAATCATTTTATGCAGTATCAAATTTGGGACTTTCTACATCAACTTTACTTACTGCATATAAATCACAAAATCCAAATTTAATATATACTGCATCTAATGTAAGTTCATACTTATTAACTCTTGATTCTACTCCAGCAGTGGGAGATTATTTTACAGTAGTTAATAGTTTAACCACTACTACAGCATTAACAAGTGCATCTTCTTCTACTAATGTATTATACATTAATACAGCCAATGCGGTATTACAATATGCTGTAACTTTCCTTAACAGTAATGGTGCTAATAGTTTCTTGGGCTATATAAGTCAAATCAACTCAGGAAATGTTGTTATATCAAATACTATAACTTTACCATTAGGTACAACTATATCAATTTGGGATGATTATCCTGGTAGTTCGGGAACTGAAAATCCTTGGGTATGGAATGGTACTCAATTTACTCAATTACCGTCAACTACAAACCTAAGCGAACCTGGTATTGATGAAGGAGATCTAGTTGCTATTAACACAACAACATCACCTGTTGGAACATTATGGCCTCTCAACTTTTTAAATATAGGTACCGTAACTGCAACTAATACTGCATCGTGGCTAATGTCGATAGATAAAACACCATTGTTAGGTGATGCTATTAATGTTTCTACAACATCTTCTACTAGTTCAGTATACCAACTATGGGTTAATACTCCTTGGGGGTGGGAACCTACTCCAACTACTTCTACTGTTGCTACCCAAGCTGGACCAAATAATTATATAATATATGATGCATATCAAGGATATTCATTCAGTGGATCTCCATTAGTATATGTATATAGAAATTTTCCTCCAAACGGAAGTCTAAGTGATTACTATAATTATTCATATACAGATTTATGGGTAATGAAAGGCGGAACAGAACAATATCAACCAACATTTAATTTAACTACTGTAACAAATAATTATTTGATATTAACCGGAACATCATTAGATACTTTTGATTATCATTTAAGCTATCAAATTAAAAATATTGTTCAATAATGTTTGAAAAAAATATTGATGACAGATTGTCTGCTTGGGCACAACATCGTAACGATCTAGACCAGTCTACGACTCCTTTACAAGATGTATGGGAGTTTTGGCGAACGGCTCCTTATATTCCTTATAACAATAAAATAGATCCCAACTTTCAATTTGGTTGGCCTAATCCTTGGGACATAATTGTTCACAACAAATATGATGATTTTACTAAAGCATTAATGATCGGGTGGACATTAAAATTAACCAAAACATTTAAAACATCTTTAATAGAATTAATAATTTATGTTGACAACAACACAGGTTTAAACTATAATGTAATCTGTGTCGATAAACACTGGGTTATTAATTACAATGATAATGGGCCCGTTTTATTCGAAGAGTTATCTACGTCACTTTTACTAGAAAATCTAGTTGAACTTAAGACCATTAGGTAAATATCTTACCAAACACATTTAATAGGATTAATCATGATAACAGTTGTGAAACGCAATGGAGAAAGAGTTCCCATTGATATTTCTAAGATTCAAAGACAAGTAGCACATTCGTGTAAAGACATTGATGGAGTAAGTCCTTCAATGATTGAGATTAAAGCTCAAATAGAAATTCATGACGGTATGAGTACTAAAACAATTGATGAATTGTTACTCAAGGCCATGGTTGATTTAATTGACGAAAACGAAAACCCTGAAATCAATAATGTCAATTATCAATACGTAGCAGGCCGTCAACGTGTATCGATGTTACGTAAAGAGGTTTATAATAGTTATGATCCCCCTCGTCTTTATGAAATTGTAAAAAAGAATGTTGCTGCGGGAATGTATACTAAAGACTTGTTATCATGGTATACTGAAGCAGAATGGGATATTATTGATTTATTCATCGACCATAGTAGAGATGAAGAATATACCTATGCTGCAATTGCTCAGTTGGCAGAAAAATATCTCGTACAAAATCGTGCCACTGGTCAAATTTATGAAACACCACAGGTTAGATATGCTGTTGCCGCTGCTACAGCATTTCACGCCGAACCAAAAGAAACAAGATTAAAATTAGTTAAAGAATATTATGAGTGTGCCAGTGATGGACACTTTACATTAGCTACTCCAGTATTGGCCGGCCTTGGTACAACTACAAAACAATTTAGTAGTTGTGTTTTAATTTCAGCAGACGATACATTAGACAGTATTTTTGCCGCTGGAGAAATGATGGCCAAATACGCTAGTAAACGAGCAGGTATTGGTCTTGAGATCGGTCGTATTCGTCCATTGGGAGCTCCTATTCGCAACGGTGAAATTAAACACACTGGTATGATTCCATTTTTAAAGAAATGGTTTGCTGACTTACGTTCGTGCTCGCAAGGCGGGATTCGTAATGCAAGTTGTACAGTAACATTTCCCATTTGGCATTATCAATTTGAAGATCTTATTGTATTAAAAAACAATCAAGGAACAGATGAAGTTCGTGTTCGTCAAATGGATTATAGCGTAGTAGTCAATGCGTTATTTTGGCGCCGTTATAAAAATGGTGAAAATATAACATTGTTTGATCCACATGAAGTTCCGGATCTGTATGAAGCCTATTATCGTAATAGTGCTGAATTTGAAAAACTATATCTAAAGTATGAAAAAAGTACTTTGATCAAAAAGAAAGTTTTATCAGCAGATGAAATCTTTAAAAATGGAATATTAAAAGAACGTACTGATACTGGTCGTATCTATTTGGTAAACATTGATAATGTTATTAATCAAGGACCATTCGATACTACTACAGATCCTATCTATCAAAGTAATCTTTGTCAAGAAATTTTATTGCCCACTAAACCGTTCCAGCGTATTGAAGATGATGCGGGTCGTATAGCGTTATGTACCTTGGGCAGTATTAATTGGGGAGCATTTACAAATCCTCAGCAAATGCGTAAGGCTTGCCGTATATTAGTACGTAGTTTAAGTAACCTATTGAATTATCAAGACTTTTTAAGCGTACAGAGTCGTTTAGCTAATCAAGATTTTGAACCACTAGGTGTAGGTATTACTAACCTTGCTTACTGGCATGCACGCCGTAATTTAAAATACGGAGACCCAGAATCATTAGCAGAAGTTAAACGTTGGATGGAACATCAAGCATTTTATCTAACCGAAACCAGTGTAGAGTTAGCAGCAGAACGCGGTGCTTGTGCTCGCAGCGAACATACATATTATGGACGAGGGATATTTCCATGGGAACGTCGCAGCAAAGGTGTAGACGAACTTACAGACTTTACTCCAAGTTTAGATTGGGAATCATTAAGAGCTAAAATGAAAAAATATGGCATTCGTAATGCTACATTAATGGCTGTGGCTCCAGTAGAATCCAGTTCGGTAGTATTGAATAGTACCAATGGTATTGAACTGCCCATGGAATTAATTTCCGTTAAGGAAAGTAAAGCTGGTTCATTTGTACAAGTAGTTCCTGAATATCGTAGATTAAAAAACAAATATCAACTAATGTGGGAACAAACTGACTGTGTATCTTATCTCAAGGCCGCAGCAGTATTGGCCGCATATATTGATCAAAGTCTAAGCACGAACACTTTCTATTCACCAAAACATTTTAAGGATGGCAAGGTCCCAGGAACATTGATTGC
>Ga0164297_10002888_pt1 | contig 16507 bp, 16 predicted proteins | sample GEODES058metaG_FD_113539 | JGI IMG/M metagenome (GOLD analysis project Ga0164297, IMG submission 113539) | Dystrophic lake water microbial communities from Trout Bog Lake, Wisconsin, USA - GEODES058 metaG | ecosystem: Environmental > Aquatic > Freshwater > Lake | place: USA: Trout Bog Lake...
AGAGCTTCGGTCCAAGACGCTGGGTTCTTGGTTAATCGGATGGTTGCCGTAGATCCACCGACATGTTTAGTAATTGTTCGCTCTAAAGCTTTTTCGTCGACCTCGATGGCCTTTGCCCCCAGGAATTCACCAGCGGCGTTCGCGAGTATCGCGTTGCGATAGCTCGCAGAACCGTCTGGGAAAGTGCGATCGACAGCCTTGTTAGTTAGTCCGCAGTCACAGCTATAGATCCCTCCGCTCCAATTCAAATACTTACCGCATGACGGACAAACGGACCCATCCGGATGTCGGCGGCCTCCGAAGCTGACTTTGATCACCTGTTTAGCAGATTGTGTTGCGTAATTAAGGAATGGATCATCTACATCGACTACAAATATTGTTGCATTTGCATTGGTACACGCCTCACACCAACGATCAGCGACGCGCTTCACTTCGTGCATGCGGTGAAGTTGGTCGCGAGTGAGATTAAGGAGTAAGACAACCTTTGGACTCGTTTCGGAAATTACGTTGGGAAGGTGTAATTCGTCGACTTCCAACACAGCGAACGGAGCACGATTCATCAGTGCGTTTGCCACGCCCCAATTGAGGTTTGATCCAGTGGTGTTCGAGGCAACTTTTCCGCGGGAGGAAACTATCTGAGCGAGCGACTTAGTGGTCGAGGTCTTGCCGTTCGTGCCCGAAACTAATAGAACAGTTTTCTCAACCGACAATAATTTGATGGAATTTGGATAGAGACCCAGAACAACTCGACCTGAAATCGTCTCCCCTGACTTGCCGAAGACGGCACGAGAAAATGCGCCTGCCGAACGGGCGGCGACTTCAGCGACCGTCAGCCGTAGGTTTTTCATCGTTCCCAATCATACGACTCGAGAATCTGAAGGTATTCGTGCCTAAAGCGTTTACTTGTAATCATGCAGGGACAGCGAACCCAAATCGGGTGATGTTGACCGCATTTTCTGAAGGAGGCGGTCAATGTCATCGATGTTTGGCGAGCTTAATAAGGGAAAAATCTCGCGAGGGACTCCTAAATTGTTAAAACTTGCGACTTTCACCTCTTTGCTCGACATCTCAAGAATCCAATCGCCATACATTTGCCACTCGCTCGGAAATGACCCGGAGGCAAATCCTCTTAATATTCCGCCGCGAATATGAAGAGCAAGATTTCTTAGCCCTCCGAACTTGGTTACCATATCGGTTATTGAGTTTTTCAAGAAATACGAATGGTGAGTAACAAAGCCCATTCCCGATTTAGATCTCAAATGAAAGATATTGAAATGAAAATTTACGTGCTCAACAAAATATTCTTGCGCGAGCACAAGCACGACACTATTAGAGTTTGACCATACTCTTCTCTTTAAATACAGGGTATCGCAATCTAGAACTAATATTTCATCGCTGGGGTGAAACGTGGAGGAGGCAATCTTAATGAATTCCATTTTTGCCACTGAACTGTCAAAATAGTCGATCGAAAGTCCCGATTGTTCCAAAATCTCTTCATCGGAGATGCAATTTATTTTCGGCGTGATTTGTTTCGAAATCGCATTAACAGATTGCCAAATCTGCTCTCGAATTGAATCTGGCCCGATAATCCAAATTGTTTCAATTTCCGCTGGATAATTTCGAATTATTGAAGTCAAGCTATAAGGAAGAATTTGAAGATCTTTCGCTGAAACTAAAACAATAATTCCAAAATTAGATTGAGGAGTGCCGCTCAATGGATCAAACGGAAATAGTCTTGTCAAAAACATACGTAAATACAGGTAGATTCCATTTGAATTCTTTGAGTTTGTGACACGTAAAACAGCTGTGGCGATACCAGAATTTTTCTTCCGCTTTACGCTTCGCCTATCTAAATATTCCAGAACAATGCGTTTCAGATTCGTTCTCGATTTTTCGGGATTTTTCGCGAACGCAATTTCAAAATTATGCTTGTAGTCGCTAATCATTAGAAATTTCTGAATCACCAGTCAACAATAATTCACTTCCCGACTCACTGGGCTCGATCGGGAATGCCCTTTGCGCATGAAACGATTCTACGAGCGAATCTCGCATATCTGGGTCTGTTAAGAATAGGACAAATCCACTTCCTCCAGCTCCACACAGTCGTCCAGCTAGGGCTCCTTTCGCTTTTCCCGCATCAACGACTTCCATAACTTGTGGCGAAATAGTTCCACCAGATAGTTCAACTTTTTTTTCCCAGCCGTAATTCATGGCAGTGCTCAATATTCTTAGCTTTTGTTCGCTGCTTGATGTGGTCTCCAGTTCGTTAAAAGTGTTTGAGGCCAAGTTCGCCAGGTCCGAAACTATTTTGTTTCCCTCCTTTGTTTGAATGACGTTATTGGTAGATTCGGCAAAATTGTGAGAATCTCGCCAATCGTTCATCGGTACTAAAACCATAGAATTTGATAAGAATTCCCCATTTAGCGAATCTGAGTAGCCGATTTGTGAGGATTTGAATTCGTAGAGTTTGAAGCCACCAACGGCTGCTTGGTACTGATCCTGCAATCCCCCCGCTTCAGCCAATTCTCGCCTCTCAATTTGCACAGCCCTCATGGCAAGCTCTCGAGGTTCGATCTTTTCATTGCCAAATTCTGCAAGCGCTAATTCTAATCCGACAGTGAAACTCGATGAGCTTCCCAAGCCTGAACGACCCGGCAAATCTGACATCGTCGCTAAATTTATGGGTTTAGACCAATTCTTAGCTATTAGGCTTGATTTGACGACAGGGTGGACGAAATCACTAATTTTTTGGACGCTTTCTGTAATCCGATATGTAAATCGATACTTTTCTTCTGCAAATTCTGGCAGGGCCAACAAGCTGACGTAAACGTACTGATTAATCGTTGTTCCTAATACGTATCCAGTGTTCGATTTGTAAAAACTTTCATAGTCACTTCCTCCTCCGAGAAAACTTACTCGAAGCGGTGTTCTAGTCACGATCATTAGATACCTCATTCACCCAATCGTCAATTTTTTCCCAGAGATTTGACTCGGATGGACCAATTTTAAATCCGTTGATATCCCAGGCGGCCTGCCTCGCCGCTTCCATGTCAGAATCCGCATTTCCGACAAATGCGACGGGAACCCGTCCACCTTCAATTGCGCGTGTTAATTCATCTAGGAGCCCCGGTTTGGGCTTTCGGCACCCACAATTTTCAAACTCCTTGTTATGTGGGCAAGTCGCGATAGCCCACAATTCTCCGCCTTCCGCCTTAATCCGATTCGCGATATGAGCGGAAATCAGCTCATACTCATGAATCTTTACTGCACCACGACCTATTGATGCTTGATTAGTAGCAATCGCAACCCGAATTCCTCTTTGTCCCAGGGATCGGATGGTCTCCAGCCTGCCAGGGAGCCACTCAATGTGCGATACATTTCTCAATTCTCGCTTATCTTTAATCAGAGTGTCATCGCGGTCAAAAATCACTAAAGGTGCGAAATCACTGTAAGTCCGACTGCTAAAAAAATTTAAAATCGGCTTAAATTCGTTCGGCATCAACTATTTTTGCTTCCAAGAATCCGCAAATAGCCTGACCTAACATTATGTGAGCTTCTTGAACATGCGAAGTAGTATCAGACGGTACTTGAATCAAATAATCCGTGTCGGGATATTCGATACCACGCGCACCGCTAAACGCAACCGTTAAAGCGCCTTTCAAATTAGCCATTTGTAGAGCCTTTAGGACATTTTCGCTTCGCCCGCTGGTAGTAATTCCAATCGCCGCATCATTTTTTGATACCAACGCTTCGATTTGTCGCTCAAAAATTGAACTGAAACCAAAATCATTTCCTATTGCGGTGATCAAGGAAGTATTCGTGGTAAGTGAAATCGACGCTACTGGACGTCGATTGACCTTAAACTTACCTGCTAATTCTGCTGCTAGGTGTTCTGCATCAGAAGCAGAGCCCCCATTTCCAAACCAATATATTGTTCCCCCGAGTTTTAACGAATTCCACAACGCCTCTGAAACCTCTTCACAAATCTGGGCCAATTGTGAGCAATGTGAAATGACTCGCGTAGATTCTTCGAAATAGTCAGCGAAGTAGCTCATTTTTATAATTCAGCCTCATTTTTGAATACTTCTCGCTCTTTGTTCGCAGCTTTCAGGGTTGTCAAATCGTCTCGATATTGATTCAAATACTTTCGAAGGAGCGCCGGGGGTTGCTCGGTTGAAACTGTTCGATTAGTACCATTCACAATTTCAGAGCTAGTTCGCTTGCGGATCACAAACTCAATCGCCGATTCGCTAACTGGCGATAAAGTCTGATCAAATTCAGGAAGAGAGTATCGAAATCCACTATCCAGAACTTCAATTTTTCGAACATCAGCTGCGGCGCCAAGATCCTTTAATAAGAACATCAAATTAATTGAATCTTTGCACCAAGAAGAATTTTTGTGAATAGTGAATGTGTGCTTGTGGTCTAAGTTTTTATTGCTCGGCCATGTCCCTTGTTCATATAAATCTTCCTCCGGCACAGTCACAACTAAGTGGCCGCCGGGTTTCACAATTCTTAGCCAATTCGAAAGTCCTTCACGTGGATCATGCAAATGTTCGAGACAGTGTGAACTGACAATGAAATCAAACGAGTCATCTTCGACTCCTTCCATATACTGAGCGTCTCCGTCTTGCAAATCCCAGATTCGAACATCATCTATGCGCGGGAAGAGTTCGGCGTATAGATTAAGAGGATCTGGAAATCCACCGATATCAATCCCTCTGCCAACAAAATATCGAGTTGCAAAATTAGGGTCTCTTTGGCGGCGAGCGATTGATTTACTAAGTTCCTTCATCCCGCCTCCATTTTAATTAATTTTATCGTTTTCATTTGCTTTTGAACTCCATTTGAGCGCCGATTCGAAATTCGAACATTGACACTTTCGAGCCTCGGGCCGGGATTGAACCGGCGACCTGCCCATTACGAGTGGGCTGCTCTACCACTGAGCCACCGAGGCGGAAGCCAATCAAACCTTACTAGACTCTGGGCCGTGGTGACCAAAGACAATGCCCCGGTGAAATTAGTTTCGCTCATCTCAAGAATGAACGTAGGCGGGCCCGCGGTTTTGCTATCGGAATTTGCTGCTCGGCTAGTTAAGTCTGAATTTACGCATATTCTCGTCACGGGACGTTGTGAAGCAAATGAGGTCGATTTTTTACTGAATCATGCGTTTGATGGTCAAGTGATCTACCTTGAGGAGCTCTCTCGCTCCGTATCAGTTCGCCGTGATCTGCTTGGGTGGGTTCAACTACGTAGGCTCCTGAAATCTCTTCGTCCGGATATCTTGCACACGCACACCTCAAAGGCGGGCCTACTTGGGCGCACTGGGGCACTAATGCTGCGGCGAAGGCCACTGATTGTTCACACTTATCATGGGCATCTTTTATACGGATACTTCCCTCGATGGAAGTCCGATTTGATCGTGTTTTGTGAAAAAATTTTAGCTACGTTCTCTGACTTACTTATTGCTGTCTCGGAACAAGTTCGAGACGACTTACTCGCTCGAGGGATCGGCAATCCTGCTAAGTGGGTGGTAATTCATCCAGGCTTGGATTTGCCTCGCACGAGTAGTAAATCATCCGCTCGGAATAAGCTTGGAATAGACCAGAACAAATTTGTAATCTGTTGGATTGGAAGATTTACTGAAATTAAGGATCCTCTGCTGGCTGTCGAAGTTTTCATTCAATTAGAGAAGGTTAGTCCCAATTCATTTCACTTTATCATGGCTGGTGATGGGCATCTCATGAGTGAGGCGAAAGCTCGAGCAACGAGCGCTACGTCAAAAATCGAATTCCCTGGTTGGATTAGCGACGTGAACGAAATTCTTTCGGCGTCTGACCTCCTTCTGATGACAAGTAAAAATGAGGGAATGCCTGTTGTAATTCTTGAAGCAGCGGTACGAGGAGTTCCAACTATGTCCACCGATGTGGGCGGCGTGAAGGATTTCATCGTGGATAATAAAACTGGTTACTTGATACGACCTAGCATTTCCGAAATGGTAAGCAAAATTATTGAAGTAATTGGAAGTTCTCAGCATAAATATGTGGCCGAAGAGGCATTGAAATTGGTTTCGGAATCATTTTCGATGACAGCTTACAGCTCAAAACATTTAGAAGCCTACAAGAGACTGGTGAAAGCAAAGCTAGAATCAGAATGATTGACAATCATAACCCCATAACTTGTGCTTGATTGCTAAAATTGGGAATCAAACTTTTCAACTCGTCGAATGTCCCGACTTGAAGTATCCGACCCTCTTCAAGATATATCAATCGGTCTGCATTTTTTACTGTTGAAAGTCGGTGGGCAATAATGACAACCGTGACTTGACCTTTGAGGGACTGAATTGAATTTGAGATATCTAGTTCCGTCAGACCATCCAACGCGCTTGTGGCTTCATCGAGCACGAGCAAGTGTGGATTCGTGACAAGGGCTCTCGCAATTCCTAGTCTTTGACGCTGACCTCCACTCATTCGAACTCCGCGCTCACCGACATTCGTTTCTAAACCTGATGGAAGTCCCTCGACAAATTCATCCAAGTGCGCTCGCTTCAAAGCAGACCATGCCAACTCATCAGTTACGCTCTCTGCAGGAAATCCGAGCCCGATATTTCCGCGAATAGTTCCCTTAGAAATCGACACATCTTGTGGTACATACGAAATCGCCCCCGGCCATTTTCTAACTGTCTCTCGGGGAGATAAAGAAGATATTTCAATGTCCCCTGTGTCAGGAGCGAGAATTCCTAAAAGAAGATCGACGAGAGTGGTCTTTCCCGCTCCGGATGAACCAACAATTCCAATGACTTCGCCTGGTAAAATCTTCAAATTTATGTCCGAGAGGGTCTTTCTCTGCTGACCCGGATAGCTAAAACTAACATTTGAAAACGTTACTTTTGCTTCAAAGCCCTCGTGTGATATCTGCAAATCTTGGATTGCATCCTCCGGAGGTAGTAACGAGGGAAATGATTCAATTAAATCTAGAGTTGGGCCCGCCGCACCTAGTGACCCTCGTATAGCAATACTTCCTTGCTGAATTCTCAAAACAGCAGGCGCGATACGAGTACCAGCGGCAAGGAAGACTGACAAAGTCGCCACCGCATGCGTGGCATCCTGAAGAATAAACTGCACCGCACTTACGAACAGGGCTCCCAAAACCATTGTTGTTTCAATTACGTATTTGCTTATATTGGGTAAAAAGGTGGTTTCTGCGAGTGTCTCTGCGAGTTGCATTCGAATATCTCGAAACTGCCAAATATAAAAGTCGCGGCGGTTTCTGACTACAGCTTCGCGATAAGAATGTAACACCTCACTGATTTTTTCGTTACTCGCTATTGTCAATTTTGATTCTAATTGGCCGAGTTTGCGTGCTCGAGTATTCATCAATTTGTAAAGCACGAAACCCACGCTACTGAAAACGATAAGTGCTGAAATTGCGATGCTAGGGTCTACAGCGAATAAACCAGCGCCAAGAATTAAAAGCAGTGAAGTATCAGCAATGAGCGAGACTGTTGTACCTAGTACACCGAGTAGAATCGCAGTGACTCCGGTAGTGACAGAATAAATTGTTTCCTGAATACTTTTTGACTGAACGTCGAGAAGTGACTTCCGCAATAAATTTGATACGAGATTTGCCGAAATAGTGGCGCCTCTTCGACTCAGAAAGTAAAGTGTCCGTTTTGTAAATATTACTGAAATAATTGTCCGGCACACTAAAACAGCGGTAGCGAGAATTCCTAAAATCGCTGCTTGTGTTTGAAACTTGCTGCGTGAGAGTCCAATTAACTTCAAAACTAAGGCAACACGATTACCGGGCTGGTGTGACTCCACCCCACTAACAGCGAGAGCTCCTAAAATACCAATAATCGCTATTCCCAGCAGATCCAATAAACCCATAAGTATTTGTAGGCAAACAACCAGAACTATTTTCTTTTGGTCAGACTTGGATAAAATTCGTCGCGATCGAGAGACGATAGACCCATTTTTTTGTAACTGACTTCGAAATATTTCAACAATCTTCATAATTTTCTTCTCACGTAGCGCTTCGCATCCAATTTGAGGGTATTAAATTTATCGGTTCAGGTTGCCCATTAAACCACTTATTTGGAGCGATTACCGGCGCGCCAGATTTATGGGACAAATAGGCTCCCCACCAACTAAATGTTGAATTAGATATCACGTAACCGTAACCGCAACGCATCACTTCCAAGACCGAGGCAGGCGTGGCCTGTGATCCATCAATTACCCGAATTGGGATTTCACACCCCTTCAGCATATGCACGGCTAATTCAGGTTCATCAGAAAAAAGCCAAATTGATTCAAATTTTTCTAGTGAGTTCATGTGGGAAATTGCATTTAGGTAATATTGTGAATCTAAGTGCCCAAATTGTGAATCTAATCTGTAGTCACCTAGTCGAATGTGAACGATCAATGGTTTTTCTACGGCAGATAAATTGCGGTAAGTTCCCACGAAGTCTTCATCCAACCGAGGAGTCAAGCTCATTAAACTTCTCTTAACTCTTGGTTGGGCTGCCCAGTAATGAGTTTGAAAATAGCCAAAATAGACGCCGCCGTGTATTTGGAGTTCAAGTGAACTGTCAAAACCAACGCCTTCACTAATGATTATTTTCTTCATGCTATGTAAGTGCGTGACAAAAAGTATTCTGAGCAAATTCAAGTTTATAAAGCTAAATCTACGCCTATGAGCCTTATTTAGTCCTAGTCCCAGGAGATATCCTGACAACTTTCTGAGAAACCATTTCTTTCTTTTTCCAGAACAAACGACAATTCCACTCGGCAAGTTAAAGCCGTGAATATCCGGTTCACCAAACCGATCAACTCTCGGAGATCCTAAGTGCGCATCTAGGTAAACTTCGTCACACTCCGAGAGGCTTAAAGCGTATGCCAATTGAAATAGCTGATTGCCGAGCCCTCCGGTCAGTCCGACAACATTAGACCTTCGGTTAATAGGCATTGCTTCTTCTCCTGATTAATTTTGCGGCGTCCTGATCAAAAAAAAACTTATAGTGACGAAGCAAAGCCAGCAATGAATAAGATTTTAGTCTTATGTCCCCTCGTCGTAGGCCTGTCCAGCATTGCTTTATATACATGCACTTCGCAAATTTGATTTCCTCGGCTTCAGCAAAAGTATTGATTCTTTTATTGAGGTATCCAAGGAATCCTTTCAATCCATTCATTGCTTTTTTCGAGCTTGTTAGTTGCCCAGTCATTCCACGCACATAGGTGTAGACGTATTCTGAGTAGACAACAACTCTGTCACGGAAGACTCGATTTTCAAGCAAGAATATTTGATCTTCTCCCATTGAGAAGTCTTCGAATTTACACACTCCCAGCGCGGATCGGCGAAATACGTACCGCCAAAGTCCCAAATCATAGAAACGTTGTTTTGGTAAATTGTAATCTCTAAAGCTTTCTGGATGCTTGGTAACAAAGTATGGGTCAAGATAATTCGTTTGGTAGTACCCGCCACAAATGACATCGCAATTGAGCTTGATTGCTGCTGCGGTCATTTCCAAATATTTGGTCACGTTTGGAATATCGTCGTAATCCCAATAAGTTATCCAATCTTGTGTGCTTTTCTCCTCCCCAAAATTCCGAGCGTCTCCTGGCGATTTATTTGGGTAACTGAAAACCTTGACGTTTAAATTCGAATACTGTTCGACAGATTCTCTCAACCGATTAAGAAACCGGGAGCCCTCTTCGTGGGAGGTGTTTACAACAATAATCAATTCGATTGAACGGTGCTGAGAGTCATGGAGAATTTTTTCTAATTTTGGAAAGTGAACCAAATCGCCTTGTGCTGTAATTACGGCGGACAACGATACTTTAACGTGTGGCAAATTCATCACTTACTAGCTTTCCCACCAGTCCATCGAAATCATATGTTGCCTTCCACCCAAGCTCCTCCACCAGTTTTCTATGAATTCCGAATATTCCTGGCCTTTCATTCTTTCGAACCAGTGTGTTGTCAATTTCAATGAAATTTCTGTAATCTAATTTCGCGTGCTCGAACGCAATCTTGACAAAATCTCTAACAGAGTTGAGCTGGTTCATTGCTACAACTAATTTCCCTGTAAGGTTTGCTTCTGCTGCCAAAGCGATGGCTTCTGCATAGTCTGGCGCGTATCCCCAATCACGACCCACGTCAAGATTGCCCAGTTTCAGTGATCGCTTTTGTCCTGTAGCAATCTCTTTGACCGCCTTCGTTACTTTTCGGGATAAGAATTTAGGTTGTCTGCGCCGCGATTCGTGATTAAAGAGTATCAACGATAACGCAGGGAATCCGAACTCATTCGCGAAATTGAAAATCAAATCTTGCGCGTCTGCCTTGTCCTGGCCGTACACCGACCCTGGGTTGATAGGAGTTTTTTCGTCAATCCCTTTGACTGATAGCTCACCTGAAAACATTTCGGAGCTCGATGCCTGGACGAAAAGTGGCTTTTTTCTCTGGGGATTTTGACTCGCAACAATGGCTCTAAGAATGTTTTCTACACCCAAAAAATTTATTTCCCTCGAGAGTTCTGGATTCTTATCGCATTCCATAACTGAACTCAGACCAGCGAAGTTGAAAATATAGTCTGGGATTTCCTTGCGTAATATTTCTGTCACTGAGTCTTGATGTCTGATATCCAGATTATGGACCACATCGAAATATTTCTTTATCTCCGGGTCTATTTCCCTCGCGTTTGAGGTCCCGATAATCGTGAAACCCCTAGCCGACAACGATTCGGCCAAATAAGCACCCGTTTGACCACTCGATCCTATTATTAATGCCTTCGGCGATTGAGTTACCGCGGAATTGTTCAACACAGTACTAGACTACTTCAATATGGGGTTGATGGTACTTGTTAATGACTAGGCTCGTTCATCGGTGGATTTTTTCACTTCAAAATCCGAACCATATTTTGAGCCTTATCGATAAGTTGGTCCTTTTGTTTTTTGGCTTGATTGCTAAATTATTTCGCCGCGGTTTTCCCGTTCGAAGGTTCATTCGTGCAAATACGACTCCATATCGTCCAGAATCAAAATGTAAACCGCTGGATGGGGAGTCAGTAGAAATATTATTTGTGTCTACGAAAAAGGATTTCAGAACTTTACCGATGGCCGTCGACTTCGCCGTTGCGGCTTGTTATATTTTTTCCGATATTTCGGTAAAAATTATCGTCCCCGAGACGGATATTCTCATTTGCAAAGCGATTTTCATGTCGTCCGGTTTTAATATCGAAATCCTCAATGAGAATGAAATAGTCAGCGCCACTATTCGGGAAACAATTATGAATCATTTCCGTGTACGAGGCGGGTGGGTCTTGCAACAGGTTTTAAAAGTTGTATATGTGCGAGATAGCGCTTCCAATTTCGTGTTAGTGGTTGATTCAGACACGCTGCTAATCCAAAGAAGGCAATGGGTTGACACGGAAGGGACTCAACTTTTATTCCCAAGTTGGGAATACCATAAACAGTATTACGAATTCTTGTCTCAGCACGGAATCGGAAACATTAAGCCGGAATACACGTTTGTAACACATCACATGCTGATGCAGCCAAAGTACATGAATGAAGCACTGGCGATGCTAGGTCTCCAGAACACCCTTGCTCTCGTAAACGAGATAACCTCAAACCCATATGAATCGTCAAATCCTTCGCCATTCTGCATAGAGTACGAACTATACGGACAATATATGAGCCAATTGTATCCCCATAAACTTCGTATTGAGCGGTGGGGCAACATTTCCGTACCCTTTGAAGAATTAGATCCAACACTGGAAACTTTCCAATACAATATTGCAAACTATAGGGAATTTGCCTCGATTAGTTCCCATACGTACCTATGAGGAGTCGGATTTGTTAACTCTCGTTATAAATCTTGATCGTGACAGTGAACGACTTACCTTGGCCACTTCGGAGCTTTCTAAAGTTAATTTAACTCCTACTCGCGTGTCCGCAATCCCAGGCTCCGCTCTAGATCATAACGAATCGCTAATGCCTAATCTAAACGCAGCTGCGTGCTGGCTCTCTCATGTCAAATCTATGCAAATCTTTCTAGAATCCGGATTTGACTTGGCATTAATTTGCGAGGACGACTTGGTAATCAGAAATCCTAAAGTCTTCAAGAGGGTCCTTCGTGAAGCTTCAACGTTAAACAACGATATAACGCAGTTGGGTTTTTTAACACACGGATTTCTCGAAAGGCTTATGAATTTTAGGCAGTGGGTCATTTCTTTGCGCTCAAGTAGATCAAACTACAGCCGCTATATTTTTGTACCTGACGATTTCCTGGCTGGTGCTCATTGCTATCTCATTTCTCGAAAAGGCGCGAAATTATTGGTGAGTTTAAATCAGCCACCCTCCATAGCTGCCGATGGGGTTATGCAGGGAATGGTCAGAGCTAAATCTCTTCAAGGGATGCGAACACGAAAGAGTTATGTTGATCAACGAGATGGCATCTCGAGAATCACAAATCAATTTGAGCGGAGATAGATGTGCGGATTTCTTTACAATCGATTTGTTTTATTTTGCATTCAAATTACTTTATTGATTTAGACGTCTTTAAGAAAGTTTCTTAAAATGCCCAATAAACTTTTTCGGATTAGAAGAAAACTGTATCGGCCTTTTATTGGATCGAAAACAAATTATCCGTATTTGTCTGGAGATGTATTCTCTAATATGGCGGATGCGACCCTCAAACATTTATTTGACTTTCCGGAGAAGGTCGTTGATGTAAGGTCGATTTTTATCCCGACGCATAGGATTAGCGAGCTTGTTCAGTTTATGGACAAGTTGCCAAATTTAGCGTCCGTAATTCTAGGAAATAGCGACCGTAATATTTCGGAGCCGTTTTCATTCCTCGAAGGTTACAACTTAAAATTTTTTGTGCAGAATTTAGAATTCAGCCATGACGATTACTCGGTACTGCCCATCGGACTTGAAAACTATGCGCTGTATTGGAACGGTATCCCCAAGAATTATTCACGAGCTTTGGTTAAAATGGAGAAGGCCAATCGGGTTCTCGTGGGCCCCTTCTCGCCAACTCATTCAGAGCGATTGCAATTAAGAAAGTTTTCGAATAAAACAGATTCACTCATCGATTATTTGGACTTACGCCTGTTCCCGCATGACTACTCGCGCCTAGCGGCACAGTATAAATTTGTTGCCGCTCCGCAAGGAAACGGGCGGGACACGCATCGTTTTTGGGAAGCCCTTTACAGGGGCAGCTACCCGATTGTTCTTAAATCGGAGTGGTCAAAACAAATCAGACGACTTGGTATTCCTATTGTTGAAATTGATACCTGGTCTCTTGAGAATGTAGAGTCGATTCTAGAAACGGAATATCCACTTTTTGATCCCGCTGAAAATCCTGCACTGTGGGCAGAACATTGGTCTAAGAAATTCGAATTGTCTCGAGCATAAATTCTTAGATATTCGCGCGGAAATATTCGATAGTTCGATTAAGACCTTCCTCTAGCTGAATACTCGGTGTCCACTGGATGACATCTTTGGCTAGGGAAATATCTGGTTTTCGTTGTCGAGGGTCATCTTCGGGAAGTTTTTGATACTCAACTATCGACTTAGATTTCGTGATTTTCAAGACCGCTTCGGCCAACTCGTTCATGGTGAAATCTATGGGGTTTCCCAGATTCATGGGCCCGTTGAAGTTTCTAGGGGTGCTCATAAGTCGGAGAAAGCCTTCAATTAGGTCGTCGACGTAGCAGAAAGACCTGGTTTGTGATCCATCGCCATAAATTGTCAATGGTGCACCCTTTAAGGCCTGCACGATGAAATTGCTCACCACCCGACCATCATTCGGATCCATATTTGGGCCATAGGTATTAAAAATCCGAGCAACCTTAATTTCCACGTCAAATTGTCGGTGATAGTCAAAAAACAGGGTTTCTGAGGCGCGCTTTCCCTCGTCGTAGCAAGCTCTAATGCCGATTGGGTTTACGTTCCCCCAATAACTTTCCTTTTGCACAGAAACGGATGGATCTCCGTAGATCTCGCTTGTCGAAGCTTGAAGTATTTTAGCATCACTTTTCCTTGCTAATTCGAGAAGATTCAAGGATCCAAGAAAACTAGTGCGAATAGTGTTAACGGGGTTCCGCTGGTATTGAATTGGCGAAGCAGGACACGCAAGATTATAGATTTCATTAACTTCGATTTCTATTGGTTCGGTCACGTCGTGCTCGTAGAACTTGAAATTCTTGTGGCTCAGGAAAATATCGAGGTTTGAATGACGGCCGGTCGAAAGATTATCTAGGACAATCACTTCGTGATCTTGAACCAGCAACTTTTTCACGAGGTGGTGTCCCAAGAAGCCTGCCCCACCAGCAACTAATATTTTCACCCTACTATTCTAGTGGCTGAATTAATTGAAAACACCACTAGTGTTAGACTCCGAAGAAATTTTTATAGGAAGGACTATCGAACATGGACCTGGTTGTAATTCCAAATCGAAACGATTATGGCTTGGTTTGGTGTTTGGAGTATGCATTTGAGCGGATCCAAGATGGTCACCAGGTTGAATTTTTGGATTTATCTCGGGAACAATATCGATATAGAAAATTTTCGCGATATCTCATGGATAGGCTGATTGTAAAAAAATCCCTGTTGGAGTTGTTTCAGGGGGAGGTTAAAGCTGGGCGATTAAGCTCAGTTCAGTTGCCTAAACTCCCTACAATTTTCAAAATGGAGTCAAGCTGGGTATGTAGCTTCGCCGACCGTGCAATTCTGTCTTCCTATGCTTGGGAATTTGGCTCTAGCCAATTCTCGCTTTCACAATTGCCAATAGAGACCGTGAATGGCGAAAGGCTTCAATTTCAAAAAATATATTCGTTAGTTAACAGGATTATTCAAGATAGACAACCCAATCGAGTCGTTACCGTCAATGGTCGATTCTTAGTAGATTGCGCCGCTGTCTTAGCTGCAAAAAGCCAGGCGGTCGAATACCTCGTTCTTGAGAGTGATTCTGAAAATAGGATGTATTACGCTGAGTTCAAGACTAATAGTCAGTCCCCTATTGAATCGCAAGCCAATATTCTCAAAGTTTGGGACCATGGTTCTCATGGCATCGAAAGAGACAAAGCAGAGCGTATTGGGCTCGGCTACATTCAAGATAAGAGTAAATTTAAGAGTATTCCCGGCCGACAAGATTTAGACTTTTCAATTAAGCACAATCTTGAAAATTCAATAGTCCTCTTTCCAACGTCGGATTACGAATTTTCAGTATTTGAAAGTGAAAATTCTGAAAGCCCTAACTTCACAGATCAGTCATCCGCATTTAGTGCAGCGGTTAGTATTGCTAAATCGCTTGGATTGACCGCAATTGTTAGGGTTCACCCTCATGCACGAGGGTCGCAAGTGAGCATAGCTGAAGACAGTATTTGGAATAAGTTCGCACAGGAACACGAAATTACTTTCGTCAGCAGCACATCCTCAATTAGCAGCTATTTCTTGGCAGAAAGAGCCAAGGTGAGTGTTGTGCACGCCTCTTCAATAGGAGCAGAGATAGCTTTTAACGGCCTCCCCGTGGCCATTACCGGAGATGCTGGATACTCGAACTTAATTCAAGAAGTACACGCCCCCAACTGTGAACGCCTGCGCGCACTCTTAAGCTCGCCAAAAACAATTACGGATAACAAGGTGCTCGCTCCATGGGGCTTCTACATGACCACGGGGCTCAAGCCACTCAAATTTTTTGAAATGAAGCAGCATACTCATATTCTTTATCAGGGAACGCTTTGGGCCATTCCACGAACTCGATTAATTGCATTAATTAATATGGTGGCGATTTTGAAAAGAAAAATTTTGCGAAAGACTAGTCAATAATTACTTCTCTGCCATTCAAATTAAACGTCATTGATTCAATGCCGAATGGAACTTCAAAATCGGTGAGTTCATTATATTTAATATATTTTTCCAATTCATGGACTGCGTTTATTTTTTCGAAATATTCCAAGGTTGTTTTGCGGTCGGTATTCAATGTAATCGTTTGAAGTCTAGTTACTGGCCGGCCACTGCTTGATGGATGAGATCCTGATAGCCATTCGATAAAGAACGGTGTCCACCGGAGTGCTACGAGTTCCGAAACTCCAATTTGTCTCCAAGACAACTCTTCGCCAGTGGGTAGCCGGCGATGTCCTACGATTGAATCACGATTAAAAATTTTCTCAAGTGGGGCAATTGAATCCGTCTGTAAAACCCACGATAACCACCCACCGCCTTCCTCAGCTTTTTTTGTAACCGCTTGTCCGAATGATGTCTTTTCTGACGCGGGATGATCAAGCGCACAAACAATTTCGATGTACTGATTGTTCAAGAGTGGCGCTGTAAAGTTTCGCGTGCCGAATTGGGGGTGGATCCCACCATCAACGAAAGCTGTGCCGATCTGAGAACCGATTCGTTGGACGGTGTCAGAAATCTGCTCGTGAGAGGCTACGTATGAGACGTGGTCTAGGCGCATGGGGAAATAATGCCGTATTCCAAGGAGTGCTTCTTAC
>Ga0164297_10002889_pt1 | contig 16506 bp, 12 predicted proteins | sample GEODES058metaG_FD_113539 | JGI IMG/M metagenome (GOLD analysis project Ga0164297, IMG submission 113539) | Dystrophic lake water microbial communities from Trout Bog Lake, Wisconsin, USA - GEODES058 metaG | ecosystem: Environmental > Aquatic > Freshwater > Lake | place: USA: Trout Bog Lake...
ATGCAGGTAACGGCCGGGGATTTACTTCAAACGATAAATTATCCATCTGATTTAAAGCTACTTACCGAAGAGCAATTAAACCAGGTCTCACAAGAATTACGTCAGTATATTATTGACGTAGTTTCTGTTAACGGAGGGCATTTTGGTGCAAGCCTGGGCGTTGTTGAACTTACTGTAGCCCTGCATTATATCCTCAATACCCCTTACGATCAATTGGTTTGGGACGTAGGTCACCAGGCTTACGGACACAAGATCTTAACAGGTCGGCGGGAAGTGTTTCATACCAACCGTATCTATGGTGGCATCAGTGGTTTCCCAAAACGTTCCGAAAGCGAATATGATACTTTTGGTGTGGGCCACTCTTCTACTTCTATCTCGGCTGCATTGGGTATGGCTGTTGCATCACGTTATAAGGGTGAAACCAACCGCCAGCATGTTGCCGTAATTGGCGATGGTGCGATGACCGGCGGTATGGCCTTTGAAGCGCTGAACCATGCAGGCATCGAGAACTCAAATCTGCTGGTGATCCTGAATGACAATAACATGTCGATCGACCCGAATGTGGGTGCGCTTAAAGAGTATCTGACCGACATTACCACCTCCAAACCCTATAACCGTTTCAGGGACGATATTGCTCATGTGCTGACCAAAATATCATCACGTGGTCCGGATGCATTTAAGTTTGCCAAAAAACTCGAGAAGAGTGTAAAAGGCACCCTGCTGAAAAATGCTAACCTATTTGAGTCGCTTAAATTCCGCTATTTCGGTCCTATCGACGGGCATAATGTGAAACACCTGGTACGCGTATTGCGTGACCTGCGTGATATACCGGGACCAAAACTGCTGCATTGCGTAACCGTAAAAGGTAAGGGCTATGCACTGGCCGAAAAAGATCAAACTAAATGGCATGCGCCAGGCTTGTTTGATAAGATAACCGGCGAGATCAAAAAATCAAAAGCTGATAAACCCCAGCCGCCTAAATACCAGGATGTGTTCGGACATACCATTATTGAGTTAGCTGAGCAAAATCCAAAGATCATGGGGGTAACACCTGCCATGCCTTCGGGTTGTTCGCTTAATCTGATGATGAAAGCTATGCCCGAGCGTGCTTTTGACGTGGGTATTGCTGAACAGCATGCGGTTACTTTTTCAGCCGGACTGGCTACTCAGGGTTTAATACCTTTCTGCAATATCTATTCAAGCTTTATGCAGCGTGCTTATGACCAGGTGATACACGATGTAGCGATACAAAAGCTGAACGTGGTATTTTGCCTCGATCGTGCAGGTATAGCCGGAGCCGACGGACCTACGCACCACGGTGCTTATGACCTGGCTTATATGCGTTGCATCCCTAATATGACGGTTTCGGCACCGATGAACGAAGAAGAACTGCGTAACCTGATGTTTACCGCACAGCAGGAGAATATGGGTCCGTTTGTGATCCGTTATCCCCGTGGTTCGGGTGTGATGGTTGATTGGCAGCGCCCGATGAAGGCGATACCGGTTGGTAAAGGACGTAAAATTACGGATGGCGAAGGTGTAGCTATATTGACCATAGGCACCATTGGCAATGAAGCAGCTAAAGCTATTACTGCTTTAAATGATGAAGGCTTTTTCCCGGCGCATTATGATATGCGCTTTGTTAAACCTTTGGACGAAGCCTTATTGCACGATGTATTTACCAAATTCAGTAAGGTGATAACGATAGAGGATGGTTGCCTTGAAGGCGGTATGGGAAGTGCCATACTTGAATTCATGTCCGACAATCAATACAGTGCCGAAGTAGTTCGCCTGGGAATTCCTGATCATTTCATCGAACATGGCGAGCAGCCCGAACTTTGGGCCGAATGCGGCTATGATGCGGCTTCTATTGCCAAACAGGTACGCAAATTGGGTATCCAGCGCAATGCCCATACCATTGCTTCCTGCGCATCAGATCGATCTCCTTAAATTTTTGCCTGAAACTGTTTTCTACCTTAATTAAGGGCAGTGCTTAGTGCGATTTAAAGCTGGCGATATCGTTATAAAAATCCCTGAACGAACTGCGTAAACCGAGGGTCAGCATTGATGTTTTGTCGTCAAACTGACTATTCTTTTCGGTTCTTAAAATACCTCCCAGTTCTATGCGCAGATTGTATTTTGGATTGATGACGTAAGCTACCTTACCTTGCAGAAAATACATATTGGTGGTTAGCCCCTGCCCGGTGTAGTTGCCGTAGACTTTTGCAGGCGAAGTATAAATATCAAAAATATCTTTACCATAATTCATACCGTTCATATCCAAACCATAGTAGCCATAATCAGCTTCGGCTGAAAAATCGAAACGCTTATAACTGTAATTTAACAAGCCTACCCCTTCCCTGAAATTAGCGCCCCATGGGTGTGCAATCGGCTCGCCATTCTCTGAGTAATTTTCAATCGCCGAACGTGCCGAATAGGTATAAGGCTTGGCATTATTGGTTTCGAGTAAATAGCTCAGGCCCTTTACGCCAAACAGGTTGGGGCCACGCAAACCCAGCTGCCAGCCATATTTATTATCAGATGCACCATCGCTCGAAAAGAAGTCTTTTGAATGAAATTCGTTCAAAATAAACTGCCCGTAAAGGGTTAGCCCGTCTGATACCTTGTACTTGCCTGTGGCGCCCAATATAGATTTATCCGGGTCGTTACTGGCATTGTTAACCGGTTTCAGGAAGATAATGGGGTTGATATAATTGGGATCGAACGGCCGTTTAATGCCGTTATCATCCGTAAAAAATCCCATGATATTTTCAAAGAATCCAAATGACAGCCGTTTGCTTACGTTCCAATCCAGGTAATGAAAAACACCGAATTTCTTGCGGTTAATACCATATTGCGATGTGGTGGCCGGATCGTTCATATAGGTCCACATGGCCATATACCTTACATTACCCAGTGTACCGGTAAGTTTGAAGAAAGGGTAAGGCGATGCAAAATCAGATAAAAGCATCGAGCGATAACCATCGCCAATAAATGTTTTATCCCTACCGGCAGATATGTTAAGGTATTTGATCGGTGTATACGAAACGGTAGCGGTTAAATACGACCAGTTATAGCTATCGCCCGTATGCGAAGCTGCATAGGCTTGCCCCGGGACGATACCTACCTGGTTAATGTAAGTTGACATATAATCAGGGAAAACAGCACTGCTGGTATAACCGGCAATATTGAAATACAATTTATTGCCGACGGTACCGCCCAATTGCAGGCCAACAGAGGTGTTATTGATTGTTTTTGATCCCGAAAAATCTCTGCCGATCACCAGATCGGGCAATACATCGGCATAAAAGGTTGAGCCAGTACTTCGGTAGTCAATCAGGTGTTCGTTGAATAGTTTGTTATAAGCACCACCATGTTTGCCCGAACCCGAATTGAAATTCATGATCGAATCGTACGAATGTTTCAATAATGAATCATCAACAAAAAGTGGTAGCAGGGCTGTATGCTCGTTGCTTTTCGTGGAATACAACTCAGGGGCCAGCTTCTGATAAAACTGGTACGAATAAGGCTGATAGGCCGATTGTGCCGAGGCGAAACCGGTTGATATAATGATGAAGAACAGGCATATCAGCATCCTGTTCGCGCTAAAAAAGCACTTTCCCTTCATGAGTAGCCTATTGAAATCGTTAAAAATCATGATACAGATCCCTGAAAGAACTTCTTAGTCCGAATGTTAACATAAACGTTTTATTATCAGTGCCGATACTGGTTTGTTGCCGCAGCAATCCGCCAACTTCCAGGCGCAAATTATATTTAGGGTTAAGCAGGTAGGCTATGGTTCCCTCAGCATATTTTAAAGTATTGGCTACACCCTGGCCGGTACTACCTATGGTTGCAGGCAGGTTGGTATTGTCTGATTGCCGGATATCATTACCATAATTAACCGTTTTGGTACTGGTGCCGTATTGCGCATAATTGATCTGCCCCTGCAGATCGAATCTCCCGATCGAATAATTCAATATCCCAACAAACTCCTTAAAATTGGCACCCAGGGGGTCGGCCAGCGGCTCGTTATACTGGGCGTAATTTACTATCGGGTATTGGTTGGCATAGGTATAGGGGGTAGATGTATTGTACTCCACCAGGTAGTTAAAGTTCTTTATCGCAAACAGATCGGCGCCCCTGATACCCAGTTGCCATGAGTTACGGCTGCTATTGTTTCCGGGCGAGGAAGCCTGGTCTATCAGGTATTGAGCATAGATGGCAGATTTATTAAATACCTTGTATCTGGCATTAAAGCCCAGTAAAGTATGATCGGGCACAGGGTTAGCCGGACCGATGGAGGAAGCAAAATAAACCGGGTCGATATAATTTACATCAAAACCATGTAACTGGCCCTGGTTATTGGCTTCTTCTGAAATTACTGCATTAAAAAAGCCGATGGATGCTCTTGACGTAATGTTCCAGTCGAGGTAATGGAAACCGGCCCATTTACGCCTGATATTGGTAAAAGCGTTAAAGTTAGTAGCACTCTGGTCCTCGAGGTAGGCCCACATGGCCATGTATTCAACATTCTTACTAAAGTCTACCCGCAGGCGCAATAGCGGGTAAGGTGCTGCGTAGTCTGAGAGGAGTACCGAACGATAGCCATCGCCAATAAATGTTTTGTCTTCACCTAATTCAAAGGTAACTGCTTTATTGAGCTTATAACCGATGAGGGCCGTAACGTACGACCAATCGGGTGAGGTAAGGCTACCCGATTTGTTATAGGCTTGCCCGGGTACCATACCGGTATTGCCGATATAGGCGGTTTCGTAACTGGCAAACTTGCCCTGGTTCTCGTAGCCGCTGGTATAAAAAAAGAAATTATCGCCGATGGTGCCATATAACTGGTAACCGCGGGTATTAAGATCGGTGGTTTTGGGTTGTTCCAGATCCCGGCCCAGTTGCAGGTCGGTCAGGTAATCGAGCGAAAAGGTGTACTCTTTGGTATTTACAGCCGCCAGGTGCCCGCTAAATAATAAATGATCGAGCCAGCTCTTTTTTGAGTTATCGACATTCAGTTGCAGCAGCGAATCATAAAGCGGTCTGGTTATCCCTGCTTTTGTCAGCAGAAAAGGCTTTAGTGAGGTATGCTCGCTGTTATCAGTTGCATATACCGAGGCGTTCAGCTTCTGATAAAACTGGTACGAATAAGGCTGGTACATCATTTGAGCCCTGGCAGCACCGCATATTAAGGACAATACTAAAAAGCTGGTAAAAAGTTTCTTCATATCAAATCAGCTATAAAGCCTTAACGTTTTTTATTCAAAATAGTTTAGCGTTTTAAATCCACCCCGGCGCAAAAATTCATCCCGTTTGGCCAGTTCAAGGTCGGCCTGCACCATATCCTGCACCAATGCCTGCAGGTCGTATTTGGGTATCCAGCCCAATTTTTCATGTGCCTTGCCCGCATCACCTATCAACAGATCTACCTCAGTAGGGCGGTAATACTTTGGATCTATCTTTACCACCGTTTGCCCGAATTTAAGCGATTCAGGGTCTAAACCCAGTTCGGTCATGCGGTCATCATCCTTATCGATCACCACTCCCTTTTCATGTTCGTCTCTGCCGCTAAACTCAATATCAACACCCAGGTTAGCAAAGGCCAATCGCACAAAATCGCGTACGGTAGTGGTAACCCCGGTCGCGATCACAAAATCTTCGGGCTTATCCTGCTGCAGCATCAGCCACATGGCTTCCACGTAATCTTTGGCATGCCCCCAATCGCGTTTGGCCGACAAGTTTCCCAGATACATGCAAGGCTGTAAACCTAACACAATTTTTGCTGCCGCCCGGGTTATTTTGCGTGTTACAAAGGTCTCGCCGCGTACCGGACTTTCGTGATTAAATAAAATACCATTACAGGCAAACATATTATAAGCCTCGCGGTAGTTTACAATGATCCAATAGCCATACAACTTAGCCACGGCATAAGGCGAACGTGGATAAAATGGCGTTTTCTCGCTTTGCGGCACCGCCTGCACCAGTCCATATAATTCGGATGTTGAAGCCTGGTAGATACGCGTCTTTTCGCTAAGACCCAGCAGGCGCACGGCCTCCAGCAAACGCAACACACCCACACCGTCTGCATTGGCAGTATACTCCGGCGTCTCGAAGCTCACTTTTACATGGCTCTGTGCCGCCAGGTTATAGATCTCGTCGGGTTGTATCTCCTGTACCAGCCTGATGAGGTTGGTGGAATCGGTCATATCGCCATAATACAGTTTAAATTTCACCCCGGTCTCATGCGGATCGTGGTACAGGTGGTCGATACGATCAGTATTGAATAAGGACGCCCGCCGCTTTACCCCATGTACCTCGTAACCCTTTTTCAGCAGAAACTCAGCCAAGTAGGCCCCGTCCTGCCCGGTAATACCAGTGATCAAAGCCTTTTTCATCCGAGAGCGATACTTATATGCAATATTATTGAAATTTATTGTCATTTGGGCATTTGTCTGAACCGTTGATGCGTGTGATTATTTTGATTACGCTGATGCCTAAACCCCCCGCGCGTCATTGCGAGGTACAAAGCAATCTCCGAACCGTGTTTGGCGGGTTATTGTCTGAACCAGGATTAGTGGGATGAAGGGATGGCCCTGATGTCAATACAAAACACCCTGTCATTGCGAGGAGCCGGCCCCGGCTTCGTGTGCTGGCGGCGACGTGGCAATCGCAAGTAAGCATGGCGGGACATTGTCTGAACCGTTGATGCGTGTGATTATTTTGATTACGCTGATGCATGGGGCGCTATTGTCTGACCCAGGATTCGTAGGATGAAGGGATGACAAATGACCCAATGACGCGCAGCAAATGACCTAATGACGCGCAGCAAATGACCTAATGACGCGCAGCAAATGACCCAATGACGCGCAGCAAATGCCCTAATGACCCAACACCTCAACAGCCTCCTCCAGCTCCTTATACCACTCCAACCCGTACTTGCGGATAAGGGGATCTTTCAGGAATTGGTGGACATGCACTTTCAGCTCATCGCCGAAGGCGCAGGCGGGGCTGCAGATATGCCAGCGGTCGTAATTGAGGACATCAAACTCGGGATATTTGGTGATGCGGATGGGGTACAGGTGGCACGAGATGGGTTTCTTCCAATCGATAACGCCCTGCTCCCAGGCTTTTTCGATGGCGCATTTGGTGATACCGTTCTCCCATATCACGTAGGCGCATTCTTTATTGGTATCTACACAGGGCGTGGTATAATCACCTTCAAAGTCGGTTACGTGGGTGCCCTGTTCTTCAATAGTGGCAATGCCTTTTGCGGTCATAAAAGGTTTTACCTTGGGATAGATCTCGTCGAGAATAGCCAGCTCATCGTGGTTCAGCGGCGCGCCGGAGTCGCCCTCCAGACAACAGGCGCCCTTGCACTTGTTGAGGTTACATACAAAATTCTGGCGTACTACGTCTTCGTGTACCAATACACTGCCTACTTCAATCATTGACCGCTGATTCGTTTGATTATTTTGATTACGTTGATTTTTTTCCTTAGCCCAAAACAATCTTTCGGACTTTCGGACTTCCCGACTTTCGGACTCCCTCTACTCCGTCGAACTGGGGACGGGGTTAAGCGGGTATTTTAAGCCCGAGGTGGATATCAGATCCATCGTTAAACTACCAACAATTAGCTCCACATGCGCCTTAACGGGGATGCGGTTATTGTCGTCGGTGATCCAAAGATACAATTTACTGTCTTTCCTGAAAATGCGACCGGGTATAATGGTAGGATTAAACTTTAAACAGTTAAAGGTGCCTACCGGGCATTGCACCCTTTCTTTACCCAGATAGGTTACCGTAAGCGATTGAATACCATCGTCTAAAAAGTATTTGAGCTCGATTTTCTCGCCAATTTTCAGTTTTGAAACATCGATACAACGTGCAAAATAATAGGCAGAAACAAAATCAAAAACCTTACCGCTAAAAGGGTAATTGCCTTTCATTGCCCTGATCACGTTGTTATCATGATCGAAAGTTACTTTATCTGTATGTTTATAGTTTGATTCGTGCCGGTTCTCAGTATAAAAGTTAGGTACCAGTGTTTTCTGATCAACAAAGCTTTCATACCGGTTGCGCACTTTATAAAAAATATCGAAAGTACCGGCAGTAAAACCATCGGCAATGATATGGTAGCCAGGCAGGTTATCAAATTTAACCGGGCTGTCCTCTACGCGTAAATGAGCTTCGGCAGCGGTAAAAATGCCGTATTTGAGTTTATAACCCAGCTTTTCGCCACTCTTAAAAACAGGGTTAATGATCTGATCCTGGGCAGCAGCCTGGTACAGGCAGGATAACAGCAGCAAACAGGTAAAAAAATAACGCTTCATTATCTACCTGTGTTTTAAAACGATCATGGATCCTTACGTTTGTATATAGGCACTGTTGAACACGGTTCGCCAAACATGATGCTTTTTGCAACCGGCGTCAGTTTTCTCGTTAATTCAACGTAGGCTGATACCGGCACTTCGGTATCGCCACACCCTTTAATAACGACGCGCTGATCGCGATATTGCTCAACATCAAGCTTAGCCATGGCCCGCTCGAATAAAACAGTCTCTAAAACAGCAGCATCACCAAATACTACTTCTTTAGCATAAGGCGATAGCTTATTAGCGATGAGCATATAGGCCCAGGCAGGCACAATAGCATCCTCGGTACAGGTAATGGCCACGTTTTTGCCGGTATACTGCGCCCAATCGTGTCCTTTAACAAACTCTCTGAAATCTTTTTCGCGCAGGATGAGCCCCATGTACAGGTTATCTTTAATATCGTATACCAGGCGCTCGCCTGCCGGGTAAAAGGAAGCCGGGTCGAGCGTCACCAGGCCACTCTGGGCAACCTTATTCACTATATTTTCCTGGATCTCCATTGCAAATCATTTAAAGGGCCGAAGCCTATAAAACAAAATATCCGGCAGCGGTGTACAACCATTGCCGGATACAAAGTTAGTTCAAAATCTGTTATAAGAACTTGGCGCGGTAATCTTTTACATTCGCCTTATCTTTCAATGCTTCAAATATAGCACCCTGCGAACGCTGGAACAGCGCCTGTGCAATTTGTGTACGTTCTCTAACCGCATTATTCTGCGATGGGGCATTGATAAAGTTATCCAATTCAAAAACATATACGCCATGCTCACCTTCTACAGGAGCAGACAGTTTATTAGGTTTTGAACCGAAGATAGCGCCAACTACTTTATACTCAAGCGCCGCACCTGGTATCACCGGGTTGCTGAAAACGATGTTTTGTACCGGCACAACTTTGCTGCCTGCTTTTTGAGCAACCTGATCGATATTGCCTACACCACTTGCTGCTGCCTGTAATTTAGCGATCAGCTCTTTGGCTTTTACATGATTACGCACCGCTGCTTCAATCTGCTTTTTAACAGCATCCAGCGGCAAAGTACCTTTAGGTTTAATAAGGGTTAAAACAGGTACGATATACTGGTTACCGGCTTCAAACACCTGGTCGCCCAGGTCGCCTTTATCAGCTTTAAAGGCCCACCTTACCAATTCGCGGGCATTATCCAGACTAGGTAACGAAGCAGCCAGGGGCTGTACATCAGTTGCAGTTTTTTTAGTGAAACCTTCGGCTTTAACTTCAGCATCAAAATTGTCTTTGGTCAATTTACCCAAAAATGCCTGGGCCTTGCTGTAGGCTACGGTTTGTGTTTTACTGCTTGGTACAATAGGTTTGTCAACTATAGCATATTCAGCAACTTTCGACGAGCCTTTTTGATCTTCGATCTCAATGATATGCACACCGTACTGTGAAACTACAGTTGTCAACAGGCCTTTTCTGCCTGTAAATGCGGCTTCTTCAAACGGTGGCACCATCATACCGCGACCAAAAAAGCCCAGTTCGCCACCTTTTTCACCCGAACCTTTATCAGCCGAGTACAACCGGGCCAGGTCGGCAAATGAAGTTTTACCACTTTCGATCACTTTTTTGATCGAGTCAGCTTTTGTCTGTGCAGCAGATATACCACCGGCGCCGGTTTGTATCAAAATATGACGGGCTTTAACTGAATCGGGACCAGTTTTGGTATCAACCAGTTTGGCGATCTTATAGCTACCGCCTGCCAGGTACGGACCATATACCGATCCTTTAGGCTGATCGAACAATACACTGTCTAATTTTGCATCACCGGTTTGGCCCTTCTTTTTGAAGGAAAGTGCAGTTTTGGTCTCAGCATTCACCTGTACAAATAACGAATCGTTGGTACTGGCTTTTAGCTGCGGTAATAATTTTTCCACATCAGATTTAACCGCTGCTGAATCTTCTTTTGATGGTGCAGCATCAAAAGCTACATAATCAAAAGTGCGGGTTTCATCTTTATTTTTAAACTGACTTTTATGCTCATCATAATAGCTTTGGTAATCATCATCGGTTAATGTTACCTTGTTATCAGGGATGGAAGCATAATCGAGGCTTACATATTTAAAGTTTGCCAGTTTATTGCGGTTGGTATAATCGTCCTGTGCATCCAGTGAATTTACATACAAGCCGGTAGTACTAAGCGAAATAAATTTCTGAGCCAGTCTGTTTTTGGTTAACTGCTGCAGGAAACTCTCCCACTGTAAACGGGTAGGATCGTCGGCCTTGGCATTTTTCATGTTTTGTTCAAAGTTGCTCAATTTGGCTTTATCAACTTTACCGGTCTTAGGGTCGCCAAAGTACTGTACGATCTGTTGATCGGGCTCATTACCATTCACCAAAGCAGCAGTTTCATCAGGGCTAACTACCAGGCCTAATTTATCGATCTCTTTGTTGAGGATGATCTGGCTTACCTGTTGGTTCCAAACCATATCCTGCAGGTACGAGGTAAACTGCCCACTTAGCGCCTGCTGACCCGATTGCTGTTTGGCCTGGTCAAATTGCTTTTGAAAATCCTGGTAGGTTAGTTTTTCGCCATCTACTTCACCAATTTTATTTTGATCGCCCTTTAAAAATGACGAGCCGATCTGTGAAGCAAACGAAATGATAAAAAGTAGCAGCGCGCCGCCAATCACGATCACGAGTATCTTGCCCATGCGCTCGCGCAAAAAATTCATTACTCCCATATTGTACTATATAATATTTTAATGTTTCTTTTTGATCCTGAAGCTTGCACGTAAACCTGTAATGCTGTGTTTAGCTGTAAGCTCTGCTCAAAAGAGGGCGCAAGATACAACTTTTAGCAAAAAAATAAACAGAAAAATTCTTCTAAAAAAGCAGGCCTTATTTGGTTGGAACGTCCTGGCTGTTAACATGCAAGATAGCCGTAGAAGGGCCAAAACGCCAATGGTTAAGCGCTTCGTCGCTGGTAAAATTCAGCCCATCCAGCAGGCTGCCATCTGTCATTCGTACATGTACCGGTTGTTCAGAGCGAATCTGTTTAGTGTTTTCGTCCCAAATCAGTTCTTCTGTATTGAAAGTTTCGCCTTTGACGTTGGTGCCTACTACGTTTTTACGCAATTCAATCACCTTTTCATTTACACGTCGAATGGCATAGTCTGACGTGATGGTACAGGTTTGCTGCAGGCTGTCGTTATAAAATATCACTTTTACACCTTTAGGCATCTCGGTATAGGGCTTGGTGTTTTGTTTGCCGTCTTTGGTTGTCGTATAGTCAAGCATCAGCGGCGCTGTCATATGGGCCTTTACTTTAGCCGAATCGCTGTAGATGACATCAACATAAGTAAAACGCTGTACGGGTTTATTTACTTCGGCCGCTGATATTTTTTGAAGGTCTTTGAGATCGTTCTCGCAGCCGGGCAAGGTAAGCGAAGCGATGATCGTTATCGCCAGTATCAAACCCGATAATAACTTGCCCCTGGCCATCATGTAAATTATTCGTACTTATAGCGCTGGAACCAACGGTCGTTCAACGTAAATGCCAGGTGGAAATTAACATAGTTCTCTTTAACCAATCCATTGGCTAGGGTACCTCTCTGGCCGATCTCGGTCGAGAAATTCACCTTATAAAAAGCGGAAGAAGCACGGTCATGCGGCAGCGGAATACCAAGGCCCAGCGTAACTGCCTGCTTTTTGATATCGGTATTGTTTATATTGAGGTAGGTGTCTTCATAAATAAAACCCAATTGGTAGCTCATCACCAAAAAGTGGTTTGATAAGGCATTTGGGTTAGGTGTAATCTGGCCACCAATATTAATAGTACGGCTGTTTTGCAAACCAGCATTTGTACCGCCTATAGAAAGGTTTGACCAATTTGCCGTTGTATAGTCGACGCCTATAATATAAGATGCCCCACTTTCAAAAGCTGCTTCTTTTTGGTACGATATACCATAGTGATTGATCCATGGCAATTGAATTGTCGATTTGGTATTTTTTGTATTGATCAAACTGTCGGTTGGTACGTTTTCGTTTCCTGTAGAGTCAAAATAATACTGACTAACAATAAATGAATTTTGCACATTGATCTTATTGCCTACTGCTGCCGAATAACCAAAAACAAGGTGTTTGGTGGCCGAGAAATCAAAGGTATATTGAGCACCGAAATCGAAATTAAATCCGCCGACATGATTATCCTGCTCGATGCGTGAGTTGAGGAAATTACTCAGTGCGGGTACTTCGGTTGATTGATCTTCTTTCAGGTTACCAAATATATAGGAAGCATTGGCACCTAAAGTAAGGTGTTTACCTATCCCAAAACCATAACCAATGTATGCTTTTGAAAGGCTGCCCTCACCGGTATATAAATAATTTACTGCATTTGTATCAGTAGGCGATGAAGTGCCAAAACCTTTAGGCGACGATTGTATATAATTATAGCCTAACTCCGTATAGGGTAGCAAACCCAGGCCCAATGCCGAGTGCCGGGTAACCGGGAATGCAAATGCCAAATGGCTTAGCCTGGTATTGGATGTTTTAACATTACTAAAACCACTCTGGCTCAGGGTAAGCGAGTTTGAATAAAAACCGGCATCAATAACCGTAAAATTTATATTTCCGTAGGCTGCAGGGTTAACGGTGTTGATGGTATTGAAACCACTAATAGTGTTAGTAGCTGTGGCGATACCCCCCATACCTATATTTTGTGGAAGCGTCTGTGCATCGAAATCGCCGATACCATACCTCGAATAAGGCGAACTGGTAGTGGCGGTCGACTGCGATCTTGCTTCCAGCATACAAATAGCAAGTAAAAATGTTATAAAGAGCCTGGTATATTTAATCATTATTAGTTTGTATAGCTGCGTTTAATCCCTTCAGAACCAAATAAGGCTCAATTTTAACGTAGGGGGCAAAGATGCTATTTTTCAACAGAGTATCAAAAAAAATACTGTCTCCCCCGGTTAGTATAATATTAGCGCCAGGCTGCTTTGCCTGGTATTGTTTGATGAAGCCCAATACTTCAAATTTGATGCCGTTCTGCACCCCTGATCGTATAGCCGATTCGGTATCATCGCCTTGTTCGGCGGCAAAATCTTCAGCTGGATTTAATAAGGGCAGTGCGCTTGTATAGTTATTTAATGCTTTATAACGCATATTTAATCCCGGTGATATACTACCGCCAAAATAATTTCCACCTGCATCCACGTATTCATAGGTAATTGCCGTACCCGCATCTATCACCAGGTTATCCTGGTCCGGATAAAGCCAATGAGCCCCGATCACTGCTGCCAACCTGTCGAGCCCCAGTGTTTTTGGGCTCTTATAATGGTTATGGATGCCGGCAGCTATATCAGAATTAAAATTTTCAAGTTGGATACGCCCACTAATTTCACTCCTCCACACTTCACTATCCTTCCTTACCGATGAGATGATACCCCGTTTAATGTTATACTTTTCAATCAATTCAACTAAGCCGGTCTCCTTTATATCGCGGTTGCTGCCGAAATACAAAAGTTCGTTCTGCCTAAAAACTGCAACTTTGATGAGGGTATTGCCAATGTCAATAACCAGGTTTGCCATCAGGCCCTTACCAATGATAAGATGGATTCAAAAATAGCAAGGCCATCCTGGTTGGCCAGCAGGGCATCAGCTGCACGTTCGGGATGCGGCATCATACCAAATACATTACGTTCTTTATTGCAAACCCCGGCTATATTCTGTATCGAACCATTTGGATTCGACTCGTCAGTAATATTACCGAACTCATCGCAATACCTGAACAACACCTGATTGTTATCATTCAACTCCTTTAAGGTATCGCTGTCAACAAAATAATTCCCCTCGCCATGGGCAATAGGTATCTTTAATGGTCGTTGCAGGTCAATCTGTGAGGTGATCAGTGAATCATTTGTTTGAGCCCTGAGGTAAATGTTGCTGCAATTGAACTTACGGTTTGCATTATGCAACAAAGCACCCGGTACCAGGCCGGCCTCGGCGGCTATCTGGAAACCGTTACATATACCAAAAACATAACCCCCCTTCGCAGCAAATTGTATTACTTCCTGCATAATGGGCGAAAAACGGGCAATTGCACCAGAACGCAGGTAATCACCAAAAGAAAAACCGCCGGGCAGCACGATAAAATCGCATCCCTGCAAGTCGTGATCTTTGTGCCACAGCCGAACAACCTGCTGGCCCATAATGGCTTCTAATACGTGGATGATATCTTCATCGCAATTAGAACCTGGAAAAATAACTACTCCGAATTTCATTTGAATGGTATGTTTTATTGGTAAAGACACCAGCAACTAAGCTTTGTTTACCCGGTAGCCCCGTTGGATTCCCGCTACAAAACTAACATAACCAGAGAAATTAGCACGAATCAATTCGTTAAAAAGTGTTAAACTGGAAATAGATGATACTGGCCAACAGCAAAATATAAAGGCTCTCGTAAAACCAGCGGTAGTTGGCATAAAGAAAATAGTAGGCAAAAAAGAAAGCAACCGGCACCGCGCAAAGTAGAAAATGGTCGAGGTGAAAATCGGGGCGGATATAAAATGAGAAGCCGGCGATGAGCATCATCACAAACAGTAATTGCAGCGATTTACGGGTTTGCACAAAGCTTTTAAAGAAGTTTTGCTGCAATTTGAAAAACCCGAGCAACAGGATGCAAAAAACAGGGATAAGCACCAAATAATTAAGGTAGTTGAAATTGATGACCACCTGAAACCTGGCAGCAAGGGGAAGCCATATAGCAAGAAATTGCGGCATAGCATCACCCAAATAATAAGATACAGCCAGAAAAAAGAAGATAGTGGCAAAGCCAATGATACAGGCTACCCATTCGCGCCAGTTAAAGGGTCTGAAAATACTGAGGGCGATCCAGATGGTTAAAAAAAAGTAAATGAAGGGCAGATAAAATAGTGTGCCAACTGCAACGATCATACCCAGGTCGTAAGAAATTGATTTAGCATCGTCGCCTTTGTAAAAGCTGAACATCTTAAAAAGCATCCAGATAACCAGGAAGTTGCATACCAGTGGTGCCCCCAGCATCAAAAACGGCGTAAATAAACTGGAGGCTGTAACATACATTAATCCGGGTAAAAAGGTCGACTTACCCAACAGGTTGTGGTAATTTACCAGGTAGTTAACCAGCAGAGCCTGAATATAAACCAATACAGCAGCAATGGATAGATCAACCAGCGGTGGCAGCGTATATTGGTAGGCTTTTGATAAATGCAGGCGTGAAAAAAGTTCGGCAAAAGGGAAATCACCTTTAGAAGGAATTGCCGGCAAAACACTCAGCCGGAGCAATGCCAGTATCAGTGCCAGCCAAAGCATATTCAGCGGGTTGAAAGATCTGAAAAGTTTGATCATAGCAAGGGATTACTGGGGCAATATTAACAGAAAAACTGCTTAAGCCGAAATGAGACCCGGATCGGCATATTGTTTAACAAGGTTATCAATGATCAAACCCGTTTCATCCGGAAAAAAAACTTCCACTCTTTTTGAGTCATCGATCCATGCATTCGCCTGATCAATAAAATCACTATTGATAGCGTGTATAACCGGCACGCCCATTTTTGAGGCTGCCAATGCATTACATTGCTGCTCATACTGGCCTGTCATCGGTATCATCAGCACTTTCTTTTTCAGAAAAAGTGCCTCTGCCGGACCTTCAAAGCCCCCACCGGTGAGTAAACCCTCGCAACTGGCCATACTGGTGTTAAAGGCATCATTACTTACCGGGAAAACTTGCACGTTGCCATCGCGGTAGGCTTCTTTCTGGCGCTTTGAAAATACCTGCCACTCCACATCACGCGTCTGTTTCAGATACTTAAGCAGGATCTTATCATCGTAGGCAGGCAGATATACCGTATAATGGCCTTTATTGGTAGGCGTCAATTGCCTGATACCACTCCGAATAACCGGCGTATGGATAAAATCATCATAACGTTCGAAATGGAAACCTATATGATGGGTTGTAGGCGAATAATATTTGAACAGCCATTCGGCATAATTCCATTTTGCCGGCCTTGGTGTTTTTTTTGAGATGAAGGAACATTGGTGACTTAATGAAACCGAAGGCAGCTTTTGCACGCGGCAGGCCCAGGCAGTTACCGGTTCAAAATCGTTGATGATCAGGTCATATTGCTTTAGCGG
>Ga0164297_10002891_pt1 | contig 16499 bp, 11 predicted proteins | sample GEODES058metaG_FD_113539 | JGI IMG/M metagenome (GOLD analysis project Ga0164297, IMG submission 113539) | Dystrophic lake water microbial communities from Trout Bog Lake, Wisconsin, USA - GEODES058 metaG | ecosystem: Environmental > Aquatic > Freshwater > Lake | place: USA: Trout Bog Lake...
CCAACCAACATGCGGCCGAAAGGGCAATCCGCAACGGTCGTGCGGATAACCTCGCCCGCGCCACCGCGGCGGGCCCTGCCCGGCGTCATTCCGAGCAAATGACTTAACTTGGTATAGACCCGGCTTTCAGAGCTATATCCGGCAGCGACCACGGCATCTACCACGCGCTCGCCGTCAGCGAGAGTGGCATGAAGGCGGCGAGCGAGCACGCTTTCTGCGTAGCTTCGCGGTGTTACACCTGTATGGTCCCGAAAAATAAGCAAAAAATGGAAGCGGGAATAGCCGGATCGGTTGGCTACAACGTCTAGCGAAGGCATTGCCTCGGCTGCCTCGATGAAGGCGCAGGCATCTTTTACCACTGCTGCCGCGAGCTGGGTGCGCTCCCCCTTGGGGTCGCAGCGCTTGCAGGCCCGAAAGCCTGCCGCTTCGGCTGCTTTCGCTGTTGTGAAGTATATAACGTTGCGGCGTAGCGGTCTCGGAGAAGCGCAGCTCGGAGAGCAGTAAATACGCTTGGAGGTAACGGCATAAAGAAATTTAGCGTTGGGCTGGCGGTTCAAAACCTGAGACCAGAGCACCTCGCTATCGGATATCGAAGACATATCAGAGGCTTGCTTGATGTCGGTACCATGACTTACGAGATTAGAAGGCACCATCCGAATTTTGCGCTCAGTCGATCATTGCTGCAGGAGACGCCGCAATCGTCCGCCTTCAGACGAGAGACCTGTGGTTGTTGCCTTTCCAATCTGGCTCTTGTCAGCGATCAAGTTTCGATTGTTTGCCTCCACGAGATCAGCAAAGCTGCAGGTAAGTAGGCGAAACCATGGGTCCCTTAACCTCATAACGCCCAACCAGTCGGTCACCCCCCCGCCACCCCCTGGGAGTTGACATACAACGCATAAAGCCCATGACTGGCTGCCATAAAAAGCCGATTACGGTGTTTACCGCCAAAGCACAAATTAGCGCATCGCTCAGGTAACGCGATGTGACCGATGGCTTTTCCGTTCTTGTCGAACACTCGCACGCCATCCATTTCGGCGCAGCCCATACCCCAGCCGCACCATAGATTGCCTTCGATATCCACTCGGAACCCGTCAGGCGTACCGGGGCCAGCATCTATGAACGTTCGGCCATTGGCCAGTTTCATCCCGTCATTGACGACATCGAACGCTTTAATCAACCGGTTCGGCGTGGCGCGCGATGCGACTACATAAAGAACTGACTCATCGGGCGAGAAGGCCAGACCATTCGGTCCGTCGATATCATCCGCCATTACCGTGGCCTGACCTGTTTGACCGTCAATGCGCCATACAGCTGCTGGGATTTCAGAGGGAAATTTCTCACCTTCATAATAGCCGCTGATGCCGAAGACTGGATCGGTAAACCAGATCGACCCATCCGAGGCGACGACGACATCATTCGGGGAGTTCAGCTTTTTGCCCCGATAGCTGTCCATAAGTACACTGATAGTGCCGTCATACTCCGTGCGGGTGACGCGCCGGCTGCGATGTTCGCAGGTCACCAAGCGTCCCTGGCGGTCGCGGGTGTTGCCATTGGCATTCCATGACGTTTTGCGGAAGACTGAAATAGCCCCGGTTTCCTCTTCCCATTTCAGGATGCGATCATTGGGGATGTCGCTCCAGAGCACATAGCGACCATCGCCGAACCAGACGGGTCCTTCGGACCAGCGGCAGCCAGCGGCAATTTGCTCGACAGAAGCCAAAGGTAACCGGAGAGCATTAAAAGCAGGGTCCAAGACCTGTACGTTCGGGTCAGGGTAACGTTGGCTCGGTTCCCACATGGCCAAAATCCTTCTATATGTTACCGGCTCAGTCGCAAATCAGGGCTGTCGCGGGTGAAGCTGGGTAGTATGGGCTTTGAATAGCTATTTTCCCTCTTGAGCCTGAACCGCAACACTGCACGCCCTCTTTCAAGGACAGTACCATGCTTCAACCGCCCCCCGCCATCCCTGGCATGCGCGAAGACGAGATCGACACACCAGCCCTGATCATCGATCTGGATGCTCTCGAGTTCAACCTCGACACGATGGCCGCGAAATTGGCACCCACCGGGGCAAAGCTGCGGGCCCACGCAAAAACGCATAAATCACCGGTCATCGCCAAGTTGCAGATAGCACGAGGGGCGATCGGCAACTGCGTGCAAAAAATCGCAGAGGCTGAGGCCCTGGCCTGGGGGGGTATCCCCGACATATTGGTCTCCAACGAGATCGTTGGAGCCAGTAAGCTGGCTAGATTGTGCGGCTTGGCGAAGATTGCTCAGGTAGCGCTCTGCGTTGATGATGCCGCTCAGGTCTTTGCTATCGAGGCGGCGGCAGAAGCGTTCGCTATTCGAATGACCGTCCTGGTGGAAATCGACGTTGGCGCCGCGCGCTGCGGTGTCCAGCCGGGGCCAAATGCGGTTGCCTTGGCACAGCGTGTAGCCGCCTCAAAACATCTGATCTTCGGCGGCCTGCAGGCCTACCATGGCAGCGCTCAACACAAGCGCACGTCTGCGGAGCGCCATGCTTTGATCGGCGGCGCGATTGACGCTTCCCGCCGGACAGTCGAGCAATTGCACCAGCAAGGCCTCCCGTGTGCCATCGTCGGTGGGGCCGGGACCGGGACTTTTGAAATCGAGGCCTTTTCTGGCGTTTATAACGAGATACAAGCCGGCAGTTATGTTTTCATGGATGCCGACTATGCGCGTAACAAGGATGATGAAGGCAACCCGGTCAGCACTTTCCGCCACGCGTTATTCGTCCTGGGTACGGTGATGAGCCAGAGCCAGCCGGGTATCGCCGTGGTCGATGCGGGCCACAAGGCGGTTGCAGTCGACTCAGGCTTTCCAACAGTCTGGCAGCGGCCGGATATAAACTACGTCAGCGCTTCAGACGAACACGGTAAGCTAACGGTGGCTAGCGAGACAACAATGCCGAAGCTGGGAGAGAAGCTCCGTCTGGTGCCAGGCCATTGCGACCCAACGGTAGACCGCTTTGACTGGTATGTAGGTGTGCGCAATGGACGGGTAGAGTGCCTGTGGCCTGTTGCGGCACGTGGTGGCCTCTACTGATCCTGGCTGCAGGTGGATCGAGAAGCGCGGAGCTAGCACTCTCGGGACGCTTGGACCCAATTGGCTGTCGTCTCTAGCCAAATACCGTTCCAACCCGACTAGGCCGGAGTGGCACGATACTGACGCCGCCGAGTCTAGCTGTGCCAGGAGATTGATGTTCGTGCTCTCGGCGTACACAGCCCAGTCGGCTGGTTCAGCGTGTGATGGCCCCTCTTAATGACGATACTACCACCTGTGTATGAGGTTTACGTAATGATCGCGCTAGCGTGCAATGAGGAGCCGTAAAACGCTTGCCGACGCGGTGGTTTTCACGGCATCACAACGATGATGTGCGACTGTGCCAATGGATGCCTTTCGAGATGTGATTGCCGGGAAGCCATTTTTTCATGAATTTTTCGCGGGGTATCATTATTGTATCGATACAGAATTGCAGCTTTTCCGGCGCACTAGGCTTACTGTTGCCACTGCCGATGTGCGTGACAGGAATCGTCGGCCCGGATACCGCGGTTGCGGCGTTGGCAGGTCCGATGGCCATGAAACCATGCCCAGCTATGTTGGTGCTGCTCTATAATCGGGAAGCTGAGGTATTATTATCTGCGGTCGGCGCTGTCGCTTCGGAGCAGACACGCACCTACCTTGCTGTTGCTTACCTGGACGAGATGCAGATGCATTACGTCGTGCGGAGTGTGCTATTCAATTTCCGCAAACCTATCATCGTTCAGTTAATCCCCGGAGGCGCCGATACCACGGCTCTAGTCCTGTGGTCACGCAGCGTAGTTCGCAAAAGCGATCTTCGAGTACGTGGAGCATGTGTTGCCGCGTGGCTGACCGCTCTTCACGGAAAATCTCCAAATAGTAGCGAGAAATGATTATAATATGCGTGGGTTCCTTCCATTCCTGAAAGATACTTGGCGGCTCACCAAGCCATATTTCTTTTCATCTGAAGAACGATGGTCGGCGCGCGGTCTGTTGGTTGCAATCATCGCGATGAACCTGCTGTTGGTTGCCGTCACTGTGTTTCTGTCCTATTGGCGACGGGAATTTTATAACGCCTTGCAGGATAAAGATTGGCAGGCGTTCTGGGAGTTGCTGTTTCTATATCGCCACACCCCAAGCGGACTGATGCCTGGGTTCTGCTGGGTCGCGATGATAGCGATTATTCTGAGCGTCTATTCGGTTTATCTGAATCAAATGCTTCAGATTCGTTGGCGGCGATGGCTGACCCGACACTATCTGCGCGAATGGCTCGCCGATCGCGCTTATTACAACATGAGCCTGACAACCGACGCCGGTGCCATCGGCGCGGAAAACCCAGACCAGCGCGTTTCGGAAGATCTTCGCGACTTCTGCCGCATGGCTTTGACGTTGTCGCTGGATCTGATCTCCAACATCGTGTCACTGTGTAGTTTCGTCGGAATCTTGTGGAGCTTATCTGGCGCGCTGGAGGCGTTTGGTCTCCCAATCCCAGGCTATATGGTCTGGGTTGCTCTTGCGTATGCCATACTCGGTAGTGTCCTGACGCATCTTGTCGGCCGGCCGCTGGCGATGTTGAACTTTCGTCAGCAGAGGGTGGAGGCGGATTTCCGATACGCGCTCATGCGCGTGCGTGAGAATATGGAGGGCATAGCGCTATACGGCGGCGAGGCGGAGGAGGGCACCACGCTAAAGTTGCGCTTCGGCGAGGTGATCCTCAATTGGCGTCTGATCATGACTCGGACGAAGTTGTTGAACGGCCTTACCAGCGGCTACGCTCAGGTAGCCGTCATTTTTCCCTTTGTCGTCGCTGCGCCCCGCTATTTCTCGGGAGCGATCCAGCTCGGCGATTTGATGCAAACGGTCGGTGCCTTTGATTCTGTTCAGAGTTCCCTCTCCTGGTTCGTTGACGCGTATGGGCAAATTGCTCAGTTCCGAGCGATCGTCGAACGGCTAGCGACCTTTCATCGCGCCATCGAACACGCTCGGGCTAAATCGCATGGCGGCTTTGTGACCAAAATGGCAACGGACGATGTGGTCCGCCTAAAGGGGGTCACTGTCAGTCTGCCAGACGGCACAACTTTGCTGGAAGATACCGATCTGGCGCTCAATCCCGGCCATTCAGTGATCATCACCGGCCGCACGGGATCTGGCAAGTCCACACTATTCCGTGTGCTGGCAGGAATCTGGCCATTTGGTCATGGGCAAGTATCTTTGCCGCCAAACACATTCTTTCTACCACAGCGCCCCTATATCCCCCTCGGCACGCTTCGACATGTTGTCACCTATCCGCATGGCCCCGATACTTTCAGCGACGCTGAGACCCGGCAAGCGCTGACTGATGCGGGTCTGGAACGCTTGTGTGGTCATCTGGACGAAGATGATAAATGGCCGATCCGGCTCTCGGGTGGGGAACAGCAGCGTATTGCCCTTGCGCGCGCGCTGCTCGCTAAAGCGGCTTGGATATTTCTGGACGAGGCGACGGCAAGTCTTGACCCGGCTGGTGAAGAGGATCTCTATCGTACGTTGAAAGAGCGGCTGCCAGATGCAACCCTTGTTTCCATAGCCCACCGGCCTTCAGTCGCGGCGTTTCATGAGACAAGATTGGCGTTCCAGCGTGACGATGGCGGACCGGGGCGGCTGGTTGCCGGCATCGTACGACCTGCGGACGGCGCATGAGCAGGCTCTGCCAACTGGGGACGGGCGTCCGTTTCGCTGAGATCGTCGCAACGCGACCGACAGCAGATAGCTTGGCGGCGACCTATGTCGCTATCGACACGGCATTAAGCGCTGGCGACTTTGGTGCTGCTATCGCTGGATGGGAGTTAGCTCGCCGCGAATGGAGCACCTGGTCATCGCTGGTGCATCTACGTTTTGCTCAGAACACCGCAGATAAGCAGGCAAAGGCTGACCTCGATTACACCGACGCCTTGGCACCCGAGGCCGCTGATCTAGAGACGTCTCTTAAGCGGCGCCTGCTGGCCGTTGAACAACGGCCGATGTTAGCTGCTTTGGTGGGGGAATACCCACTGCGCCTTTGGGCGACGGACGTCACCACATTCGACCCCTCGATCAAACCAGACCTCGAGGCGGAGTCGAAGCTGATCGCTCGCTACACCGAATTGCTGGCTTCGGCGCGGGTGACAATAAGCGCCCAGACAGTAAATCTGTCAGGTCTCGGTCCCTACGCTCAGCATCCCGATCGTGGCATTCGCTATCAGGCGGAGTTAGCCCGCTGGGGTTTTTTTACGGAGCATGCAGGTGAGTTAGACAGTATCTATGGTCAGCTCGTCGCCCTGCGGCATGGCATGGCGAAGAAGCTGGGATATGAGACTTTCACACCCCTGGGATACCGTCTGCTCCGCAGGATCGACTATGGCCCCGAACATGTCGCGCGCTACAGAGATCAGGTGCTACGGCACGTTGTCCCCCTTGTCGGCCGCCTTCTTGAAGATAGGCGTGTTGCTAATGGCTGGGATAAATTGCGCTTCTGGGATGAGGCGTTGATAGACCCTGCCGGCAATCCCTCGCCGATTGGTGATCACGATGTTCTGGTCTCCGCAGCGCAGACTATGTTCGATAAAATGGACCCGCGACTAGCGGCGTTCTGCAACCTTTTGTTTTCTGGCGGCTTCACCGACCTAAAGAACCGCCCCGGCAAAGCTGGCGGAGGTTTCTGCACGTCGTTTCCCACTGTCGGAATGCCGTTCATCTTCGCTAATTTCAATGGCACTCATGATGATATTGGTGTCTTCACGCACGAGATGGGGCACGCCTTTCAGAATTGGCAAAGTCGCCACCACACCAGCAGCGACTGTCTGTGGCCAACGATGGAGGCAGCCGAAATAAACTCAATGGGCCTGGAGTTTCTTAGCTACCCCAGAATCGGCTATCTGGTTGGTGAAGCAGCGGCCGACCGATTCCGCCGCATGCATTTGCTTGGAGCACTGTCTTTCCTACCTTATGGAGTGTGTGTCGATCATTTCCAGCACGAGGTCTATGCCCATCCTGACGCGAGCGCTGCGGAGCGACACGCAATGTGGCAGCGGTTGGAGCGGCTTTACATGCCATGGTCAAACTACGGTGACGTCGCCTTCCTAAATAAGGGTGGGCGTTGGCAGGCCAAGCCGCATATTTATGGATCTCCATTTTACTACATCGATTACACATTGGCGCTGTGCTGTGCGATGCAGTTTTGGGTTAGGTCCCGACGGGATTATCAGGCGGCGTTGAATTCATATGTTGAGCTTTGTGGCCGTGGCGGCTCAGCGCCATTTCAGGACTTGGTCCGTTCGGCGGGCTTGATTTCTCCTTTTTCCGAAGGTGCACTGGCGGGTGTCGTGGCGGAAGCAACGGCGTTCCTGGGAATCTGAACCATCTACGCGCCGGCACAAAAGAGCCCTCTACTTCCTTCGGCATGGTGCGTAAGGCTATAAAACTAGCCGCCCAATCAACTTTACGAGCCTGTGAACGGCCAAATCAGCTGGCCAAAGCATCTTGTTTGATCATATCCGCTGCTTTCTCAGCAATCATAATAGTCGGCGCATTAGTGTTCCCGGCGGGGATCGTCGGCATAACGGACGCGTCTACGACACGCAGCCCAGCAATGCCATGGACGTTCAGATGTGGATCTACAACCGACATCGGTCCATGCCCCATGCCGCAAGAGCCGACTGGATGGAGGTTCGATACCCCAGTCTGCCGAATGTATTCGGCGATCTCGTCGTCTGAATGGCACGAGACGCTAGGTGAGGTCTCCTCGACCAAAAGATGCTGCATCGCGTGTTGGCGAACGATGCTACGAGCGATGCGGACCCCGGTGACCATGGTGCGCATGTCGCTTTCTGTGCGTAAGAAATTGAATCGGATTTCAGGCGCCGCTAGCGGGTCTGCCGTCTTCAGTCGCACGCTTCCGCGCCCATTTGGCGCTAGATGTACCGGACTAATGGAGATACCGGGGAAGGGGTGGGATATAATCCCACTAGCGTTGCGCTCGAGGACAGACCAATTCGATATATTGAACTGCATGTCGGGCCGTTCCAGCCGTTTGTCCGTTCGCACCAAGGCGCCGACATACATCCCATTACCCGACATAGGGCCCGACTTGAAAAGCACATACTGCAGGCCCGCCTTCATCCGGTCTATGAAGCTATATGACAGGCTGTTGAGCGATAAGTTACGAGAGATGCGATATGTACAATAGGTGTTGAAATGATCTTGCAGATTGGAGCCAACGCCGGGCATGCTCCGCACGACTTCTATGCCCATGTCCTGCAGATGCTGCGCCGGCCCAATTCCGGATAATTGTAGCAGTTGTGGCGAGCCATACGCGCCACCAGAAACAATAACCTCCCGGCCAGCATAGGCGGTTTGAGGGCGCCCGTTGACAGAGAATTCTACCCCATGGGCCCGACCGCCCTTGAACACGATGCGTGTTGCATGGGCATTTGTCTGGATCGTAAGGTTGGGGCGTTTCTTTGCGTCAGTCAGATAAGCGGCGGCTGTGCTCCAGCGCCGGCGTGCCTTGGTGGTGGTTTGGTAGTAGCCACAGCCTTCTTGTTGTGCGCCGTTGAAGTCAGGGTTGAAGGGAATACCAGCCTGCTGGCAGGCCTCCAAGAGAGCCTTGGAAATTTCCCATTCGTAAGGCTGGTTGGAAACACGCAATGGCCCACCGACACCGTGATACTCATCCTCGCCACGCTCGTTGTCCTCAGCCTTGCGGAAATACGGTAGTACGGATTGGTAGTCCCAGCCTTCATTGCCGAGCTGCCGCCATTGGTCATAGTCTGCGGCATTACCGCGCATGTAGATCATGCCGTTTATGGAGCTTGTGCCGCCCAGTACTTTGCCGCGTGGTTGATACATAGTGCGGCCGTTCAGCGCACTTTCCGGTTCGCTTTCAAACCGCCAGTTCAAAACAGGGTGGGCAAACGTCTTCGCGTACCCCATCGGTACGTGAATCCACCAGCTAGTGTCTGGCCCGCCCGCTTCGAGTAGCAGAACTTTGTAGCGCCTATTTTCCGTCAGACGGGCGGCGAGCACGCAGCCGGCTGATCCGGCGCCAGTAATAATGAAATCATAGGTTTGCTCGGACATGCTCCACCCTTATGGTTATTGCTGACAGCATGGCGCGCCTATCAGCTACGGGCAACCTCCCTTGTCCACCAGGATTACGGAACATGACGTCCGGGTTCACCGCCAGCGACAAAGAGAGGATTAGGTGGGGCACCCAATAAATGCCAAAACAGCCTGCCGGTTTTAGGAGGCCGATCAGCGTGGCTATTCTTGGCAACTTTGTCGCCTAGGCATCGAGCCATGATAGGTTGGGTTGGTGCGCCGTCCATGCTCGGGAACCATCAACCTTCGGCGGCGGCACGTCGAGCGGCCGCTTCTTCGGCCGAGGCGATACCGCCATGTCGGGCCGACCAAGCAGTCGGATTTTCAAGGAAGTTACGCACTTCCGATAGTGCGCTATCGGAGAAATACGGCCTGTCCTTGCACGCTTCGAGTACATCCCACCATGTGCAGAGATGGTGAAGGGTGATGTCCATCTTCGCCAACGTTTCAAACGCACCCGGAAAAACACCATAGAAGAACACAACGAAGGTATGGTTAACGATAGCGCCAGCGTCACGCAACGCGTTCGCAAATCGAATTTTTGAACCACCATCTGTTGTTAAGTCTTCAACGAGAAGGGTGCGCCTGCCGACCGGAACATCGCCTTCAATCAGCGCGTTTGCACCGAAGCCCTTTGGCTTCTTTCGGACGTAGGACATTGGCGCGGACAAGCGATCAGCGATCCATGCAGCGAACGGAATACCTGCGGTCTCCCCCCCAGCCACAGTCTCTATCGACTCGTAGCCGATGTGGCGCTGCACCTTTTCTACTGCCAAATCGCAGATTTTTGATCGGGCGTGGGGGAAATAGATGATACGCCGGCAGTCAATATAGACGGGTGACTTCCAGCCGGCTGTGAAGGTGTAAGGTTCCTCGGGGCGAAAGTTGACAGCCTTGATCTCTAGTAGGATGCGTGCCGTGGTCAGCGCGGCATCGCGATCCCATTCGGTGTTGGTGGAACTGATCTGGGCGGGCTTGACCATCGGCATCTATCCTTCTGTTTATCTCAAGCTATAGCCGATTTTGCTGGGCTTTGAACATGGCCGGCGCCAGCGTTGGGGAATGCTGTAAAAGATGGGTCTATGAACACCCAATTCACTGTCCGTCACTATGCAAGAATCGGCTCCACCAACGACGAACTCCGCCGCTTGGTGTCCGAAGGTGCGCAGCCAGGCACCGTTGTCCACGCCGATGAACAAAGCAAGGGCCGTGGCAGATTAGCGCGCAACTGGTTCAGCCCGCCAGGCAACCTCTACCTCTCCATACTTCTGTGCTGTGACCAACCAGAGCGACGGTCGGCCGAACTCAGCTTTTTGAGTGCGGTAGCGGTGGCAGAGACTGTGCGTAAGCTGCTCCCGGCGCAAGCGGTCGTCCGGCTGAAATGGCCCAACGATGTGCTCGTCGACGAAGCCAAAATCTCTGGCATCTTGCTGGAACAGGTAGGGGATGCGCTTATCGTTGGCATAGGACTTAACATACTGGAAGCGCCGTCATTGGAAGCCTATCGAACGACGACGATCGCGGCACAGGGCGGTATCGCCACCGTAGACGGAGCGCGTGATATTTTATTAGAGCAGTTACAGACACTGACCACGATATGGACGGATTTGGGCTTCGAGCCGATCCGCCAAGCGTGGCTGGCCATGACCTACCCGATTGGGTCTCCCATACGGATCGCGACGTTAAACGGGATCAAGCATGGCCAGTTCGCGGGTCTCGACACGGATGGTGCACTTTTGTTGGAGACAGAGGGCCGCGTGTATCGCCACGTGGCAGGTGATGTCAGTATGTGAAACCCAGCTATCTGGAAGTGCTACGTGCTCTGTGTGATGATGAAAATCCTAGTGCGGCAGAATACAGTCTGTGCCTATGCCCGACCCCGAAGTGCGTTAGCCTGCTGTCCGTCGCGTTAATTTGGGGCTTGGAAAAGCGTGTATTTGCCACAGAGTGCCCCATTTCTAGAATCCGGCGTATCGTGTGTGCTTGTTAATCACGCGAACCTTTACAAACTCCAGGATGTTAGAGAGGTCGCTGCACAAAACCGTGATGCATTGGCGAGTGCAGTGAACGATGATGATATATTCACCATAGGCTGGATCACTACCCAATCTTAACTCATATCGAACTGTCTATCGACTTCTTTCCGTTCTAAGCCCTTGTGGCATTTATAGGGCTGGCTTTGTCGCCTGCGCTTATCTGCCGCGCGGCTGGTCGCGGTAATCTCGCCTACCTGCCGTTGATTTCTAACGTCGCCCCTGAGCTAAATTTTGAGGCATGTCACCCATGTTCCCATGTGAAAGATGACCGTATCGTCCGCCACGCTCCGTTGTCGGACACTGTCCGTCATCATCATATCGCGCTTCGGGATCAGGTGATTATGATAAAGGGAGATTTTAACGTTCCAAATCTATCCGAATGCCGGCTAGTTTTTCAGCAAATCCGACTTGCAAATTTGTCTACCGAAATATCTTTCCCACTTCCATGACCGAAGCTCCAAGCGGAAAGTCCTATGCCAGACCACCGCAGCCGAATGAGCACGTCTGGCGCTTGCATCAACTCCGGCTGAGTCAGATGGAGCAGCCTCAGTAGCTCTGAGTTGGGTAATGTCCGTGGTGGTCGGCATCTGGATCCGCTCGGCCAATCATAAACCTGCAAACGCAGGGACACTACCGTCAAGTTGCCGTAATGCTGTTCGCTGCCAAAAACATGCGAATATGCCGTAATGCAAGCGACGCCAAATCAGCCGATTCTTTCCAAGGATAGAGGCTGACCTGGGAATTAGGTGCCAGCAAAGCCGCTTCCATTGCCACGGCGTAGGGATGTGCAGGGATGTCGTCGGGCAGAATTAGTATTGGAGTCTCACATCCGCGCACGAAATCCCGCGTTACCGTGAAGACGAAATCAGGGTTGCTTCGATACATTTTGTGCAGGAACGCGGAACACATTTCCATGCTTATATCTGCCCGTTTTGAGCATAGAGCAGGAGCCCAGCCCTCCAAATTATTATTGTAGAAAAGATCAGGCTGTTCCGGCCGGAAGCCGCTCGGCTGCGCAATTACAGCCGCCGCAATCCGTTTTGGCGCGCGCTTCAGTAGATTCCAGATGAACGGCCCGCCAATGCAGAAGCCCATGACCAGGAACTTGTCGATACCCAGATGGTCCATCAGACCAAGTTGATCGTCGGCATAACTATCCCAAGGCCGGTCAATCTCTAGTGGCCCAGATGACTGGCCGCCCTTGGCGTTGCGTAAATCCATAGTGATACAGTGGTAGCGGTCAGCTAATACCTCCATGCAGTTGAACGGCGAAAAGCCGGTCAAAAACGAGATGTCGGAATTCAATCCGCCGCCGGGGATCAGTAGCAGCGGAACACCCGAACCAGCCTCTTGATAGTGAATCCGCACGTCCCCTCTCTCGTAGAACGGCATTTTGCTACCCCGCCATCATTCGGTTGGTGTCACGGTTTCCAAAGAAGATATCCGTCGAAATTTCGTCGACACGGTTACAGCCGGTATACGCCATTGTCTTGTCCATCTCGTTACGGATGAACCCGACGGCTTTGGTAGCCCCAGCCTCGCCTCCGACTGCCGTGCCGTAGAGAGTTGCTCGTCCTGTGAGGACGCATTTAGCGCCAAGTGCCAGCGCTTTAACGACGTCGGAACCGCGGCGCACACCCGAATCAAGGATGACCGTCGCCTTGTCACCAACTGCCTCTGCAATCTCCGGCAGCACATCCAGTGTCGCCACGGCGCTGTCCATATTTCGCCCGCCATGGTTGGACACGATCAGCCCATCGACACCATAGCTGATTGCCTTAAGCGCATCGTCGACCCTGTTGATACCCTTCAGCATCAGGATCCCTGGCCACTTATCTCGGAAGGCTCGCACGTCGTCCCAGTTTAATGAGTCCTGGCGCATCACGTCCTGGCGATGCGCGTCGTTGCCAATCTGCCGTGTGCGGTAAGGGTCTGGGTAGTTTTCGTTTCGCGGCATGCCGATCGTTGTCAGGTACTTCATCAACACGGTGCTGAACCACACAGGGTGGCGTATGATGTCGACCGTAAAACGGGTCGTAGGGACGAAAGGCAGCAGGAAGCCGTTTTTGTCGTTATACTCCCGATTAGGCGGGACGATCGTGTCCGTAGTGACGATCAGCGCTTCGAACCCCGCGTTTTTCGCGCGCTCGATCAACTGATATGACAGCTCGCGTTGCTTCCATACGTAAAGCTGGAACCAAAGGCGGAAATTCGCCTCCCGCGCGATCTTCTCCATAGACGTCATCGCGCCCGTAGCGAGGGTAAAGGGGATTTTTGCTTTTGCCGCTGCCTTAGCGAGTTCTAGCTCGCCCTCATGCCAGCAAAGCCCAGCCGCACCCGTTGGCGCGATAGCTAAGGGTAAGCTGATCTCCTTACCGAATAGGGTCGTCTTTGTCGTACGATCAGAGACATCAACTAGCGCGCGATGTCGAAGCTTAATCTTCTCGAACGCGCTGCGGTTGTTCCGAAGCGCAATCTCATCCTCTGTAGCACGATCGACAAATTCGAATATCGCCTTTGGCAAGCGGCGTTTCGCCATTTCGCGAAGGTCGAAGATGTTATAGCAGGAATCCAGTGCCGCCATTGATTTCCTCCAACCCACTTTAGCGGAGTATGGGACGGAACGTATGCAGGCGCAAATTTCCAGCCCTTTTGACCTAGTCGGGTGGGCTGGAGTGGGACTAGGTCAGCAAGCACTGGACATACCGCCCTTGGCACCCCTTATTGAGCCTACTACACAAGGGTCGCATCGATGATTGATTTCCTGTCCGTATTGTCTGACCTGTTGGATAAGGCACGAGCGGCTGGCGCAGACCAAGCGGATGCCGTCTTGGTGTCGGGCACGTCTTTGTCTCTCGCCGTGCGCCACGGGCGCATGGAGCATCTCGAGCGCGCCGATGGCCGTGATCTCGGTCTACGGGTTTTCGTTGGCGCTCGCTCGGCCATTGTCTCTTCTAGCACGATCGATAGCGGCGGCTTTGCCGATCTGGCTGATCGCGCCGTGGCGATGGCAAAGGTAGTGCCAGAGGATAAACATGCTGGATTAGCAGAAACATGGTCGCCGCCCGAAAATTTCAACCTCGACTTGGCCGATCCGTTTGAACCAAGTCTTGAATTGCTGACCGAACGGGCAACGGCAGCGGAGGCGAGCGCTTATTCGGTAAAGGGTGTCACGAATTCAGAGGGCGCCGAATCCAGCTATAGTCGGACCTCAGTAGCGTTGGCGACATCTGCCGGCTTTGCTGCCTATCGCAGCACAACGGGTCACTCGATCAGTGCAACCGCCCTAGCCGGCATAGGCACAGCGATGCAGCGTGACTACGATTACCATGGTAGCGTTTGGTTTTCTGATTTGGACGCGCCTGAGACGCTAGGCCAAAGTGCCGGCGAACGCGCGGTTGCGCGTCTTGGACCCGTGCAACCCAAGACAGGTCGGATCCCTGTTGTTTTTGACCCGCGCGTATCGGGTTCACTCGTTAGCCATCTCGCCGGTGCCATTAACGGTGCCAGCGTCGCCCGCGGAGTCAGTTTCCTTAAAGATAAAATGGGTGCGCGTATTTTTGCGCCGGGCATCGCCATTCACGACGACCCGCGCCGGGCACGCGGCAGCCGCTCTCGGCTTTGGGATGGAGAGGGTACTCCGACCCGTGCGCGCGCGTTGATCGAAGATGGCGTGCTGACGACTTGGCTGCTTGATTCACGCTCTGGTCGGCAGTTGGGTCTGCGTTCAACGGGCCATGCCTCCCGGACTCCTGGAGCGCCCCCATCCCCGTCTGCTACTAACCTGTATCTCGCTGGCGGATCCATGACGCCCACAGAACTGCTGGCCGACATTAAGGAGGGCGTCTATTTAACCGAGCTAATTGGCATGGGCGTTAATGGCGTAACGGGAGATTATAGCCGAGGCGCGGCAGGTTTTATGATTCGCGACGGCGTGCTTGCAGAGCCAGTTGCTGAATTCACCGTCGCCGGAAATTTGATCGAAATGTTCGCCAATCTGACGCCTGCCAATGATCTAAACTTTCGCCGCGGAACGGACGCGCCAACAGTCAGGGTAGAGGGATTGACCATTGCTGGGGCCTGACTCAGGATAACCTAACAATCTAAGCGTCGGTCAATGACGATTTGCAGGCATGCTCTGGAAATCGAGTAGCATGATAAATCATAATCGGCTTTTTTGGTGAGACATCGCTAGCGGCATGCTGAAGTAATCCCATCATGGAAGATGTGGCGACAAAAGCGGAGCTATTTCCTCTGAGCGCGGCAGTTTCTATGCCCCCAGGTCCCCCGCTGTTATGCGTTATCGTTGATGCCGAAGAGGAGTTTCTTTGGAATGCACCGATATCTGCACAGAATCATGCGACCGCATCTATAAATGCGCAGAAAAGAGCGCAAGACATATTTTCCCATTATGGCGTTGTTCCGACATATTTGGTCACTTATCCTGTCGCGACTGATCCAACTGCTGTCAGGGTTCTCAATGAGTTCTTGATGCAGGGTGCCTGTGATATTGGTGCACAATTGCATCCCTGGGTGACCCCGCCGATTTTAGGTAGAATAAATGAGCAATCTCTGTTTCCCGGTAATCTGACGTGTGATCTGGAGCGGGCAAAACTGGATTGTCTTGTTGCTTCTATTCGCAGAGCTTTCGGGGTGCAGCCAACGGTATACAAGGCCGGACGCTATGGGATTGGCAACAACACCAGTCAAATTTTAGAAGAAGCGGGATTTGAGATCGACACAAGCTTGATACCGCGAACGGATTATAGTGAGGCGTCTGGTCCCAATTTTTCAATGTTTGACTATGACCTCTTTTGGTTCGGCGCCCAAAAACGCATCCTCGAACTGCCGGTGACACGAGCCCTGGTCGGTGCTATCGCCAATACGTCACCTAATTTATATAATTTCGTAAGAAGGAAGCCGCTCGCTCGTTTTAGAGTTCCTGGGCTCCTTGCGCGAAGCCGGTTGATCGAGCGTGTCACGCTGTCACCTGAAGGTTCAGACCTCTCTGCGATGAAACGACTTACGCGGGCGCTACTGGCCAAGGGACATAGGGTCTTGACCCTAAGCTATCATAGCCCATCACTCGCGCCGGGTAATACTCCCTATGTGCGCAATGCGGCGGATTTGGCTGAGTTTTTGGAGCGGATTTCTGGCTATCTGGATTTTTTCTTTAACGAACTAGGAGGTACAAGCCTTACGGCGCGTGAGGTACGGGCGATGCTGTTGGATAAACCTGTTCACCAACAGCCCAACAGACACCGCACGGTCGTCTCCGCCGACAGCCCATTAGCCAGATCAAAAGCC
>Ga0164297_10002892_pt1 | contig 16498 bp, 15 predicted proteins | sample GEODES058metaG_FD_113539 | JGI IMG/M metagenome (GOLD analysis project Ga0164297, IMG submission 113539) | Dystrophic lake water microbial communities from Trout Bog Lake, Wisconsin, USA - GEODES058 metaG | ecosystem: Environmental > Aquatic > Freshwater > Lake | place: USA: Trout Bog Lake...
ATTTATTCACTTACCTATTTGCTTCATTTGTTGTGATTTTCGCATCAACTTACAGCTTTAATTTAATATATTTAGCTCTAGTTATCATTAGCTCTATTGGGTTAATTTTTGCAACTGATAGACTTTTGATCAAGAGTGAAGAAAAATGTTAATCAGCCACTTAAGAAAATATAGTTTTTTAGGGATTCTAAGTTTATTAATAAACTTTATTTATACTCGGCTTGTATTAAACAAAGCCTATCTAATTAGAAGACCTTCCTATATTCGTATAGTCGGAAAATATAGTATTGACTCAGGTTTTTCGGCTGGCCCTGGTTTGATACTTGATATCTTACATGATCAAGCGGAGTTAATAATTGGAAAAAATGTGAAAATGAATCATCGATGTCATATTGGCGTTATGAAAAGTGTAAAGATTGGCGATGATGTCTTGATGGCGTCGAACGTTTTTATTTCAGATCACTCTCATGGATGCTATTCTGAAGATGTTCACTCAAACCCAACGCAAGCCCCTAATGAGAGAAAATTATTTTGTAAAGATGTCGAAATTGGCAACAAAGTTTGGATTGGTGAAAATGCATGCATTCTCTCCGGCGTTTCAATTGGTGAGTCAAGTATTATTGGCGCAAATTCAGTTGTAACTAGAAACATACCGCCTTATTCAATAGCGGCTGGAGCTCCGGCAAGAGTTGTCAAGACTTGGGACGAAAAATCCAGTAGGTGGGAGAAAATTGATTGAATAGTTCTAAGGTTTCTTTAACTGCAATATCGCATGTCTTATTAATTTCTCTCTTAGCGGTTTTAGTAACGCTTGTATTTGAAAGAACTGTTGGAATCGAATGGGACTTTCACCCAGATAGTGTTACATATGCTACTTTATCTGATGAGGTATCCGATAATATCTTCAATCAAGGATTTCCTTCCGCAATTAACAACTCTTACTATTTGTTATGTTCAGCGTTAGATCAAAGTATTTCTTTAATTATTGCAATGAATATGTTGATATTCATATTAACTAATTTATTAATATTGAAATTGCATGTTAAATTTACTGGTGATATTCAACTCCAAAAATATTCTTTACTACTCTTATTGCTTTTAAATCCCTATAGGATGCACTTGGCAACAACTATGCTCAAAGATACTCTAATTATATTTTTAGCTTTGTTAGCATTAAGTAGTTTTAAAAATTTGCTTATGACTATAATTTTCATGCCTTTCATCAGGCTAATGGGGATTCTATATTACGCCGTTCTCTTGCCTAGGAAGTTTTTTTTATTTGGGATCTTCTGCGCCATTCCCCTTGGATTGATCTACAGCGAGAGCCTAATTGGTTTAATTCTAGACTTTAACTCGAACCTAATGCAGTTTAGGGATTTTGACTCAGTCCCTTCTTTTCAGGACTTTGGGCTTTTGGGTGTTGCATTGCGTTCAATAGTTTGGCCGCTTTTGGCGCTAACCGGAGTGTTTCCGATTTTTGGGTTATCTGCCCCCTTTTTGGCTATAGCTGTAGGAATAATTATGTTTAATATTTATACTTTTGCATTGGTTGGGCACTCAATTTTTACTTGGAGAATTTTTCTTAGTATGGCTTTATTTGCTATTTTGGTAACTGGATATGGAAGTTTTATTAGATATATTTACCCGTTTTTAGTTATGGCACCCTTCATAGTAATTTTGGGTTATCCCCATCATCAGAAAAATAGAGTCTAAATTAAGTTTCTTTAAAAATACTGTTAAACAAATGAAAACTGCTATCTCATTTATTGGAAGTAATGGAATACCAAATAAGTATGGCGGTTTTGAATCATTTCTGGAGGCAATTGCTCCGGAAATGGTTAAGTTGGGTGCAAGGGTAATTGTTACATGTGATGCCTCTAAGTATCAAAATAAAAATTTTGAATACAAGGGTGTAAGTAGAGTATTTGTTTCGGTAAAAGCCAATGGATTTCGATCAACCTTGCATGATTTGGTTGCCTTTTTTAAAGTTTTTTCAAAGTCAAAGGTAATAGTAGTTTTGGGCGTTTCTGCCGGCCCTTTTTTCCCTATATTTCGGCTTTTTTGCTGGGTAGCTTGCAAGAAGTTAGTAGTAAATATTGATGGAATCGAATGGAGAAGAACAAAATTTTCAAAACCCACTAGATTTATTTTGTGGGTATATGATCTCTTCGCACAAACAGCTGCTAACACTATTATTTATGACAATAAAGAACTTTTAGGTTTTGTAAGACCCATCTTTAGATCTAAGGCTAAGCTAGTTGCATACTCTGCTGACCATGTCATTAGAAATCCCGAGGTTAAGTTGGAGATGGGAACCGCTTTAACTATTTGCAGAATTGAGCCTGAAAACAATATTGAATTATTGATTACAGGAGCCTTGGGATCCTCGATTGGAAAATATACGATCATTGGAAACTGGAACAATAGTTTATTTGGTAAGGAATTAAAGGCGAAGTATGCCAATGAGCCGCAATTGCAACTTTTTGACCCTATCTATGACTTGGATTTATTGGTAAATTACCGCGAGGCGTGCGCATTCTATCTCCATGGGCATAGTGTCGGCGGCTCAAATCCATCTCTAATAGAGATGCTTCCATATCGGTGTCATATTCTTTGTTATGACTGTGTATTTAATAGGGAAACTACTGGTATGGATGCCCAGTATTTTTCATCATCTGAAGATCTTGCGAGGTTAATTGATTTAAATTTAGCGAAACTATCCTCGGGAAGTCGGGTAATACAGAAACGTTATACAAAAAAATATATTGCTGAGAGGTTTATTCGGTTGGGTGATGGGATTGGTGCATGAAAAGAGTGATTGTAACTGGTGCAACTGGATTTGTTGGTAGGGCATTGGTGAGTCAGCTCATAAAAGATGGCTACCAGGTATTTCCTGTCTCATTTACTAATTTCTTGCACGAAAAAAACAATTCACTCCCAGACGCTGATGTATGTATTCATCTGGCAGCTCGGGTTCACGTAATGAATGATTCTCACCCCAACCCTATAGAGGAATATCGTCGAATTAATTTTGATGGTACAAAATTATTAGCTGATCTTGCATATCGAGCAGGGGTTAAGAGGTTTGTTTATATGAGCACGGTTAAAGTAGTTGCAGAGAGCTCCCTATGCAATAAACCACTTACCACATTAACCATTCCATCGCCAAAAGATCCTTATGCCATTTCAAAGCTAGAGAGCGAGAATTATTTATTAGAGTTTTCTAAGGACTCGGGAATGGAGGTTGTAGTGATAAGACCGCCTCTCATTTATGGCAAAGGTGTTAAGGCCAATTTTTTATCTTTAATGAGAGCATCTCAAAAAAGAATTCCGATGCCTTTTCTTGGAATTAAAAATTTACGTAGTCTAGTCTCATTACGTAATTTGGTTAGTTTTATCAGCTGCGCCATCACTCATCCAGCGGCTGCAAATCAAATATTTTTTGTTTCTGATGGCGTGGACATCTCTATTTCAGAACTTTACAAAAAGATCTCGATTGCTTTTGGTGTCTCGCCAAGAGTATTTTTTGTCCCTGTTTTTGTTTTGAGAGGACTGGCATTGGCTGTTGGCAAAAAAGCTGCGGTAGATAGGCTTTGCGAATCTTTGCAGGTGGACATCTCTAAAAACAAAACGATTTTAGGTTGGGTACCCCCATATTCTTTAGAAGACAGTATCTTAGAAATGGTTAGTTCATAAAAATATGAAGCGCATATTTGATTTCACTCTTGCTGTAATTTTGCTTTTCCTCTTTTGTATTCCTATCTTGTTAGTTGCGTTGTTTGTAAAGACCACCTCCAAGGGACCAGCTTTGTATTGGTCAGATAGAGTTGGAAAGGATAACGTTTTGTTTAGGATGCCTAAATTTCGTTCAATGCGGACAGATGCCCCAGTATTAGCGACGCATCTTATGGTTGATCCAAGGCAATACCTCACACCCATCGGCTCTTTTTTAAGAAAATCTAGCTTGGATGAATTACCTCAACTATGGAATATTCTTACTGGGGATATGAGTTTTGTTGGTCCTAGACCTGCGCTTTATAACCAGCAAGATCTTATTGAGCTTAGAACCTCATTGGGGGTAAGTGAATTAGTGCCAGGGCTAACTGGCTGGGCGCAGATTAATGGTAGAGATGAGTTGCCAATTCCTATTAAGGTGGAGTTTGACGCTGAGTATCTAAGAGGTAAGTCAATGCGTTTTGACTTTTACATATTGTGGATGACCTTCTTAAAGGTCATCAAGCGTGATGGGGTGTCGCACTGATGATTAAGCAATTTACTAGACCATTTTTGGGGCAGCTTATTTCCCTGCCTGCATTTATAAAGCGCTCAATTATTTTGCTTTTTGATGTTTGTTTGATTGCTCTGTCAGTATGGCTTGCATTTTCATTACGTTTTAGTGAGTTTTACTCTTTTAATCCAAGTCAAATTTATGCTTCGATGGGAATTATTGCAATTGAGGTTTCATGCTTGATAACTTTTGGAGCTTATCGGTCAGTAATTCGATATTTCGGTGGAAAGTCTGCCTGGATCATTTTTAAAGCGACCATAATGGGATCGATTTTGTGGGCATCGGCTGTTTTTATGTTTCAGATAACTGGAATTGATGGGGTGCCTAGGACGGTTCCCGTTATTTACGCATTCATATCCATCTTCTTTCTAATTGGAGGAAGGTTGTATGCAAAATGGTTGCTTAACTCTGCCTACCAAGCTTCATATTTGGGCCGTAGAACTCTAATCTTCAATGCTGGCAGTGCTGGTCGTCAATTAGCTGCATCCTTAAATCATTCCGATGAATTAAGGGTTTTGGGTTTTATCGATGATAGTCCAACATTGTGCGGTAAGGATGTTGATGGTCTGCGTGTCTACGCATCAGAGCGCCTCAAGTCACTCATTTCTCGACTTGGAGTAGAGGTTGTCATAGTCGCGTCTTCAGACTTATTTGGTAAACGTCATAAGGGTATCCTCGAGCTTCTAAAGAAGCATAGGGTGCAGGTTAGGGTGCTTCCTGCAATCTCAGATATCGCAGCTGGTCGACACTTGATTAACATGGTTCGAGAGATCGATATTGGCGATCTCTTGGGTAGGGAGCCCGTTCTTGCAAATCCTGAGTTATTAGGACGTTGCGTTAAGGGTAAATCTGTTTTAGTAACTGGTGCAGGTGGTTCAATCGGCTCTGAGTTGTGTCATCAGATCATTGGGCTTGGCCCTAAGCGCCTTATTTTACTTGAAGCTAGCGAGCCAGCGCTTTACCAGGTAGATAGAGCTCTGCGAAAAATAAATGATTGTGAGGTTGTCCCAGTATTGGGGTCTGTAAAAGACTATGAAAAATTGAAGTCCATGCTTCAGGAATATTCTATAGATACCATTTATCACGCAGCAGCACACAAACACGTTCCATTGGTGGAGGCTAATGTTGTTGAAGGCGTTTTGAATAATATCTATGGCACACGCTCGATTATTTCTGCAGCGTATGATTGCACCCGTTTGGAAGACCATTCTGCATACAAAGGCCCAAGCAATTTTATTTTGATATCGACCGATAAAGCAGTAAGGCCAACGAATGTAATGGGCGCAACCAAAAGGTGGGCGGAGTTAATTTTGCATAACTATGCTAAAAAGGTTAATTCAGAAGGTGGCAAATTAGTTCTTGCTGCAGTGCGCTTTGGGAATGTATTGGGATCGTCTGGGTCGGTAATTCCTCTATTCAAAGAGCAGATCGCTCAGGGTGGCCCCATAACAGTTACTCACCCAGAGATTACACGTTATTTCATGTCAATTCATGAGGCGGTGGAATTGGTAATTCAAGCGGGAAGTATGGCTGAGGGCGGCGAAGTTTTTCTTCTGGATATGGGGGAGCCGGTGAAAATTGTAGATCTTGCAGAAAAAATGATTGCGTTATCTGGTAGGGTAGGTCAAATCAATATTGAGTTTACTGGATTGAGGCCTGGAGAAAAGCTTTATGAAGAGCTGTTAATTGGCCCAGAAAATGCTGAGACTACAGATCATCCTAAAATTATGAAGGCTAATGAGCCACTTATTGGGGATGAAGTTCTGCAAGATCTATTAGATAAGGTCAATGATTCTTTAAAGAGTGGCTCAAAGGATGTTTTACGCGAGCTTTTAATAAAAGTGGCTCAATAATTACCATAGACATCACTAATGTGTATTTAAAGTGGATTATTAATATATTTATCTAGTGTATGGGGTTTGAGGATTTAAATTTTACGGGTTGCAAAAATACAAACATGGCCTCTAATAGCGTCTACTAAATAGAATATGATGATAACGTAATTTAGGAGCGCTAGTATATATAGTATAGTTTGAAAAAGACACCATTTTTTCCAAATTTAATTAGGGGGTATCGCTATAGAATTTGTGCTGCATCTATGAAAAATGAAGGCTAACAACTTTTAAGTAAGTTAGGCATCCTAATCGCTGTATTCATATATAACAGATGCATGACTTTAGTCGGCTAGCATAGGTGTAAAGTTAATGGACATCCTTTAATATCATTGGACTAAAAGTTAATTCGCTCTTTTTCAATAACTAGTGGCCTATTTTTTAGATAGGTATGAATTGATCCTATGTACTCACCAAGTATTCCAATAAAAATAAATAACACACTAAACATAAGAAACATACCAATAATTAATGGAGCCAGTCCAAGTGGAAAGCTGTTCCAGTACATCAGCTTCAGTACAAAATAAGTTATGGCAACCAAAAGGCTTGTAAATCCAATGATAACTCCCATTAGAGACGCCATCCTAATTGGAACAAGGGAATGGCTTACTATACCAAGCATTGCCATATCAAATAAGGTATAAAAATTATTTTTTGTAATTCCTTTTTCTCGCCTTGGCTGCTTGAATGGAATTGTTTTGATGGGGAAGCCAAATTCGCAGATTAGCCCTCTGATAAAGGGGTAAGGCTCTTTTAGTTTTCTGAATTCATCCATGACAACGCGATCATATAAACCAAAGCCGGTAGCGTCTCTAACTAAGTCAATGTCAGCAATACTATCTAAAACTTTGTAATAGAGCCGTCTGAAGTTATGCATCAAGAAATTAGTCTTGCTAACGGGCTTGGTAGCCATAACAACTTTCCAACCTTTTTCCCATTCAGCAATAAATTTTGGAATCATCTCTGGGGGATCTTGGAGATCTGCAGCAAGATTTATGGTTGCGTCACCAAAAGTATTAAGAAGGGCCCAGTAGGGTGAGCGGATATGCCCATAGTTCCTGTTATTAATAATAATTTTTAAACGCACATCCTTTGAGGCAATTTCTTTTAGGATGGCTACAGTAGAATCCTCAGAAGAATTATCAATCATTAGAATTTCAAATTCATAACTTGAGCATTCGGCAAAAACTAAGAGCAGTCTTTCGTATAGTTCTCGCACATTTTCTTCCTCGTTATAACAAGGTGCAACGATACTAATTAATCTTTTTTTCATTTTTTTTTGTAAGTGAACTTAGAGTGCCCAACAGAAGAAATAATAACTGAAGTTATTAAGACAAAAGCTTGGGAAATATTAATATTGATATGGAAATAATCAACAAAAATCCACAATATAAATATTCCAAATATTGCGCTTAAACCATAAATAATATAGCATTTTAAGTACTCTCTAATCCAGTTGCCTGGAGACTTAAAAACAAAAATTTTATTTGTAGTGAATGACATGGTGATCGAAAGAATGTTGGTAAGCACTCCAAGACGATAATATTCGCCTTATTAATTAGGAGGTAATACAGTGTAATACCTAAAAAAATCCAAAGGCCGTATTCTAGCCACCCACAATTAAAAATTGAATTTTTTCAGTAATATGAGGTTTTGAATGATTCGTAAGTTGCATTCTTTTAGTTTAGAAGGAAAATAAATCCTCAAGGCCACCAATTTTATTTAGGGTGCTTTGCTTTGCTACAACATTATAAATTTCCGGTTTTAATGCTTTTATCTGTATTCGGCTAATGAGGTCCTTGTCGTATTGCATTGCCGCTTCCATAAGCCAGCTTCCGAAACCTCCATCTAGTTGATGATCTTCAACGGTGATAACTTTTTTATATTTTTTTAAATGCTCAATTTGAACTTTTTTGGACTTCATTGACCAGAGGGGTAGGCTACTAATAGACCATTTTTCTTTTAAATCATTATTGTTCGAGATAATCCTATTTACGGTCTCCAATATTGCGCCCGTAGTGAGGAGTGTTCCAATTGGATTCGGCGCTTCATATATTTCCTGCCACTCACCTGGCTGGAAATTACTACTTACAAGTTAATTAATTATTGGCTCACCAGCCTTTCCCAATCTTAAATAGCTTGGTTGCGGATTATTTAGAAGGTATCGTATGCATGCAGTTGTTTCATTGGGATCGCCTGGAGATGCAATAAGCATATTTGGCAGTGATCTTACCAGGGAGTAGTCCTGAACTGCGTGGTGTGAATAACCTAGATTTCCATAGGCAACCCCTCCGCCTACTGAGACGATTGTGACGGCATACCCATGGTAGTCCACATCATTGCGAATCTGTTCAGCGCACCTAAATAGCGGAAAGTTTGCTATTGAATATACAAATACATGGCAACCCTCAGAAGCTAGGCCAGAGGCAATTCCCATCATATTTTGCTCTGCAACACCCGAATTAAAAAACCTATCTGGAAATCTTTCTGAAAAAGGCTCTACAACACCATATCCCAAATCACCAACCACTAATACGATTTTATTATTTTCTTCTGCTGCAGCAACAAGCTCTTTAATAAATGCATTGCGCATCATTTCCCTCAATTTCTAGAATTGCTCGCTTTAATTCTTCATGGGAGGGGTTTTTATAATGCCATTTGACTTCATTCTCCATAAAGCTAACACCTTTTCCTTTGGTAGTATGAGCAACAACAACTCTTGGTTTACCTATGGAATCTTTTTCACTTAACACTTTAATCAGTTGTTGATGGTCATGTCCATCAACTTCGTATACATGAGCTCCAAAAGCCCTTAATTTATCGGCTAACGGTTCCAGACCTAAGGTCTCTGCAATACTTGTTAGGCTTTGTAATTTGTTATAGTCAATGATCGCAGTTATGTTTGAAAGTTTATGGTGGGCTGCAAACATTAAGGCCTCCCAATTTGAGCCTTCATCCATCTCACCATCGCTAAGTAATACAAAAACATGCCAAGAGTGACGTCCCTGTTTAGCCGCTAATGCTTTCCCGACTCCCACTGGAAGTCCATGCCCCAGGGAGCCAGTTGAAAACTCTACTCCAGGAACTTTATGGCTGATGTGATTCATAAGCCAAGAAAAATCTTCACCATATGTTTCTAATTGATCTTTCGTTAATATCCCAATTTGTTTGAGTGCTGCATAAACAGCAACACAAGCATGACCCTTACTCAGAATAAATCTATCCCTTTCAGGAGCCCTTGGATTCGAAGGTTCAATATTCAGTATGTTTTCGTATAAAACCGAAACAATATCTGCAATAGATAGGGCGCTTGCTATGTGTGATGCCTTCGCTTGATAAACCATTTCCAGTGCAGAAATGCGTACTTGCTTTGCAAATTGAATAGTGCTGTAGCTCATCATCTAGGCCAAAATTAAGTGGGGTTCTATTTCGAAAAACTTCCAATAACTTCACATACAAACTTTATGTCATCATCAACTAAATTGAATGCACTAGGTAATATAACCCCATTAGTTTCGACTTTTAGGCTTTCCGGGTTGACGTGACGAGCCTCAAACATTGGCATCTGACTCATTCTAGGTTGAGCATTTCTAGCATCAATATTTTTCTTTCCAAGCTCTAGTAAAAGTTCTTGCCTTGATAGTGGGAAGCTATCTTCAATCATTAATGGTGGATAGCAACATGTACTCCTTGTTCCATGTAGTTCTTCAATTAACTTTATTCCGGATATACCTTTTAAACCCTGCTTGTACTTTGCAAAAAGATTCCGCTTGAATTCAATTAAATCCTCTAATCTCTTTAATTGCGAGTACGCAAGTGCTGCAGGTAAGTTGGGCATAGAGTAGTTCCAGCCTACATAGTCTGACCAATATTGCATCTTAGAATCAGTTCTTCCATAACTCCCCAATGACTTGGCTAGGTTGTAGGCCTCTAAGTCATTTGTAACAAAAGCACCTCCTTGGCCTCCAATTGCTACTTTGGCACCTTGAAAGCTAAAGCATCCTACATTGCCAATAGTGCCAACTTTTACCCCCCCTATCTCAGCACCGAGAGCAGCTGCAGCATCCTCGATTATTAAAAGATTATGTTTTCTCGCGATCTCCATTATCTGGCCCATTGCCGCAGGGTGGCCATTCCAATGAACTGCAAGAATAGCTTTTGTTTTTGGTGTGATAGCGCTTTCAATGGCTTCAGGAGAGATGCACCAAGTCAATGGGTCAATATCTACAAAAACTGGTGTGGCACCTTGATACAGAATTGGCATTGCTGAGGCGACACAACTACTATCGGTCGTGATAATTTCATCACCGGCCCCTAAATTAAGTGAAGCTACTGCCAAATGGAGTGCAGCAGTACAGGAGTTGGTAGCAATCACATACTTGACACCCAATATTTCAGATAAAGAATTTTCTAATAATTGAGAGTGAACCTTATAATTTTCATAAAATCCATTGATTACAGCATCTCTGACTATGTCAGCATCTTCAGTTGTTATCGAAGGGCCTGCATAGTTAATTTTTTTTTGCATCATATTCTCTTATTTAAAAATGTTTTTCATCTTCACTTCTAGTTCTTATGGATTTAGCTGGATAGCCGTATGCTAATGTTTTTTCTGGGATGTCGCGTAATACTACAGAACCGGCTCCAATGAAAGAATGACCCCCAATAGATAATCTATGTGAAATTAAACTACCCAAACAAATACAAGTGCATGTACCAATAGTTACATTTCCGCCCGTTGTTGTACTTGGCAGTAAGCTTGCATAAGATTCGAGAACGGAATCATGATCAAGTACTGAATTCAAATCTACTATACAGTTTTCACCAACTTTGCAGCCAGCAGCAATAATCGCTCCAGACATCACAAGCGATCCTTTGCCTATGATCGCAGTTTTAGATATTGAACTATTTGGATGTATGATCGATATTAGATGAAGATCGCAAATTTTCTTACTAATTTCCCTCCATAATTCTAGTCTCGTGTAGTTATGACTAACAGCTAAAAAAATGCTATTGAAATCATGCTTTTTTATTAGCTCCTCTAAATTGTTGGGATGGCCTAATACAGGATACCCTCCGACTATTTCATTTTGACTTTTGTAAGAATCAATCCAACCTATGAATTCAAGTTCATTCATTAATAAGGCAGCATCTAGCGCGGCCAATCCATGACCGCCAGTTCCTAAAATGGCAAATCTAATTTGCTTCAGAATTATTCCCCTTTAAGTATTGATTGAATGCTTTTGGACACATACGACACTTGATCTCGAGTTAGACAAACGCCACTTGGTAGATTTAAGGCATTTAAGCCAACCTTTAATGCATTTGGTCTTGGTGTTTGATGTTTTGGCCAAATTGGATATTGACTAATTGCTGGAAAAACTGGACGAGAATCGATCTTCCTTTCCTTGAGACGTTGAATGAGATTATCTCTTGTGATAGGAGCACCATCATTTAATATGAGGCTAGACATCCAGTAAATACTCCTTGCACCTACGACTTCATGATTCAGTTTGATATTCTCTAGGTCAGATAACCCCTCCTCATACCATGAAAATATACGTCGTTTCATTTCAATCAGTTCATCAACACGTTCCAGCTGTGCCAAGCCTACAGCGGCTTGAACATTAGACATTTTATATTTGACTCCATCGTCATCAATCCAAAAAACCCGTGATGGATTTCGACCTTGGTCCCAAATTTTTAAAGCCTTTTCATAAAGACGATCATCGTTGGTAACAAGCATTCCGCCTTCGCCAGTAACCATAAGTTTTGCACCTTGAAAGCTAAAGGCTGCAAAATCTCCAAAGGTGCCGCATCTTTTCCCTTCCCATTCGGCGCCAATGGCTGGTGCTGCATCCTCTACTAAATATAAATTATATTTTTTTGCTAGCTTTGTGATTTCAGTCATACGCGCTGGGTGACCATACATATGGACTGCAATAATAGCTTTTGTATTTGCTGTAATCAAAGACTCAATTGAATTTGCCTCAATATTCCAAGTATCTAGCTCGATATCAGCGAAAATAGGTATTGCTCCGACGTAGCGTACTGCATTCGCTGTTGCAACCCAAGTTTCATCGGGTACGATAACTTCGTCTCCTTGGCCAATACCTAAAGCCATCAAGGCTATGTGCAGTGCGCCAGTGCAGCTTGATGTAGCAAGTGCATATTTGACGCCAATATATTGGGCAAAACTTTTTTCAAAAGCTGTCAAATATTTTGACCAATTACTATTCCAACCATTAGTTGCTGCATCAAAGGCAAAAACACTTTCCTTAGCAGAAATGGAAGGTCCCGCCGTTAAGATCATCTCTTTCCCGGGGGAATTAGAAGTTTGCCTCCAAAGTAATCTGACATTATCAACTTCAATAAAGCCATCATTCGTTAGTTGTTTGATAGAAATTTCTGACAGTTGATTTTTATTTAAAATGAAATCTGAAACATTTATGGTTTTTCTAGCCCACTCAATAAGGCTTGTCAATGCAATACTATTAAATTCTTTTGTGGCTAGATCCATAAAACTGAAAATAGAAAAATTTTGATTATCATTATGGCAATCATAAAACCCCAAATAGCATAAATGTTGGCCACTATTTGCGACGAAGGCAAACAAAATATTGTCTGTTTTTTCAATAAAACTAAGTACATCGGGTAATTTAGTGTCCCCAATTTTTTGTACATTAGAAAAATATAATTTTTCTAATGTGCTTAAATTGAAATAATATGGATTGCTCTCTAGGTAGGATTTGCCGAGTGGTATGAGGAATCCGATATTTTTAACAGGTATGGCTCTTAAATATAAATCCTGGATATTCTCTGAGGATTTTAAAAAGGAAAAATTATTCAAAACGGAATTTTTATAAACTTCTAACGTTCTATTTTTCATGATCTATATATCTATAATTAATTAAAAATTAATCCCTAAAAACTCTTCAATTTTAGAGACTACAAACTGTAACATTTCATGGGTTAATGCAGGCTGGACTCCAATCCAGAATGTATTATTCATAACATTATCTGTATTTGTTAAATCGCCACTTACGCGGTATTTTGTATTCATCATGTATGGCTGTCTCGTTAGATTGCCTGCAAATAAGAGTCGTGTTCCAATTTTATTTTGATCTAGATAAGTTGTTAGATCTAGGCGAGACACTGGGCACGAATCCTTAAGGGTGATTGGGAACCCGAACCAAGACGGGTCACATCCTTCAGTTGCCTCTGGCAATTGTAAAAATTGTTCACAAGAGCGTAATTTATTTTTCAGGAAATTAAAGTTATCCTTTCGAAGCTGTATAAATGAAGGGGCCTTTTCTAGCTGCGCTAAAGCACAAGCGGCCTGCATATCACTAATTTTAAGGTTGTACCCCAGATGACTATAGGTGTATTTGTGGTCATAGCCTTCAGGTAGGTTGCCCAGCTTCCAGCAAAAACGTTTTCCACAGGTATTGTCTTTTCCTGGAGGGCAATAGCAATCTCGCCCCCAGTCGCGAAAACTTTCCGCTATTTGTTTCAGCTCAAAATTGTTGGTAAAAACCGCACCACCCTCTCCCATGGTGATGTGATGGGCTGGATAAAAGCTCAATGTGCCAATATCACCAAAAGTTCCCACCATTTTCCCCTTGTAGGTGGTGCCCAAAGCATCACAGCAGTCCTCAATAAGCCATAGCTCATGTTTTTTGCAAATACTAGTAACTACATCTAAATTAAAAGCATTTCCTAAAGAATGAGCCAGCATTATTGCTTTTGTCTTTGGAGATATTGCAGCCTCAATTTTAGTTGCGTCTATATTGTGGGTATACGAATCCACATCCACGAACACGGGAATCGCTCCAAACTGAATAATGGGGTTAACGGTTGTAGGAAATCCAGCTGCTACTCCTATCACCTCATCTCCTTGCTGTATGGCGCGATTGCCTAGTTTCGGTGAAGTTAAAGTTGAGAATGCCACCAAGTTAGCGGATGATCCGGAATTCACTGTTATTGCATGCTTAACGCCAATAAATTGAGCTAGTTTTTTTTCAAACTCCTCATTAAATCTACCGGTAGTAAGCCACCCATCTAATGAAGCTTCCACCATATTTTGAAGCTCTTCAAAGCCAATCAGTTTTCCAGATGGTGGGATAACAGTTTGACCAGGGATAAAGACTTTGGGAGCAAACTCCAAGGAGGCATAATTTTTAACAAGAGATAAAATATCATGGCGCAATTGGTCTTTTGAGGCTTGGGGTGTTGCGGTATTAAGCTTTGTCATAGTAATTATTAGAATTAGTTTCGTGATTGTTTCGAGGAGTAAGTATTAATTTGCTCGAGTGAAATTTTTTGCATATCTTCCCTGGCTAAAAAGGCTCTTTGCCATTCTGTAATGTAGTCAACCGTAGACTCAAGCGATAATTTTGGCCTCCATCCAAGTAATTGATTTGCTTTTGAGCAATCCAACTTCAAACAATGGGCCTCATGAACTTGCTCACTTGAATCGCGTCTCCAACTAGCCTTTATAGATGTTTTTGCAATCAGTATTTCAATTAATTCTTCTACTGAGCGAACATCTTCCTCTTGAGGGCCAAAATTCCATGCTGATGCAAAATCTGCGCCATTCTGATACAAGGCTTGCGCTAATATTAAATACCCAGATAGGGGCTCAAGAACATGCTGCCATGGTCGTGTTGCAGTAGGATTTCGAATTAATAGGGGCACGCCATCTTGAAATGCCCTGAAGGCATCTGGGATGAGTCGATCATTTGACCAATCACCACCACCAATTACATTGCCAGCTCTTGCTGACGCCAATGCGTTACCATGGGTTTGAAAATTGGAGCTAGAAAAAAATGAATATCGATAAGCAGAAGTAACTAGTTCTGCACAGCCTTTGCTGCTGCTATAGGGATCATAACCTCCCATAGGATCAATTTCTCTATAGCCCCAATGCCATTCCTGGTTTTCGTAACATTTATCTGTAGTCACAATAATTGTTGCACGTACAGAATTGATTCGACGTATGCTTTCAAGAAGATTAACTGTCCCCATTACATTCGTAGCATAGGTTTCTACCGGATTTACATAAGAGTAACGAACCAGGGGCTGGGCAGCCATATGAATGATAATTTCAGGATTAGTAGAGGATATTGCTGAACTTAGCTTATCTAAATCACGTATATCTTCAATGAATGATTTTTCAACGACGTCCCAAATATTTGCAACTTCATAAAAGTTGGGAGTAGTGTTTGGGGTTAGGGCGTAGCCAGTAACTTTGGCTCCCATTGACGATAGCCATAGGGATAGCCATCCACCCTTAAAACCAGTATGCCCGGTTAAAAAGACTCTTTTCCCTTGCCAAAAACTAGGTTCAATCTTTCTAAAGTTGGATGTAGTCATACCCAAGATTTCCATGGGGCATTACCTGTGGCCCAAAGATCTTCAAGGTAATTCTTATCGCGTAGGGTATCCATAGGTTGCCAAAATCCATTGTGGAAAAATGCCTCTAGCTGACCATGTTCAGCAAGTTTTTCTAATGGCTTCCTTTCCCAAAAAGTTTCATCACCATCAATTAAATCCAAAACATCAGGCTTGAGAACAAAAAATCCTCCATTAATCCATGCACCATCACCCTGTGGCTTTTCTAAAAAAGAGTTAATTTTTGTTCCGTGTATCTCAAGGGCTCCAAATCGTCCTGGCGGTTGTACCGCCGTCATTGTCGCCAATTTATCATGAGACTTATGAAACTTTAGTAAAGCAGAAATATCAACCGAACTAACCCCATCACCATAAGTCATGCAGAAATCTCCATCAATATAATCCGCAACCCTTTTGAGGCGACCTCCCGTTTGGGTTGATTCACCAGTATCGACTAATGTGACCTTCCAGGGCTCCGCATTTTTATAGTGAACTTCAATATTATTGTTGGTCATGTCAATAGTCACATCGGTCATATGTAAGAAATAATTAGCAAAATATTCTTTGATTACATAGCCTTTGTATCCACAACAAATTAAAAAGTCATTAATTCCATGAGAGAAATACATCTTCATGATGTGCCAAATAATTGGTTTGCCACCAATCTCAATCATAGGTTTGGGGCGCAAGCCTGATTCTTCGGAAATTCTAGTGCCGAGACCACCGGCTAAAATAATAGTTTTCATATTAATCTCAGAATAATAGACAGTAATATTTTAATAAAAAATCTGGGTAAGAGGTATAAAGATAAATTTTATTTTTTATAAAATTCTTCAATTATAAAGGTACCATTAATTTTTGATTTATTAAAATAAAAATATTTTGATTCAGGTTCTTTTAAACTTGTTTCATACCATATTTCAAG
>Ga0164297_10002893_pt1 | contig 16495 bp, 14 predicted proteins | sample GEODES058metaG_FD_113539 | JGI IMG/M metagenome (GOLD analysis project Ga0164297, IMG submission 113539) | Dystrophic lake water microbial communities from Trout Bog Lake, Wisconsin, USA - GEODES058 metaG | ecosystem: Environmental > Aquatic > Freshwater > Lake | place: USA: Trout Bog Lake...
CGGCGACGGCCGCGACTAAACGACTTGACTTTTGCGGGAAATGGAGGAGACTATATGGTACGGGCCTATCGAAACTTGCGCAGGATCCGGCTTGTCCTCCTGTCGTGCACTTATCAAACGCGTCCGTGGAGGCATGCAGCCGCGCACAGCGCTGTCTCGGGGTTTGTGCAGCAGCGGCGTATAGCACTGCGCGTCGCGGCGTCGCTGAGGTGGGCGAATGAAGCGCTTGACGTTGCCAAACTTGGTGCGTTTCCCAACGCTAGGCGGGTGACAGACATGCGGGCTGCTTGACGGCGAGGCGCAGCTTGAGTAGATTGCTTCAACTGTGAAGCTCTGTTCCAACGGACGTGCTGCGCACCGCGTGGCTGTCCCTGTGACGTTTGGACCCCCCGGGTCGCCTCGCCTTGTCTCGTCTGGCGGCGCGCGAGCATCGTCACGCAGCAGCTGCCCACTAATCCGCACCTCCGTCAGGTTGGCCTCCCGGATGACGAGTTACACGTCCGGCAAGCCCTCCACCGCGGCGTCTTCTGCCGTCCGGGACTGCTTGTGCCCTCCGACTCGACGGTTTTCCACCTCTGCCCCGCGCAGCACTTCAACGCGCACCTGCCGCTGGGACCACAACGGCCGTACAAGTGCCTGACACATGCACGCACACTCGGCGCGCTCTGCTTTCGGGTGCGCTGAGCGCAAGCATGTTTTTGGAAGTGACAAGCGCGACATGCTCACCCCCTCCTGCTGTGCCCAGGATACGGCTGCGCTGTGCGCGCACGCAAACCTGACGTACAGAGTGAAAGGCGACACGCGCTGCTTCTATGTGCTGCAAATCGAGGTGGATTTACTCACCAGCGAAGTTGCGCCTGATGAACTCGATGAAGATTCTGATGCGCCGCCGCCGGAGGATTGGCCGCTGCATGCACGAAGAGTACGCATCATGGGGCCGGGTGTCAACGAGGAGGCGATCACGCGGATATGGCTGGCGCGGCGCGATGCGGTGGGGACGTTCCTCTGTTGCGATGCCCCCACGGGAAGGAAGGGCGAGTGATCATCACAAATCCATCCAAGTTCACATCAACGACGAATGCTGAAAGAAATCGTCTCGACTGTCTTCAGGCAGATTGCCATTCTGCAAACCCTCTGTGTCCCCGACTTCATTTCCGCCTCCCTCTTCCTCCTCCTCCTCCTCTTCCTCCTCCTCGTCTTCCGCATCCATGCCATCCTCAATCCGCTGTGTGTACAGCTTATGCACCCACTCTCTCATGAATGATACTGCAAACATTATCACCGACACCCCGACGGTACTCGTCATGAGGCCGCCGATGATGACATTGGTGGCGACGTGGTTGTCTGAAAATCCAAGAGGATTGATCGACAAGAGAAGCCCAGTCAATAGAAAAAGAACGATGTTAACGCGCGACAGAACCGCGAGGTGGTTGACGCTCTCGCGCTTGTACGGACGCACGTGCATCGTGATCAACAACATTGCAAACGAAAATAGCAGTGCAGCAACGATTTGCACAATCGTGCGCGGAACGATGAATGCAATAAGACCTGCAAAGATCGCACCGTATTGGTAAAACAAGCGAAGTGGCCTATACAACAAGGGCGCACCTGTCAGAAACAGCTTCTCCACTGCGTCAACAACCTCCCAATACCACGCGTGGTGGCTGTAGTTTGCGTACAAGAAAGCCACCGTTCGGTGTGCATCCAGTTCCGTCTTATCGAATGGACGCAACGCGTCTGCTGAGCTGACGCTCTTCAGAAGTCTCTTCCAGTCGTGATGAGTTCGCCAACGCAGTTGAGTCTCGCGCGGCTCGTACACGTGCGCATCTTCAGAGTGTTTCGCCCAGTGCAAGATTTGCTTGATCAGGAGCGTACGCTCGTCCAGCGAAAACACGCGCGCGTGAGCGCGGGTGCGCCAATCATTTCCGCCACCGCTCTTTTCAGTGCCCTTCATGAACAGCTCCGCCACGGCAATCCATAGTGTGCGCAAGAAAGAAACCAGTGCTGCCAGATTTGTGCTCGGCGGTTGTGGTGGCTCGAGATGAGTGTCTCCACCAGCTGCTCCTTGCTGGACACTGTGTCCATTCGCGCTCGTTTCGATAGGAGCTGGTAGAGTGGTGCACTTTTGCGGCGGGGCGGCTGCCTTTACTTCCGCAAATTCATTGTCTGCGGCAATAGTCGATTTCCTGTGCTCTCGCTTTGGCAAGTATGTTGAATGCAGCGTGCGTATATACTCCAACGGCAAGTTGTCAATAACCAACGCGTCCAAGTCTATGTCGGCGGGCGCAGGAATGCCCAGAATCATGGCGCGCTCGATCATTGATTTAACCCACGCCGTGTCGCGCGTGTAGCGTGCCATCTGCGGTACTTTGGCTCTGTAGAGCAGTAAAACGAGGCCGGCAGGAATACCAATAGGAAACATAGCTGTCCAAAAAATGCCGGCTCCTGCATGAAGCCAGTGCTTCGTTGTCCAGCATTGAATGCGATAGTCTACAGACAGCCACTGAGTCCCGTTCTCCAACGTGGTGCAGGAATAGATCGAAAGTGTAGTCTGCGCAACTTGCGGGTACACTAGAAACAGACCCCAAGTCAAAATAAGGAGGCAGCGTGAGCGAAAGCGCTCGCCGCGTTTCGGCTCGCTCTTCACAACGTCTGAGCGCATGCCGATGTACAGCGAGAAGATGATGAGCAGGATGAAAGTAAAGCATGCAATCGTTGTGGCGTCGAATATCTTGAAGAAAGACACCTCGGGTGTGATGCACGCCAACTTGGGCATCTTCAGGAACTCGAGCCTTGTGACGTCCACCCCCGACGCGTAGTGGTAGTACACTGTCGGCCACGGCACATAGAGTGTGCCGCTGAAGCTAGAAATAACCTGCCAGAACCCGACGATGACTCTTAGGGGCTCCGCAGCCACCTCCCTAAACAGTTCCTTGAAGTGGTCCGCATTCGCAAGCAGCTTCCGTGCAGATGGCGAGCCCATATGCTCTGCTGGTGTGCTCTGCAGTATGTCTGGAATTTTGTTGGATTCGATGTGGCGGCTGGCGGAGCGCAGTCTGGATCGTGTCGCGGTTCGCGGAATATGATGTCCGAAAACTTTCCGTAACACAGCATTGACGCGCATTCCAAGTCGGCGTTCCAGCTGCGGAAACAGTGGCAGGTACAAGAAGAGCCACAAGAAAAGCACCAGCGTGCCGCATACGAAGAAAAGAAGAACTGCCTGATTCCCAACGGGCCAGTTGACCCACTGGTCAGAATCATCGCACGGCTTGCAAAAGCTGCCTTGGTACGCCCAGCCTTCTTGACATACGGCGCACAAGTGGCCAGTGTGTCCCTCACGACAGTTGTAGCCAGATTGCGGAACAGTGGCATTATTTTCCATGATGGGTACCTCTGCAAGGCACAGCCCGTCATTGCACTGGAAGAACACGTGCTTCTTCATCACCGTCAGATCATACTCAGCAGTGGGTCGCCAATACCCCTCGGCCGCATAGAGCGCGCTGGAGCCAGGTATCGTCAGACCGCCCAGTGGCAGTGGCGCGCACTCGAAACTGGCTCGCACTGCCGCATCATACACTGAGCTGTTTCCCACAGCTGCTGATATGGCGGCCGCTTTGGCGGAGGAAGCGGGAACTTGGCCAGCGGGGCACATGCAAGCGCTGAGAGACACAGATCCCGTTGCTACCGTTGTGCTCGAGCTCGGACACGGGATGCACGCGGCTGGCGAATCCAAGGCGCTGCGATAAAAACCCGCGGGGCACGCGACGCAGAAACCAGTAGCTCCGGCAATGACGCCGCTGTAGCCCGGGAAGCAGGTGCAGCTGGACAACGAGGATGGGGCGCTGTAAGCAGGACAAGCTACACACGTGGTCTGGCCCGGTGGGGTGACTGAGTTTGCGCTGCACGTGGCGCAGGAGCCATCGAGCTGAAGTCCGTAGCCGTAGGCGCAAACACAGGCATCCAGTACTGAGTCGAACTGTTCGGACGCCTGGCACGCTGAGATACTGACATTCAACGTCTGTGAACCTGCTTGTGTTACGTATCCAGCGAAGAGATCGTCGCCAGTCATCGAAACTGACAGCTGGCAGGTGACGTTCGTAGTGTTGAAGCTCAGAGAAAATGCAGGCAAGATCGCCTGCCCGTTCGCATAAAATGCGCGGCTCAATAACGGCACTTTGCAGTTTGTGCTCGACAGACTGGCTACGGCGTTAGGCCAGCTCATTGGCGTGTTGCCGAGGCCATCGAGAAGCTTGATGGTAACAGGGAGTTATACTCCGGAGCGTGTGGTGTTCGACATGTTGACGCTGAATGTGATGGGCGCTGTTGCGATAACGGAGCCGTAGTTCCCGCTTGTGTTGTTCGCAAACATGCACGAAGCGCATGCAAGAGTGCTCCCGGGAAATAAAGATGACCATCCAACTTCTGTGTAGACAACACTGCCTGCACCAGTGGCGTAGTTGCCAGAAAAAGTCAAGTTTAGAAGCGCAATCTGCGCCGCGGGATTGACAACGTTAACGTCGACGTAAATAGAGCCCCCCAAGTTGGCGACATTGGCAAGGAATGAGGAAGAAGCGACTCCGAATGCTGCACTCTGAAAGATGGCCACACCACCGCCAGCGCTCTGGGCGCTAGAGACGGCCATGTTGCCAGAAAATGTAGAGGCTGAAACAGTCGTTGTTGAGGAGTCCACAAGCGCCAGGGCGCCACCCTGACCGGAGACATCGGGAGAGGCCATGTTCTGTTGCCACAGTGTCTTGCGATAGGATGCCTGCGAGCTGCCTGTGTGCATCCCGCCGCCGCCCCGAGCCGCCTTATTTGCCACAAAAGACGTATTTGAGGCCGTGAACATCACCTGATCTGAAGTGAGAACAGCGCCGCCAGTGCCACCACCATTGCCGTCATCTGCTCTGTTTTGACTGAAAGTAGCGCCCGTCATCTGCACGTTTGCTGCACCATTCGCGCAAAGTGCGCCTCCGCTTGCTGCGGAGTTGCCCGTGAAAACAACGCCCGGACCGAACAAAGCATTGGAGGAGTTCAGGGTCACAGGGCTGACACTGACCCATACCGCACCGCCGAGGCCACTCTCAGATGCAACATATACGGGCACGAATGTCGCGTCGTTGAACTTGGTGGGCGTGACCACCACGGCGTTGCCAGTGAAAGATGTGTTTGCAATGCTTGCGTTAACCACATTAAATAGCGCCAGTGCGCCCCCCAGCGGAGACAATGAGCTAGCGCTGTTTTGCGTGAACACGGCATTCAAAAAATCGGCTGTTGTAGCGCCAAAGACAGCAACTGCGCCTCCAGAGACAGCCGCATTGTTGCCCGTGAAGGTCGTGGTAATCAACTGTAGCGCCATATTCACACTATTTGCGGTGCAGCTTGTAAATAAGGCGCCCCCATGTGTTGTGGTTGCAATATTAGCTGTGAAGCTGGAACCGAGCGCGGAGAGGGAAGTGCACGACACGGAGACAGCGCCACCAGCAGCAGCAGTGTTGTTCGAGAAAGATGTGGCGCTCAGCGTCAACGCGTAGGCGGCATCCACGGCAAAAATTGCGCCGCCACCGATGCCGGTGCTCAACACCGACGCAACCGACGCTGCGGAATTGCCGACAAAGGTGCTGTTGCTCACAGCTACGGACATGCACGAGAGGCACGCGATGCCACCACCGCCCCCGTAGTAGCCGCTCGAGTCACCACCAGCAAAGTTGCCCACCAGATTCGAGTTGGTCACGTTCAACACCGCGCCCTCATACATCGCAATGGCGCCCCCGTCGCCCATTGGGGCTGAATTGTTGAGCAGGCTGCAAGACGTGACTGATGTTGAACACGCGAGGAAGGCAATACCGCCACCACCGAATCCGCCCGCCACGTTCCCGTTCAGAGAGCAGTTGATGAATGCGGTGTTGGCATTATCAACCATCGCAGCGCCACCGGTGCCGATCTGCGCCGTGTTTCCCGTGAACGCGCTGGAACGCAAGATGATGCTCGTAGAATTGGCAAGAGGTAGCGCCGCGATGGTGACATACACCGCGCCGCCGAAAGAGGCACTGTTGCCAATGAAGGTAGAACCAACAACGGTGACAGATGCGACATCGACAGCGAATACACCGCCTGCGCGCGCCTGCGGCACGTCTATATTGGCAGTGCTGGATCCAGACACGATGTCCACGGTGGTTGCGCGATTGCTCTGGAAGACGCAGCTTGTGAATGACGCACTCATTGGGATGCCGAGCAGCGCCACCGCGCCTCCTGACGGCCCAGACAGCACAGCAAAGGGGTCGCCAGGTGCGCCACTCCGGCCGCCGACGAGTGAGGCCAAGTTGGCGTCACTGGCAGCTGCAACCGCTTTGTTCCGAAAGAAAGAGACACCGACCATCTTCACTGACGCCCCGCGTACAGCCACTGCACCGCCTGCTGCGGCCACGTTCTTGGAGAGCACGGAATTCGAAATGGTGACGTTGGCATTTGGAAGCGCCGCACCGAAGCTGGTGCTCCAAGGCGTGAGTGCGAGTGCACCACCTGCACCGCTGGCAGCGTAACAGTGGTGCAATGTGGCTTGTGAAACCACCAGGCTGCAACTGCTGTTGCATGATATGGCCACACAGCCGCCGTTACCGCCTTGCGGCGCCACACCGTTGCGGATGACCAGCGCCGTCAGTGTGAGGGATACCCCTTCCCCAGCAATTATGACACGTGAGGAGAACCCTGCGTCCAGCACGCACATCGGCTCCGGTGCGCACGCCGAGCTGCTTGTACCTTCAATGATGAGCGCACGCGGTGCGCCACCAGTGCCACTCGCAATGACGAGAGGTGCGCCTCCAAGTGCCATATTCGCGCCAACAACCACGCGCGTCACATTCGGGTTTGCAACTGCTGCTTGCATGTCTGCAAGCAATAATGCCAATGCAACGGGTGTGGTCGTGGGCAGTGCGGCGGCGGGTGGCGGCGGTGAGGGCGATACAGGGCAGGCAGCAGGTGGAAGCGGCAGACCCGCTGCGGAGGCCGTCGCAGTCGCTATTGCGACCGAGGTGGCGTTGTAATTGTAAGAATATGTGAGCTGCAGCGCAGCCCAGGCGCAGGGTGTGGCTGTGGCTGTCGCATTAACAGCAGGTGCAGCAGCACCACCAGCGATGAGCCCCACGGCAGCACCTTGGCTCACGACTACAAAGCCGTCATCATGTAATGGTGTATTTGCCGCGCCCGGGGCCAGCGTGTTGGCGCACAAGAGCTGGCCAGCGACCTTCACAAGAACAAGCAGTGCGCCAGCCCCGGTACCCACGGACACGCTGGGCGGGCCGCTGAGCATGAGTGTCGTGGCGCTGCCACTAGTGCCGTTCACGGCGCTCGTCCCACTCTGCGTCCAAGAGGCTGCTGCTGCTGCTGCTGGCAAGCCTGCCCATGAGGGGTTCTGAGACGCCGCAGTCCACACCTGCAGAGTTGCACCGCCCGGTATCGCATCGCCCGCGATGCTTCGCAGCGTGAACGCTGACACACCGGCTGCTTGCAAGAGCGCTGAGGCAGCTGGCGAGAAGGCTATAGAGAAGAGAAGGGCATTGACAGCCACCGGAGGTGCAGGCGCGGGTGCGGGTGCAGGCGCAAAAGCATCGCTTTGTGACATCGCGATGCGCCAGGCGGGGCTGCCGGAGCAGTCGGAATCGCCGGTGCACGAGGGCTGCAGAGTCACAAAACGTGGTGCAAGGGCATTGTTGTACCACTCATCGAAGCTGCAAAACCGACCACCACTGACACAGCCGTACACTGCGGCGACGAGACGTGGTGTGGGAGTCAGGAGTGAAACGATAAGCGCGATGGGGCCCCCAATGAGGGTGATACGCACCAGAGTTGGAGTTTGCCGCCGCCCCGGGAGCCACCACAGTTGGGGCAGCGAGCAGTGCGCCAGTGGTTGCGTCGCGCAGCGAAAGTGTCGTCTCTTGGTTGCAGAAAGAGCCGGGCAAGACACAAGTGCCAAATTCGATGACGCCGCCTGCAGGGATTCTCACAGGGCCGCAGAGCGGCGCCGGCAGCGTCGCGTAGCTGAACGGTGCGCAGAAGCCGGAGTACGCGCCCGGGTCTGAACTTAGTGCGACGGCACTTGTTGCTTCGCTGCTGCTGCTACTACTCGAAGATGGTCCCTGAGTCAGCAGCACTGTGTTCACCGTGCGCGTGCACGTCTGCTGCGTGGCAGCACGGTGCGCGGAGCTTAAAAGCAGGCACATGTACAGGGCGCCACGGCAACACGGAATGCGCCGATGGGCAGTGCCCGAGGGAAGCAACTGCAGCATCGTGCCCGGTGAGGCGGTTGGGTCGCGAACGACCGAGAGCGCAGCTCCCACTCCTTGCCTACAGGCTGGCCACCACCCGCATATTTATCTTCCTGCACGCAGAAACAAAAACCAGCGCTTCGGCGGGAGGGGCCCATGCGGGGCTCTTCTCCGCAGAAGTCCCTGCCAGGGGACGTCGCTGATTAGGTCATGACGTGTCATCCGCCATCGCCCCCTTGCAACAAGCCAATGCCTGCATGGCGCTGCCCCTATCCGACAGTGACACGCTGTGCGGCGATTTGTTCGTCAATCTCGCCACACGCCGTGTTCCGTTCATCTTTGGCCATCTCACACTCGCTGTCGAAGTCTCTACCGCCGCGTGCACTGACCACGACTTGACTGGCCAAACAACGTGGCCGGGAGCCAGCATCCTCTGCCACTGGCTCGCTGCCCAGCCAGCCTCCTTCTTCGCGGCATCAACACCTGCTCTGGAGCTCGGCGCCGGCACTGGCCTTGCAGGCTTGTACTTCTACGCACGCGGCGGTGATATCCGACTCACAGACTACCAGCCCGTAGTGTTGGACCTGCTCAAGCGGAACGCAGCGAGTGTCACTATAGACGTCGCCTCTGGCGGGTCAGTCCACGTCTCGCCACTGCTCTGGGGCGACTCTGCTGCTCACACGGAGCTCTTGAGTCACACGCCTGACTCACGGGGCTTTCCAGTGCTGCTTGCGGCCGACGTGGTGTATCCTGGCAGTCAGGCTGCGCTGCCAGGCTTGGTGGACAGCGTGTGTTCTCTCCTCGCGCCCGGCGGGTCCTTGTTTCTCAGCTATTGCAGTCGCGCAAAGACCACAGATGTTGCGCTGTTCGACGCCATCCGGGATGCTGGCCTCGAGACGCAGCAAGTGAGTGACGTGCGTCACGAGGGCTGTGTTTCAGGCGTTGTCTATCGCGTTCAGCGCTCAACGGGTGGGCCGAGGCCTCTTGGAACGTGATGCCGCATGATGCCGAGCAAGCCATGTGATCGCGCTGCTTGCGCTGCGTGGTGGCGCTCAGCTTGAGCGTGGGCTTGCGCGACCAGCCGGTTAGCTCGGTGAACATCATCGGGGTCGTAATCAACAATGAGCCGGCGGTCGTCAGCAGATGTGCGATGCAGCGGCTGGCCCTCCCCAGGCAATGTGCTCGCTCCTCTTTGAGCCGACGCCATGGCTGCCATTGCGGAATCGAGGCTTGTGCGTGACGGCACAAGAGGACTTGCCTCTGATGTGAAGCTCCGCACTGCCCGGAACGATGTCGGTGTCGGAGTCCCTTGAAACACCGGTGACGGCGTCTTTAAGGCTGACGCAGAGCTTGGACCCGTGTACGTCGTGGTTTGCTGTGCCTCTTCTTGCATAAGATGGCCCGCAGTGCACTCCGCGTGGGCCGCATCCCAATCGTCTGGCGCGGCGTCCATGTCCTTTGGAAACCAGCGGTGGATCGAAACTCCTCTCAAAGCGGAGAAGTCTACAGTGTGTTGCACGGACGCGTCGTCCTCGCTGCTGGCTGGCCCTTCACTGGCCCCAGTAGCTGCGGCGGCATCGTGTGTGATGACTTCAAGCAGCGCCACGCGCAGCTCTCCTATGCGGCATTTCACCTCTGGAGACTCCGCTGGCGTCTGCTGCACCGCGTCTGTTTCGACTGGAGGCGCCTGAATTCGCAGATCTTTGAGATACGCCTCGTAGATGGCGAATTGCCCTATTTCTTCGAGACGGCAGTCGACGACCTCCACGCCCTTGCCGTTCAGAACGCGGAGAACGTCGCCCACGAGGCCCCAGCGCACACTGCATTTGATGGCAAGCTTGTAGTACACGAACCGGTTCCGGTCGGGGCCGTCCTCAACAGCAGCTCTGGCGCGGCGCTCAGCCCATGCCAGCGCGGCGCTCATGGCCACTGGATGAACGACGATGGTGAAGAGCACCGCAAGAGTCACAGATGCATATGTTTCCGCAGCCATAAGGCCCAGATTGCGCGCAATCGTGCCCCCAATGAAGCTGAACTCGCCGAGCGCAGCCATTGCGGTGCCGAGAATGGCCGTCGACGGCAGTGAACGCGGCGTCGCCCACAGCCCGGCGGACAGCTTGCCGAGAGTGGCGCAGTAGAGGCACGCGGCTCTGGCCCATACAGTGCCCTTGGCAAACAGCTGCACTGGCGTGTTGAAGGCGACATTGCCGGCGTAGAACAGTCGGATGAGCCAGGCCTGCATACGCTTAACCTGTGAGCGCCACACCTCTTGCAAGCTGGTGATTTGGCAGAAGGACACCCCGGCAAGGAAGGCGCCGAGCAGAGGCGATGCACCGCCGGCTTGACATGCAGCTACGAGGCCCGCTGCCAAAGCAAAGAGAAGAAGCAGAAGGATCGGCTCCACGATGGCCAGCGGTACCCGCGGCAGCACCCACCGGGAGAGCACGTGAGGCAGAATCCACACCGCGAATGGTCCAATGACGGCCACCGCGCCGATGCTAATGGCGACTGGCACCAGGTACTGGGCGCCGTCCTCGTGTTGCCTAGCGACAACTTTGAGCTCTGAGAGGAGGGTCAAGGCCAACAGATCCTCGAAGATGGTAGTCGCGATGATGAGCTGGCCGACTGGCGTGTTCGTAGCCTCATGGTATTTCAGCTGACGTAGCGCGATGCCCGTGCTGCCCGCTGTGAGCGAGGCAGCGACAGCAAGCGACTCGCGCGTCGATAGCCCGAGCGCTTGGGAAATTCCGAACGCTAAGCCGCAGCAGCATGAAATGCCGGTGAAGCTCGCGCCGATGGCTCGACTGCCTACTTCGCGCAGTGACGGCAATTTGATCTCGAACCCGGCCTCGATGACAAGCAAATACAGGCCAAGCTGTCCGAGGAGAGAGACGGCGCTGGCATACGGCACAATGTCAGCGAGCTGCGGCCCCAAGCACATGCCTGTGATAACTTCACCAGCCTGTGCAAAGTCCAAGAGTGGGCGATGATGAGTGGCAACGGCAAAAATTGCGATGTCTAAGCGCACCCACCATCGCTGCGAAGCCTGCGCGTGCGGCAGCTTTACCTGCGAGCCAGACAGATACGAGGTAAAGCGCGAATAGCAGTGGTGACCATGCGTCAGTGATTGACATCGCCGGGTCACTGCGCCCGTTCTCATGGTGGCTTCCGATCATGGTGCAAGACGTCTTCAGCTCTGTTTCTTCAATTCAATTTTGTGCCCCCGCGAGGGGGCCTTCCAATGCATTCCGAGTGGCGGCGCTTCCTCTTATTGGCCTCCCTTGTCCTCCGTCGATGACGCAAATCTGCGCCGTAGCGACGCCGCAGCACCACCATCAGCGTCTGTGCGAACGCCGGTCGGCCCCGCTCGGGGCGTCGCGCTATTCTCTAAATGTCTCTTCATACGGTCAGCAAACGCTTGGCGCTGCTTCTCGCGCATGCTCTCGCTCGGCCTGTAGTACTTGTACAGCCCATCCCACGGGACGCACTTGAGACCCGCACGCTCAGCGATGATCTCGCGCACGCGGCTCGCGAACGCCTCTGGTGACTCATCCTCCGCCCTCGTCTGTGGCTCCAAATACCACACATCCGCCACCAGTGCCCAGCTAGTCATGATGCGCCGCAGGTGCCCTGTGAACCCCTCGCGCCGGCTGTTCCAGAACGCGTCGACGAAGATCTTGTTGTACTTGATGGCAATGGGACATACCGTGACTCCCAGGTCGAACGCGCCGCGCTTGAACATCACGCAGTACTCGTTATTCACGCACGTGCCCTCCGGGAATATAAGCAGCGGATTCGCGCCCGGCGTGTGCACATGCTCCTTGATGCGCGCCGCAACTGACGCCCGGTCTGCAGCCTCAGAACGGTTGAAGTGGATACACCCCAAGCTCGCCAGCACTGTGGTCTGCAGCCATCCCACCCAGCCTCCATGTTTCTGCATGATGACTGCAAATGGCGTGGCTTGCTCGAGGACGATGAAATCAATCATGCTCGTGTGGTTAGCCACAAACACCTGGTTCGGCCGCACGCTGGGCCGCGGGCCGTGGTATCTCACCACGCCTGTCCACGAGAATACGAAGGAAGAGGCCAGGAACTGGATGAGCGACCGCTCGACGGACACGCGCACAGCTGTGGGCGCCAAGTAGTGAACAGGCAGGAATGCCAGGAAGAACGCAACAAAGCCGAGGAGAAGCGCCACCAGCCTGAGTGAGGGTGCAGCGCAGCAGAGGCAGTTAGCAGGCGTGTGGTGCGCGGCGTCGCGACACGGTGTTTGAGAGAGAGTCTTTGCCTCGTCCTTGCACCGCCACGCACCTTATGGGGAAGAGCAGGCCGTATCGGATGACGACGCCGATGCACCAGAGCGGGAAGAGATACCAGTTCCAGTTCCACGGGTCAGGCGCGTTGCTCTTGAAGCACTTTGTGAAGGTGTCGTCCACTATCGCTGCTGCTGCCGCGTTCACGCTGTCGCTGCAGTCCAGCAACTCGTGCCTGCAGCACAGTGGCAATAAGGCGTGTGTCAAGACTCGCATCGGTCAGCGCGGGCGCAGCTCCTGTAGCCCGCTGGCAACAAGCACGGAGCGACGAACGCACAGTAGAGTCTCTCGCGCGTCACGAGGCTGCTCACTCGCAGCAAGGACGCCTTCCTGAGCTGCTCGCTCCGCAAGGTCGACGTCGAGCTGAGTTCGCGAGCCGAGGTCGACGCCCAGGCCCACCAAGTTGGGCGGTGGAGGACCAGCAGCGTCGCTGTGTGTGCCTTCGCCTTCGCCTTGTCCGGCGCCAACATCTGCGTCAGCTTCAGCAGGCGTTGCGGCAGCTGCAAGCGGTGGTGGACTATCACTGGACGGGCCTGGCGTGCCCGTCATCCTGCAATGGGCTTGGGGCGACAGAGGGACAGAAAGTGACGCACGTGCTCACGTGGTGGCCTCTAAAGATGAAGTGTCATTCACATCAATAGTGACGGGTAGGACATCATCACCGCCCGGTGGCTGCCGGCGCGCGTTGGTAGAGGCTTTGCCTTGCCAGATTGCAAAAGTGGCCCACATTCTCCTCAGGCGTCCCTTGCGGCACGCCGTGGCCGACGTTCAGGATGTGTTTCCGACCAGCGGTAGAGACACAGGAAGCAACCGCCGCGGCGATGGCCTCCTGCGGGCCGAACAGCACTTGAGGGTCCACATTGCCCTGCAGCACTCGCTTCGCGCCGCATGCGGAGCGGGCAACCTTCATGTCAGTCGACCAATCCCAGCCCAATACGTCAGCGGTGCAGCCCGCCATGAGAGCCTCCTTGCCAGCGCTGCCATTCGCATGGAAAATGAGAGGCGTGTCCGGGTGCTTCGCACGCACGGCCGCCATCAAGCGCTCCGCGTACGGCAGAGAGAACTCCGCGAACTGAGCAGGTGACAGGTGGTGTGCCCACGAATCGAAGAGCTGCACAACCTGCGCGCCGCAGTCGATTTGGTAGCACACGTACACCGCCAGTGCCTCTGTCAGGTGGCTCAGGAACGCGTGCAGCAGCTGGGGATTGGAGAACATCATGGACTTGGTCGCATGGCAATCTTTATCCGCGCCGCCTTCCACAGAGTACGCCGCAAGCGTCCAGGGGGTACCCACAAAACCCAACACCGTGGACTGCTGCCCGACCTCACTGCGCAGCGTCTGCAGAATCGGCCGTATGAACGCCAACGACGATGCCGGGTCCTACACCGTGACGTGGAGGAAGATTCAAACCGCGTCAGGCGCAGCAAGAGAAGGTGTGCCCAAGAACAGAGAGCGACAGTGCACCTCACCTCCATGGGGCGCAACGCCTTGACTTGCTCCCACGACCGCACTGCTTCCGGAATGACAGGCCCCTTGCCTTTGATGACGTCGAACTCAATCCTGTGGTGCGCGTGGCAACACGAGCGCGCTCAGGTTGCTTATGACGGGGACGATATCGTGTCGTGCGGCTGCAAGGCGCACCCGAGTGCAGGCAGCGGCGTGAGGATGTCGGAGAACATGATGACGCCGTCAGGTTTGAAGGCACGCCACGGCTGGAGGTGGTGGACCCGGTGCGTGGGGGGTCAGTTGGTTGAGCTTTAGAGAGCTTGCTTTGGATCCGTCTACACGCCTGTAGCGACAGCTCGATGGCAATCTCAGGCGTCTCTGACCGCATACGGAACGGGTACTTGTCAGAATACCTGCAGTGAAAGACGCACGGCGTCAGAGCAGCGCACGGACAAGCAGCCCGACTGGTGCAGATCCAACGCACGCCCTGAACTCCTTCATGTAGCGACCTGCTTGCCGCATGAGCCACACAGGTGGGCGCTCCACGTCTATTGGGAGGCACACACGGACACAGAGGTGTGAGACGCGCGTGCGGGAGTGAAGAGACACAGCCAGGAAGAGGCACGTTGAGTCTATACCTTCCCCACGTGCGGTGCGCAGCAGCAGCGGCTCTGCACTGGCGCCGCATGCACATGATGCCCGCTGCCGGCTGCGGCGGCGAGGCAGTGCAGCGCCGGAAAGAAGCGGGAGATCTGTGGAGCCGACGACGTGCATTGCGAAGAGTCACGTCTACTGAATCAATCTGCTGGCCAGAAGGGAGCAACGCAACTGCAGTTTGCGTTTCGCGTTGATGCCACAAACATAAAGAATTGCGATTACAATCACAGCACAAGCAAGGCTGAGGCAGCCGCGGCGATGGCAGCAGCGGCGGGTGCCACGCCACGCGCTGAAGACATGCTGGGTCCAGCAGGCGTGCTGCCAGCAGGCGTGTTGGCCATTGGCGGTGGATTGACAGTCGTTGACGGTGGAGGCCGAGGCGGCGGGCTGGCCGTCACACCTGGTGGTGGCGATGGCGGGAGCGGCGGCGACGGCGGCGGCGACGATGCCGGCGTCGTGGTGATGGCCGCGAACGACCCGGTAAAAGACACAGTGTTGACCGTGTAATTGCTGTTTCCCGGACAGTTGCCGCTGCATGCTGGGCAGTACGATGTCGGCGTGTACGTGATCTGGCTATTCTTGGTTGTTGGCGACGTCTGCGAGAAGATGGGGCAGAACAAGTTGTAGCTAGTCACCATGCCTTTGCTCGTGCAGAAGCTGTACGACCTTGGCGACCCCGATGCGCCGTTGCAGCCGGCGAAGCCGACGTAAGGCGTGCAATAGGTGGACACAGAGCCGGACGTGCCGCAGTTGATGGACGCCACGGAGGTGGAGTACAACGCTGCAGCGGTGGCGGCGGTCGTGGTGCCGTCCGTGCCGAAGCAATTGATGAAGGTTGGTCCAGTGGGGAAGCCAGAGACGGTCTGGTCAACCACGTGATAATGGTAGAACGACCCGCCCGTGAATGTCACAGTCTGCGCAGTGCCGCTGGTGCCAACGGTTGAGGTGGTGGTCGGCACGGTGCCGATGTGGCCGCCGCACGCATCCAGATTCGTCGGGTACGTGTTCGCGCCCTCAAATTGGCCGTAGATGCCTCGACCATCCAGCGCAAGGCCCAGCATGGGAGAGTGGCCGCTTGTGCTGACATTCCAGCCGGCTCCGCCGGAAACTGGCGGATATTCACAGCGCAGGCTTGTGTGATAATGATCTGTTGGCGTTGCGTGTCAGTAATAGGAACGATTTTGCATTTTGATGGGGCCAACGGACAACGCACATGGCGAGGCGTGAGCGCCGCAATCATCCATGAAAGCCTGCTGGTTCAAGCCGCTCGTTCCGCACTGCGCCTCCGCAAAGTAGTAACACGTGGAGAGGTCAGTGCCGGGCGGACAAAAGCCGCTCCCACTCCCACAGGGATTGAGGCCACCCTTGCCGCTCCAGAAGCCTCCGTCAGTGGCATCGTAAATGTTGACCCCGTACAGGGTGTACCCGATGTTTCCGTTGACCGGGGAGGCAGCTGGCAGGTTGGTGGTGTACGTTGACATGGGCAGACTGATCGAGTAGTACGTGCCCCCGGATGCATAGTAGTTGACTGAGGAGCCACTGTACACGTTGTACATGCCCGTCGGTGGACACTGGTTCGTGACGAACGTGACGGTGAAAACGCCTCCAAAACCTGCGGCATTGTTCCCAGCTTGGAAAGTGCGTGCAGAGGAGGAGACGCCGCTCAGGCTGGTGGCTCCATAGAAAGCATAGTACCGTATTCGTAGTTGCTTCTGAGAGTGAGAAAATAAATAATCCGGCGACGATCTCTCACAATCACGTGTGGCCCTGGAAAATTGGTGGGCGGCGGCTCTCACAAACGTGCAGGCTGCGAA
>Ga0164297_10002894_pt1 | contig 16493 bp, 17 predicted proteins | sample GEODES058metaG_FD_113539 | JGI IMG/M metagenome (GOLD analysis project Ga0164297, IMG submission 113539) | Dystrophic lake water microbial communities from Trout Bog Lake, Wisconsin, USA - GEODES058 metaG | ecosystem: Environmental > Aquatic > Freshwater > Lake | place: USA: Trout Bog Lake...
CGAAACCTTCGACATCTCTCGCCACACCATCGTTGACCCCGAACAGAATGACCGTTCAGGAAGTTTGATGTGTCCGCGATGTCCCCGCACACCTGTCCACCATGTCCCCGGTCGGGACAACCCGCCAAGGGCCTCGCCCTTGGAACCCCATTTTGCTCGCGGCTGGATCGGCATCCTGCGATCTCACCGAGGGGAGTGGCGAAGCCCATAAACCGTTACGATAGCACGCTGATTGTGCGGTCGCAATGTCTGATTGCCTGCGGCGCTAAGAAAGACATTATCAGCTGAAGGTCGCTGATCCAGCTGAGGGAAGTAACGGGATCCAAGGGATCGAGCGGACCGTGGCCGAAGGCCGCGTAAGCCGCTCGATGCCCTTGGCCGCCGGAGGCCCTTCTAATACTCGCTAAAAATCCTAGTGATCCCTTCAGCATCGAGTCCAACCGACAATCCGAGCGCGAGAAGGATGCGCGCCTTTTGCGGCGTGAGATTATCGGCCGAGATGATTCCGGCTTTATGCATTTTGCTGCTGAGCACCATGCGCCCGCTGCCGGCGCGGGTGCTGAGGACGACGGTGATCCCTGATGCGATGGCGGCTTCGAGGGCTTCGTAGTCGAGGGGGGTGACCATGCCGGGGGCAAAGCCGGCGTAGATGAGGCCGCGGGCGTTGGCGGTGGTGAAGGCGCGGATGGCGGTGCCGTCGGCGCCGGCGTAGGCGTAGGCGATGTCGACGCGGGGGAGGGCGGGGAGGCTGGCGATGTCGAATTCGGTGTTGGGGGCGGTTCGGCGGAGGGGTTTGCGGTAATAGGCGATGGTATCGCCGTCGGTGTGGCCGAGGGCGCCGAAGTCGGCGGTGCGGAAGGTTTGCAGGCGGTTGGTGGAGGTTTTGGTGACGTCGCGGGCGGCGTGGATTTCGTCGTTGAGGAGCGTGAGGACGCCGAGGCCGCGCGACTGTGTGTGGGCGGCGACGCGGGCGGCGTTGACCAGGTTGAGGCCGGCGTCGGTCGAGAGGGCGGTGGCGGGGCGTTGGCTGCCGACGATGACGACGGGGATTTGGGTTTTGAGGGTGAGGGAGAGGGCGTAGGCGGTTTCCTCGAGGGTTCCGGTGCCGTGGCCGATGACGATGCCGGCGAGGTCAGGGTGGTCGGATTCGAGTTTGTGGCAGAGGGCGGCGAGGCCTTTCCATTCGTCGAAGAAGATGCGCGAGGAGGCGACGGTGGCGAAGGCGACCGGGAACATGTCGGCGACGGCGGCGACCTCGGGGGTGCGGGCGAGGATGCCGGCGGCGTCGAGCATGTTGCCGGTGGCGCCGTAGTCGTGGAGGTCCAGCGGCGTGGCGCCGAGGGAGGCGATGGTGCCGCCGGTGCCGATGAAGGCGACTTTGGGCAGGCTCACGCGGTCACCATGGAGCCGGTGTCCGCGATGACCGGCGGGCGGAGGGCGTGGAAATTGGTATCGCGCTGGTAGGCGTCGGCGGCTTGCAGGACGCGGCCTTCGGCGAAGGGGCGGCCGGCGAGTTGCAGGCCGATCGGGCAGCCGTTGGGATCGAAGCCGCAGGGGATGCTGATGGCGGGGAGTCCGAGGTAGTTGAACGGACGGGTGTTGACGGACACTGCAAGAAACCGGGTTTCGGTGCCGGGCGGACCGTGGTCGATGTCGGTTTCCGCGAGGGTCGGCAGGATCGTGGGTATGGTGGGGGTGGCTATGAGGTCGACCTTGGAGAACACCTCGCGGGCGAACTCGGTGAGGATGGGGCCGCGGCGGGAGAGGGATTCGATGTAGTAGGCGCCGGGGATGGCGTAGCCGGGGTAGATGCGGCCGGAGAGGTGGACGGCGTAGTCCTGCGGGCGCTCGCGCATCCAGCGGGCGTGGATGGCGCTGCCCTCGACGCGGGAGACGATGCCGCCATAGGCGGCGATGGCGTCCATCAGCGGCAAAGCGAGGCGTACGACCTCCGCACCGCGGCCTTGCAGAACGCGCACGGCCGCCTCGATCGCGTCGTGCACGGGCGGTGCCGCGGTGTTCATCAGCACGTTGGTGGGGATGCCGATGCGCAGTCCACGCAGATCACCGGTGAGGGCATCCTCGTAGTCTGGAACGAGGTTTTTCGCGCTGGTTGGGTCGCGCGGGTCATGCCCGGCGATGATCGACATGATGCGCGCGCAGTCGCGTGCGCTGCGGGTCAGCGGACCGACGTTATCATGCGAGAACGACAGCGGCATGACGCCGTAGCGCGAGACGCGGGCCTGTGTCGGCTTGAGTCCGGTCACGCCGCAGGCCGCGGCCGGCAGGCGGATGGAGCCGCCCGTGTCCGAGCCGAGCGAGGCGAACGTCACGCCGCTGGCCACCGCCGCGCCGGAGCCCGACGAGGAGCCACCGGTGATGTGCGGCAGGTTCCAGGGGTTGTGGCAATCGCCGAAAGCGCGGTTGTGGCCGGTGGGGTTCTGCGCGAACTCGGCCATGTTGAGCCCGGCGAAGGTATAGGCGCCGGCGGCGGAGAGCCGCTCGACGACGGTGCAGGTGACATCTGGCACGAAGTCGCGCCGGATGGCCGAGCCGCAGGTGCTGGGCAGGCCGGCCTGGTAGTACATGTCCTTGTGCGCCAGCGGCACGCCGTGGAGCTTGCCGAGCGGCTTGCCTTCCTTCACCGCTGCATCGGCCGCCGCCGCGGCGCCGCGGGCGCGATCGCGATCGACCCAGATGGTGGCATTGATCTTTGGATTCACCGCATCCATGCGGACGAGGCAGGCCTCGAGCAATTCGGCCGAGGTCACCTCGCGGCTGGCGATTTTCGTTGCGGCATCGACGAGGGAGAGATCGGCGAGGCTCATGCCCCCGGCTCCTTCGTCGCCTGCAGCGCGGCCTCGAAGCTCGCCGGTTCATCCTCGAAGCGCATGCCGTCGCGCAGCGCCTCGAAGGCCTTGATGGTGTTGGCGAGATCAGCGGCAAGCCGCCTTCCGGCGTCATTGGGCGGCTCGACGCCATGCCAGGTGGCAATGTTGGTCTGCGTCAGGTCGAGAAATTCCATCGGGCGATCCTTCGGAGCGGTCGGACACAGGCTAGTGCAGGGCGCCGGGCGGGGTCCAGGGCGGGCGCTCTATCGAGGGACGATCGTTGCGTGATAGGAGCGGTGCGGCGGCGGAGGGAAGGCATGCAGGACGATCCGGACGCGCGGGCGGTGGCCGACCTGCTGGTGCGGACGGCAGCGGGCGGGCATGGGGCCGTGCGCCAGTAGCCGCGGGCGGACTGTTTCGCTGGGCGGCGGATCGGCGGGGGCACTTGGTCGTGGCGTGGCTTCGCGGCATGATCGCGGGGAAGTTTCGTGCGGGGGATGCCGGCGTGGTCGACAAGCAGAGTTATCGGGAGGCCATGGCGCGGCTCGGCGCGGCGGTGAACATCATCACCACCGACGGGCCTGGCAGCAAACGCGGCTTCACCGCCTCGGCGGTGTGCAGCGTCACCGACAGCCCGCCCACGCTGCTCGTCTGCCTTAACCGCAACAGCGATTCGAACCAGGCGCTGAAGGACAACGGCATCCTCTGCGTGAACACCCTGGCGGCCGGGCAGGAAGACCTCTCGCCCGTCTTCGCCGGCATGACCGGCAAGGAAGGCGAGGAACGCTTCGAGGTCGGCACCTGGACGACGATGGTCACCGGTGCGGCGGCTCTGGTGGGCGCCGCGGTCTCCTTCGACTGCCGGGTGATCCAGACCGCCGAGGTCGGCACCCATACCGTGTTCTTCTGCGAGGTCGAGGCGGTGCGAACCAACGCCGACAAGCCCGGCCTGATCTACTTCGCCCGCGGCTACCACAGCGTCGGCGGCTGACCGGGGCGGCTGCCCCGATGATGGACCCGGCCCTGCTCGAACTGGCGATGAAGATGGCGGCCACCGCGGTCGTCGTCGTCGTCGCCTGCCTGCTGGTCGAACGCGCCGGCCCGCTGGTCGGCGGCCTGATCGCGACCATGCCGATCTCCGCCGGCCCCGGCTTCTTCTTCCTCGCCATGGAGCACGACGCCGCCTTCATCGGCGCTTCCGCGGCCGGCGGCGTGCGGGCGCTGACCGCCACCATCGTCTTCGTCTCGCTCTACGCCGTCATCGCCCCCCGCGCAGGTCTGCTCGCGGGCCTCGGCAGCGCGCTCGCCGCCTGGTTCGCCATCGCCGCCGCGCCACGGCCGGCGAGCATCTTCATCGATGCCGCGCTTTTCGCCGCGCTTTTCGCGATCTGCTTCACCGCCACCCGAACCGCCCGCGCCTACCGCCCGGCCCTGCGCGGCCGCTCCTCCCCCTGGGACATCCCGGTCCGCGCCCTCGGCGCGATGACCCTCGTGGCCATCGTCCTCGCCCTCGGCCGCCTGTTCGGTCCCGCCGCGGCCGGCATCGCCGCCCTCGCCCCCATCGTCATGACCAGCCTGGCCTTGCTCCTCTACCCCCGCCTCGGCGCCGCCGGGGCCGCCTCGGTGCTCGCAAACGCCCTGCCCGGCATGGTCGGCAACGCCATCGCCGTGGTCGTGCTGAACCAGACCGCCGTGCGCCTTGGATCTGGAACCGCCTTGCTCGTCGCACTCGGAATCTGCGGTATCTGGAATCTTGGATTGCTGGGGATCAGCAGGATCAGGACGTAGAAGTACCTCCGGCGGCTCAGGGCCGAGAGACCGTGAGAATCCGCACCATCGCTCGGCTGGATCAATTCCCGTCGGTCGCAAACCCATGATCTCGCCGTGGAGACTGGCGAAGCCCGGAAAATCCCTGGGACCGCACCACGCGCCGTGTTGCGCACAAGAGCGATTGCTTGTGGCGCTAGATCATGATTGGTTTAGGTCCAACCAATCATGATCTAGCAAGCTATTGAAGAAGAGCGCGGTTCACGCTTTCTGACCGATCGGCCTCAAGCGATCGCGCTCTAGGCGGCCCGAATGAAGCCCCCGCCGAGCACCCGATCCCCATCATAGAACACGCAGGCCTGGCCGGGCGCGGGCAGGGCAGGGGTGTCGAGGGTCACGGTGGCGCCGGTGCCGTTCGGGGTGACCGAGGCCGGGTGCGGATTTTCGCGGGCGCGGAGTTTGACGGTGCAGCGGAGATCACCGGGGGTGGTGAGCCAGTTGACGTCGCGCAGGTGAATGGTGGTGGTTCCGCCGCTGGACGGGCCGACGACGACGCGGCGGCGGGCGGGGTCGAGGGCGACGACGACGCGGCGGCTGCCGGCTTCCTGGGCGGCGGGGCCCAGGCGCTTGGCCTGGCCGACGGTGTAGCGGGCGATGCCGTCGTGCAGGCCGACGACGCGGCCGTCGGTGCTGACGATTTCGCCGGGAGCGGTGGAATCGGGGCGGAGTTTGGCGACGACGTCGGCGTAGGAGCCGGAGGGGACGAAGCAGATGTCCTGGCTGTCGGGCTTGCTGGCGACGGCGATGCCGAGGCGTTCGGCTTCGGCGCGGACGGTGGTTTTGTCGGGCATGGCGCCGAGCGGGAAGAGGCTGCGCTCGAGCTGCGCCTGGGTGGTGGCGAACAGGAACCAGCTCTGGTCTCGCCCTGGGTCGACGGCGCGGTGGAGTTCGGCGCCGTGGGGGCCATCGACCCGGCGGACATAGTGGCCGGTGGCCAGGCGTTCGGCACCGAGATCGGCGGCCAGCGCGATGAGGTCGGTGAACTTGACGGTCTGGTTGCAACGGACACAGGGGACGGGGGTTTCGCCACTGGCGTAGCTGTCGGCGAAGTCGCCGATGACGGCGTCGCGGAAGCGCTGCTCGGCGTCGATGACGTAGTGGGCGATGCCGAGGTGGTCGGCGACGCGGCGGGCGTCGTGGATGTCCTGGCCGGCGCAGCAGGCGCCTTTGCGGCTGGTGGCCGCGCCGTGGTCGTAGAGCTGCAGGGTGACGCCGATCACCTCGTGGCCGGCTTCGGCCAGCAGCCCGGCGACGGTGCTGCTGTCGACGCCGCCGGACATGGCGACCAGTACTCGCATGTTATCCGAGCATGTTGTTGCGCGTGGCCGCGGGGAGCTTGACGACGATGCCGTCGAGCGCGTCGGACATGACGATCTGGCAGCCGAGGCGGGAGGTGCGTTCGAGGCCGAAGGCGAGGTCGAGCATGTCTTCCTCGTCCTCGGTGGGAGAGGCGAGCTTGGGGAACCATTCGGCGTCGACGATGACGTGGCAGGTGGAGCAGGCGAGGGAGCCTTCGCAGGCGCCTTCGATGTCGACGCCGTGCTTGTGGGCGATTTCGAGCACGGAGAGGCCGTTGGGTGCATCCACCTCGCGGCGCGTGCCGTCGCGCTCGATGAAAATCATCTTGGGCATGGGATCTCGTCAGCTCCGGGTGGAAACGGGCGATGCCGCGGCGTGCGCGGCGATCAGCAGGGCGGCGGCGGTATCGATGTCGGCCGGGGAGGTAAAGCGTCCAATGCCGATGCGCAAGGTGCGACCGGCGGCGGCGTCGGAGAGGCCGAGGGCGCGGAGCACGTAGGAGGGTTCGACCTCGGCCGAGGAGCAGGCGGAGCCGGTGGAGACGCAGAGGTCGGGCATGGCGGCCATGAGGGCCTGGGCGTCGGCGGCGGGGAAGGTGAGGTTGAGATTGCCGGGTATGCGGCTGGTCTTGCTGCCGTTGAGGGCGAGGCCAGGCAGGGCATCGGTGAGGCGGGTGAGCAGGCGGTCGCGCAGGGTGGCGATGCGGGCGGCGTCGTCGGCCATTTCGGTCCGCGCGATGCGGGCGGCTTCGCCGAGGGCGACGATGAGGGGGGTGGGCAGGGTGCCTGAGCGCAGGCCGCGTTCCTGGCCGCCGCCGGAGAACAGGGAGGCGAGGCGGACGCGGGGGCGGCGGCGGACGTAGAGGGCGCCGACGCCCTTGGGGCCGTAGAGCTTGTGGCCGGAGATCGACATCAGGTCGATCCTCAGCGCGGCGACGTCAAGCGGGATCTTGCCGAAGCCCTGGGCGGCGTCGGTGTGGAAAAGGGCGCCGGCCTCCTTGGCGATGGCGGCCAGCGTGGCGAGATCCTGGATGACGCCGGTTTCGTTGTTCACCGCCATGACGGAGACGAGCAGGGCGGGGACGGCGAGCGCGGCACGGAGGGTGTCGGGATCGAGCAGGCCCGCGGGGGTGACGGGGAGAATGATCGGTTCGAAGCCTTCCGCGGCGAGGTCGGCGACGGATTCGAGGACGCATTTGTGCTCGGTGGCCACCGTGATGATGCGGCGGCGGGGATCGCCTTGGCTGGCGGCGTGGCGGGCGGCGCCCTTGATGGCGATGTTGTTGCTTTCGGTGGCGCCGGAGGTGAGGACGATTTCGCGGGCCTCGGCGCCGATGAGGGCGGCGATCTCGGCGCGGGCGGCCTCCACGGCGGCCTCGGCCTCGCGGCCCATCACGTGTTCGGCGCTGTGGGGGTTGCCGAATTTCTCGGTGAACCAGGGCAGCATGGCGGCGACGACGCGGGGGTCGCAGGGCGTGGTGGCCTGATTGTCGAGATAGATCGGCCGGTTGGGGCGGGTGTCCATCCCTATAAGATAGTGCCTAGGCGGCGCGGCGCAGCAACCGGGCGGCGATATCCCGGTATGCAGCGATGAAGGCGCTGACCTCGGCCTCGGTGACGTGCCAGGGCAGCGAGACGCGGATGGCCTCGCCGGCGCGCTCGCCGAGACCCATGGCGTCGAGCACGTGGCTGCGGCCGACTTTTCCCGAGGAGCAGGCGGCGCCGGCGGACACCTGGAAGCCGGAGAGGTCGAAGGCGATCACCTGGGTGTCGGCGCGGACGCCGGGCAGCGCGAGGCAGGTGGTGTTGGCGATGCGGGGGGCACTGGCGGCGATGGCCTCGGCGCCGCTGGCGATGGCCGCGGCCTCAATGCGGTCGCGCAGGGGGGCGAGGCGGGCCATGTCGTCCTCGACCCCGACGACGGCGGCGAGGCCGGCGATGGCGGCGACGGCTGGGGTGCCGCCGCGGCGGCCGCGCTCCTGGCCGCCGCCCTGGATGAGGGGGCGGAGGGCGGCGGCGGCAGTGGGGGTGAGGATGAGGGCGCCGATGCCGGTGGGGCCGCCGAGCTTGTGGGCGGAGAGGGCGATACTGTCGGCGCCGGTTGCGGCGAGGGTGACGGGCAGGCGGCCGGCGGCCTGGACAGCGTCGACATGAAGCCAGGCGCCGGCGGCCCGGCAGAGGGCGGTGGCCTCGGCGATGGGGTGGAGGACGCCGGTTTCGTTGTTGGCGAGCATGAGGCAGACGAGGCGGGCGCCGGCGGCCAGGACGGTTTTCAGCGACTCCAGGTCGGCGGTGCCGTTGGCGTGGACGGCGATGATGGCGGCGCCGGGGGCGGCGGCGCGGATGGCGTCGTGTTCCGTGGCGCCGATCGCAACGCGGCCTTCGCCGAGTCCATGCACGGCCAATGCGTCCGCCTCGGTGCCCCCGGAGGTGAAGACGACGTCCTCGGCGCGGGCGCCGAAGCGGGCGGCGATGGTCTCGCGGGCGGTTTCCAGCAACTTGCGGGCGGCCCGGCCGGCGCTGTGGACGGAGGAGGGATTGCCGCCGGCATCGAGGGCGGCAAGCAGGGCGGCCCGGGCTTCGGGGCGCAGCCGCTCGGTCGCGTTGGCATCGAGATAGACGCTCACCTTACAACTCCGTCATGCCGGGGCACTCGACCCTTGCCGCAAATGCATATCCGCCGCGCAAAGAAAGCCGCACCGTTTCCCCTCTCATTCATGCCCTCCGAAACGAACGAGATCGCACGATTCCTGCGAGCCCTTGATTCATTTTGTAAGAATCTGCCACCAGCCCATTCCAAGCCCCTCCGGACCATCGCGCCGCGCATCCGTATATTCCTCAACTTGACTCGGCGGAAACGGCGTCAATGGCCGCTGTCACGGAGGACATGCGACATTTTTGTTATCAATGACCTGCCCGACCACCTATAGTCCGCCCGCTGCGGTTGGTGCGACCCCGTCCGCAGCACACCCGGGTTTTTCATCCGGGCGGGTATAGGGCCGCGTATCATTCGTTGGAACGGGTCAGCAGCGTCGGTTCTGGACGAGGCATTGGCGGAGGGAAGGGCAGCACGGTTGTGGTGCCCGCTAGGGAAACGCATTGTTCCCGCGCCCGTATCCGTTATGTCTGGCTAGCAGGGCAACGCCAAAAGGGTCGAACGGCGTGGAGGTCATCCGCAGCAGGGTCGCCAGCTTCAAGGTGACGCATCGCAGCAGCCGCCACACCATATGTATCATCCGTCCAGCCGCATTTCGGCCGGACCATCACATGAAACGGATTTCGGAACACCATGCCTGAAGTCATGTTCGCAGGGCCCGACGGCCGCCTCGAAGGACGCTATCATCATTCCAAGGAGCAGGGCGCGCCGCTCGCGCTGATCCTGCATCCGCACCCGCTGCACGGCGGGACCATGAACAACCGCATCGCCTACACGATGTACCAGTCGTTCCAGAAGCTCGGCTTCTCGGTCATGCGCTTCAACTTCCGTGGCGTCGGCCGCAGCCAGGGCCGCTATGACGGCGGCATCGGCGAAATCGGCGATGCCGCGGCCGCGCTCGACTGGATGCAGGCGGTGAACCCGAGCCATGGCGGGCTGTGGATCTCCGGCTACTCGTTCGGCGCCTTCATCGGCATGCAACTGCTGATGCGCCGGCCGGAAGTGTCGGGCTGGGTCAGCGTCGCGCCGCCGGCCAACCATTACGACTTCGGCTTCCTCGCCCCCTGCCCCTGCGGCGGGCTGATGCTGCATGGCGACACCGACGAACTGGTTCCCGAGCCCGCGGTGCGGAAGCTGGTCGACAAGCTGAACACCCAGAAGAACGTCACCGTCGACTATCGCATCTTCCCGGGCGCCGACCACGTGTTCGCCAACCATGCCGACAACGTGTCCGAGGCCGTCGAGGACTATGTGAAGAAGACGATGGCCCGCAAGACCATGGCGCTCGCCGCCGACTGAGGCGCGACCTCTGGACGACAAGAGACGAAGCCCCGGTTGGGGCTTTCTTTTTGTGCCTCTCGGCACCGGCGCTCAGATGCCGTCGATGCGGCCTATCCGCTCGGTGAGCAAAGCGATGTTGCGGCCACAGGCGCGCATCGTCGCGCGGTATTCACTCTGGCCGGTGGCCAGCAGGGCGGCTGCGGCGGAGTCGGGTCCCGACATGGCGGCGATCGTGGCGCTCCACGTCAGCGGGCCGTCCTCACCCTGGGTCATCACGTAGCGAACGACCACCTGGGCGCCGCCGAACGTGGGCGCCTGGCTGAGGATATCGGCCTGGAGAACAAGATCCGCCGGTCCGTCTTGTAGAACCGCCCTGAACATCGCCCGCGCCTGCAGGGCCTCGATCAACGCCTGGCGGAAGGTTTCGGCCCAGATCTTGGAGTATCCAGCGAAGGCTGGTCCGAGCAGCGCGCCGGACAGGGCGTCTCCATTCGAGGCACCGACGCCGGTGACTTTAGGCACCTTAAGGCTGAGCGAGCGGAAGTGGGCCTGGTCGGGCGTGATCGGGAGGGGAGCGGCAGTCAGGCGCATATCGGGTGGGACGTAGACCATCGCCGGCGGCACCTCGGTGCAGGCGGCGAGAAGGGCGGCCAGCAGAATGGCGCGGCGCTGCATGGGCGGCTCCCATGGTCGGAGGATAAGATAGCTGACGAGCAGTTCTATACCAAGCTGGTGAAACCAGCAGTTTCGTGCTGGCCTAGCAATCGTTCCCCGGGTTGGGGCGGAAGATGGGGTGCGATGTCGGCGACGCGGTTGCTGATCGAGTTGATCGGGCATGTTGTTCTGCTGCTGTGGGGGGCGCGGATGGTGCAGACCGGCATCGTGCGCGCTTTCGGCTCGGACCTGCGGCGGCTGTTGGGCATGGGGCTGCGCAACCGGTTCTGGGCGCTGCTGGCGGGTGTCGGGGTGACGGCGCTGTTGCAGTCGAGCACGGCCACCGCGCTGATGGTGACGTCGTTCGCCGCCGGCGGGATCGTGGCGCTGGTGCCGGCGATGGCGGTGATGCTGGGGGCCAATATCGGCACGGCGCTGATTGTGAAGGTGCTGACCTTCGACGTCTCCTGGGCGTCGCCGTTGTTGCTGACGGCGGGGTATGCCGGGTTCAAGCGGGGCGGGCGCGAGGGGGCGAAGAATGCGCGGCTGCAGAATGTCGGGCGCGTCGGCATGGGGCTCGGGCTGATGCTGCTGGCGCTGCATCTGCTGGTGGAGGCGATGCAGCCGGCCGAGGCGGCGCCGTTGTTGCGGCAGTTGCTCGCGGCGCTGACGGCGGAGCCGGTGCTGGACATCGTGCTGGCGGGGCTGCTGACGTTCGCCGCGCATTCGTCGGTCGCGGTCATGCTGATGATCGTGCCGCTGGCGGCCGCGGGGGTGGTGACGCCGGTGGCCGCGTTTGCCCTGGTGCTGGGGGCGAATCTGGGCTCGGCGATCCCGCCGGTGCTGGCGGCCGGGGCGGACCCGGTGGCGAAAAGGTTGCCGCTGTCGAACCTGATTTTCCGGGCGCTGGGCTGCCTGGTGGCGCTGCCACTCTTGCCGGGGCTGGCGGGCCTGTTCGCTGAGGTGACGCCGTTTCCCGGCGCGCAGGCTGTGGATTTCCATATCGCGCTCAACCTGGTGCTGGGGGTGGTGCTGATCGGGCTGCTCGATCCGGCCGCCACGCTGCTGGCGCGGATGTTGCCGGCGGCCCACGTGCCGGACGATCCCGGGCGGCCGATGCATCTGAGCGACGAGGCGATCGAGACGCCCTATCTCGCGCTGTCGAACGCGGCGCGCGAGACACTGCGGATGGGCGATCTGGTGGAGGCGATGCTGCGGCGGTTTCTCGATGCCATCGTCGCCAATGACCGCGCCGCGATCGAGGAGATCGGGCGGCTCGGCAAGGCGCTCGACCGGCTGCAGGATGGGGTGAAAACCTATCTCAGCAAGCTCGGTGCCGAGGAGATGGCCGAGCAGGACGCCAAGCGCCAGCGCGAGGTGCTGGATTTCGTGGTCAATCTCGGCCATGCCGGCGACATCGTCGAGCGCGGCCTGGCGGAACTCGCGCGGCGCAAGACGAAGCGGCAGCTGAGTTTCGCCGCGGCCGACCAGGCGGACCTGGTGGCGTTTCATGATCGGGTGATGGCGGATCTCAGGCTCGCGGTGTCGACCTTCCTCGGCGAGGACGCGCGGGGGGCGCGGGAGCTGGTGGATGCCAAGCGGCGGCTGTCGGAGATCGAGCGGACGGCGACGCGGGACCATCTGGCGCGGCTCGCACCGGATCGGCCGGATGCGCTGGAGGCGAGCTCGCTGCATCTGGGCGTGCTGCGCGATCTCAAGCGGATCAATTCGCATCTCTCGGCGATCGGGTACACGGTGCTGGAGCAGGCGCCGGGCGAGGGGGATGGCGAGGTTTGATGCCGCGGCGCTGGCGGATTGGCTTGCGGGTTCCTATGTAGGGCGAACGGGTTTCCTGGAGAGTGGCGGGTATGGATCTACGTGGCGGCGCGCGGCGGCATAGAGGTCTGGCCGCCCTGGGTGCGATCGCGCTGGCGGCTCTGGTGGCGGCGCCCGCTTCGGCCGGGGCGATCGACCTGGCGGGGCATCGCGCGCTCTATGACCTGACGCTGGAATCCTCGCGCGGCGACGTCACCGCGGCGTCGGGCACGATGGCCTATGACGTCGCCGATGCCTGTGATGGCTGGGCGGTGACGCAGAAGCTGGCCATGCATCTGGTGAGCCGCGATGACCGCGAGATCGAGATGCTGTCGGACTACGCGACGTTCGAGGCGAAGGACGGATCGCAGTTGCAGTTCCGCACCCGACAGGCGACCGATCGAGAAGTCACGGCGGATATCAATGGCACGGCGGAGATGGAGCCCGGTAGGGGCGGCGTGGCGCGCTACACGTCACCGGAAGGGCAGGAGCGGCGGCTGGAGAAGGGGACGCTGCTGCCGATGCAACATACGGCCGCGATTATCGCGGCGGCGAAGGCGGGGAAGAAGTTTCTTGCCGTGCCGCTGTTCGATGGCACGACGCCGGATGGCGCCCAGGATTCGACGATTACCGTGACCAGCTGGGGCCCGCCGTCGCCGTCGGCTTGGCCGGAGCTGGCGGCCTTGTCCAGCGGGCGCGTGCATGTCGCGTTCTTCGACCAGGCGGCGGGGGCGCAGCAGCCTGACTACGAGGTGACGATGCGCTACTGGGAGAACGGGGTGGCGGACGAACTGCTGATGGATTTCGGCGACTTCGTCATGCGCGGCAAGCTCAAGACCCTCGTGTTCCCGAAAGGCTGCTGAACGGGTCTTTCCGCTGGCGGCGGTTTGCGGCAGTTAGGGCGGCATGACCCCCATACTCGCCAGTCTCGCCGTTCCCTTCCTGCGCCGGATGGATCCGGAGAAAGCGCACCAGCTCGGGCTGCGCGCGCTGGCCTGCGGGCTTGCGGGCGCCGATACGGCGCCGGATGATCCGCGGCTCGCGGTGAGCTGCCTGGGGCTCGATTTCCGCAATCCGATCGGGCTGGCGGCTGGGTTCGATAAGGATGCGGTGGCGGTGGCGGCGCTAGCGCGGCTCGGCTTCGGGCTGGTGGAGGCGGGCACGGTGACGCCGCGGCCGCAGGCGGGGAATCCGAAGCCGCGGCTGTTCCGGCTGACCGAGGACCGGGCGGTGATCAACCGGATGGGGTTCAACAACGCCGGCCTCGAGGTCTATCGGGCCAATCTCGGGCGCTATCCGCGCGGGCGGGTGCCGGTGGGGGCGAATGTTGGCATCAACAAGGAGGGGGCGGACCCGGAGCGCGACTATCCGGCGCTGATTGGGGCGGTGGGGCCGCTGGCGGATTACGTGGTGATCAACGTGTCCTCGCCGAATACGCCGGGGCTGCGCGACCTGCAGGGCGAGGAGCGGCTGCGGGCGATCCTGGCTGCGGTGAATGCCGCGGTGCCGCAGCGGCCGCCGCTGCTGGTGAAGGTGGCACCGGATCTGTCGGAGGAGGGGCTGGCGTCGGTGGTTGAGACCTGCGTCGGCGGGGGTGTGGATGGGCTGATCGTGTCGAACACGACGATTTCGCGGCCGGCAGGGCTGCGCTCGGCGCAGGCGTCGCAGGCGGGGGGATTGTCGGGGCGGCCGCTGTTCAAGCGGGCGACGGAGGTGCTGCGGCTGGCGGCGTGGCTGGCACGGGGGCGGTTGGTGCTGATCGGGGTGGGCGGGGTGAGTTCAGGCGCTGACGCGCTGGCTAAGATCAAGGCGGGGGCGAGCCTGGTGCAGGTGTATTCGGCGTTCGCCTATGAAGGGCCGGCGCTGGTGGGGCGGCTGAAGCGGGAGTTGCTGGCGGCGCTGGCGGCGGAAGGTTTTGCGGACGTGACTTCGGCGATCGGGGCCGATCTGAGGGCGTGATCATGCATCATCTGACTGGGTTTTCCTCGCTCGCCGCGCAATACGACGGATTCATCCTCGATCTCTGGGGGGTGATCCATGACGGGGTGAAGCCGTATCCCGGAGCGGTGGACTGCCTGACGCGCATGAAGGCGGCGGGCAAGCGGGCGGTGCTGCTGTCTAACGCGCCCAGACGGGCGAGCGTGGCGCAGGCGGGGATGCGGCGGATGGGGATCGCCGATGAGCTCTACACGGGCATCCTGACCAGCGGTGAGGCGACGCACCTCATGCTGCGCGATCGCACCGATCCGTTCATGGCCGCGCTCGGCAAGCGGGTCTATCACCTTGGGCCGGACCGTGACCGTAACGTAATCGAGGGGCTCGACCTGGTGCGGGTGGACAAGCCGGGCGAGGCAGACTTCGTGTTGAACACCGGGCCCGACGATCTCGGTGACAGCTCGCATATCGAGGCGTGGGAAGACCTGCTGCAGACCTGCCTCGCGGCCAGGCTGCCGATGGTCTGCGCCAACCCGGACCTCGAAGTGATGCGGGCCGGCCTTCGGTTGATCTGCGCCGGGGCTCTGACGCAGCGCTACGAGGCGATCGGCGGACGGGCGCGTTGGATCGGCAAGCCCGATGCGGCTGTCTACACGCCGGTGCTGGAGATGCTTGGGCTCGACAAGTCACGCGTGCTCGCCGTGGGTGATTCGCTGCGGACGGATATCGCGGGGGCGAAGGGCATGGGGATCGACTCGTGCTGGGTGCTCGGGGGGATTCACGGCGAAGAACTGGGCGGCGATCCGACGAAGGTGGACGAGGCCGCGGCGGCGGCGGGGTTGGCGCCGGTGGCGAACCTGCCGGAGTTTAAGTGGTAGGGAAGTAAGGCTCCGCCGGCCAGGGGCAGGGCCCCTGGACCCCGCTATGGCTCGCGGTTGTGGATACGGCCTTCGGTTGAAATCCCACGATTTCGATGGAGAGAGGGGCGAAGCCCAGTCAATCCATGCGACCGCACCACGTGATGTGCGGTCGCTCGGTAGGATTGCCTGCGGCGCTAAGAATGCAGTTATCAACTGAAGAAAGACCATCCAACCGCGTAAAGGGATGGGGATCCAAGGGCCTCCAGGCCCTTGGCCGGCGGAGCCTTACTTTCTATCCGGCCCAGCCTCGAGAAGTGCGAGGTTTTGTTCCGCGAGGTCAGCGGTCGGTGTGTCGGGTGCGAGTTCGATGGTGCGTTCCCAGTCTTCGCGGGCGCCGTCGTCGTTGCCGAGGCGTTGGCGGAGGATGCCGCGTTCGAGGAGGGCTTCGGGGTAGTCGGCGTCGAGGGTGAGGGCGCGGTCGATGTCTTGTTGGGCGGCATCGAGGTTACCGAGGTGGCGCCAGGTGGCGGCGCGGAGGGTGATGGCGTCGGTGCGGGTGGGGGCGAGTTTGATGGCGTGGTCGAGGTCGGCGAGGGCGTCGGCGTGGTGTTCGAGGTCGCCGGCGATGGTGGCGCGTTCGATGAGGAGGTCGATGTCGTCGGGCAGGAGGGTTAGCGCGCTGGTGGCGGCGGCGTAGGCGCGGGTGCCGTCGTCGGCGAGGAGCCAGGCCTGGCCGGCCTGGCTGTAGACGATGGCGCGGGCGGCGGCGGGGGCGGGGCTGGCGGCGGCTAGTTTTTCGAGCATGGCGGCGCCTTCGTCGGTGTGGCCGAGGGCGATGCGGGCGAGGGCCAGGCAGTGGGCCGCGGCGTCGCCGCCGTTGTCGGACTGCCAGCCGAGGGCGAAGGTGGCGGCGGTGGCGGGGTCGGTGTCGAGCATGGCGAGGCATTGCTCGTAGTCGCGGCCGGTGGCGATGCGGGGGGGGACGGGGGGGAGGGGGAAGGCGGGGTCGGCGGGGATGAGGGTTTCGACGTCGGTGTGGGTGGTGGGCCAGAGCCATACGGTCGTGCTCGCGATCAAGGCGAGGAGCAGGAGGGCGGGGAGGAGGAGGGCGCGCGGGGGCATTGCGGGGGGAGTGTAGTCTGTCCACCTATGGGGCGGCAAAGGCGAGGGCGAGCGGATGCGGCTGGTGATTTTTGGGCTGGGGTATACCGGGGCGGCGGTGGCGCGGTTGGCGGTGGCGCGTGGGTATGGGGTGACGGCGACGACGCGGGGCGGGGCGGTGGGGCCGGAGGGGGTTGAGATGGTGCCGTTCGAGGCCGCGGAGGGGGCGGTGGCG
>Ga0164297_10002896_pt1 | contig 16490 bp, 3 predicted proteins | sample GEODES058metaG_FD_113539 | JGI IMG/M metagenome (GOLD analysis project Ga0164297, IMG submission 113539) | Dystrophic lake water microbial communities from Trout Bog Lake, Wisconsin, USA - GEODES058 metaG | ecosystem: Environmental > Aquatic > Freshwater > Lake | place: USA: Trout Bog Lake...
AACATAATTTTATATAACAATAAATAAAATTACATTGATATATGAATACGCAGATGTAATCATAACATATTATATCCACATCCATATCCATATTATATCCATATTATATATCATATACAGTTTGTAAGGTAATACAAAAACTAAAGTCTGAACCATTCAAGTTGATAACACGACCGTACTCATCAAGTAACTGTATATTTAGTCTTTGAATATCAACAGGCCCAAAGTATTCTCGTGGTGTAGTAACCAAGTTATAATCGTTTTCTTGTAAAACAGAAAACTGCCCACTTTTCAAAGATATTCTAGCCAACACATTTTTATTCAACATAGAAGAATTGAACGCACTATAAAAATTATTACTTACACTATTATTAAAATCATCAACACATAAAAAAAGATACTTAGGACCAAACAAGTCTAATACACCTTCCGATACATAGTAACTGTTATTGATATATAAACCATTTCGAAACCCAAGCAACCAACCAAATTTCAATGGAAGAGGTGTAGAACGGTCATCAGAACCAGTGGAAGTAGTCTGAAAGTTTAAAACTACTGGGAAAGGAGGATTTGTTTTAAGATAAGTAGGATTTATTCCGACTATTGTTCTTCCTGTTCCAGAACCATTATTATAGTCGAGTGAAAAGGAAATATATTTAAAGAAACTATCCAAGTTTGTAAGTTCAGCATTAATAAGTCCAATCAACCCATCTGACGTATAACAACCATCAGGAATAACTATAATAGCAGTTTTTGTGTTTGCAGTAATTGAAAAAAAATAGTTATCATAGTTTCTAGAAACAGTATAAAAAGTGTTTGGTAACTCGATAGATGATAAGTTCATTTGTGTAATTTTATTTATTTTCATAGGAAGATTTATATTGAAATTGGTAGATAGAGAACCATAATAGTTATCTCTAAACCTAGAGTCTATATTTAAATTTGTATTAATAACCTTTTTTCTAAGAGGATTCATTATTCCAGTAATAGTAGTTGTTGGAAATGCGTCAATATAAGGCTGTGTTAACCTTTCCTGTAACATATGGTTTTGAGTCGATGAGTTTTCCAAATTAGTGTAAACAGGTTCTTCATTTTTGTGTGTTACGTCATTCGTATCTTCAAATGGTAAAGAAGAGTAAAGTTTTTGTTTAGAAACATATTCTTCGTGTTCTGTTATACGACTATTCAATAATTCATAATTTATAGCAGTTTCTTCTACCTTGTTTTCATTGATATTTTGTTTTACATAATATTCGTTTGTTTTATAAAAATTAGATGAAGATGAAAATGGCGACTGTGACAGTTGATTCATTATATTATAATTGTTCATAATATAAATATATTTATTTATTATACATAATATAACTAAAAAAGTAAAATAAGAATAATAAGAAATTATTGCCATATAGATAATGTTTTTAATTATATATATGGCATTTTCAGTGTTTGGAAGTAATACAAGTAATACTAGTGGTACACAGTCTGGAAATTCTGTCTTTGGAGGAGGTTTAAACACAAATGGGAATGGTTCAACTGGACCAACAGGGCCAAATATTTGGGGAATAAACGGAAGTAATATTTTTTATACACAAGGAAATGTAGGAATAGGAACAAATATACCATCTGTAAGTTTAGATGTAAATGGAACTATAAATTCAAGTATTCTAAATCTATATAACCCTTATTATCCTACTGTTGGTCCTGTAGTACAACCAATAGAAGTTGCAACAAGTGGTAATATTAATTTACCATATGGAACAACTATTGGAGGGGTGAATCCTGGTGGTATAGTAATAAAAGGTTCCGTTTCTAATGTTTATTACTTACCTTCAAACGCTGCTTATGAAGACTCTTATGTTGTGAATAATCCAACAAATTTACAGTATAATGGTTTATGGATATGTGTTGTTGGAACATCTATTCCTGCATCCTCGGGAACAACTGGTCCATGGACATATGCGGGAACTATTCAAGGTGCAACTGGTATTCAAGGACCAACAGGTTATACAGGACAACAAGGTATTCAAGGCTTTACAGGACAAACAGGTCCACAAGGTTCTACTGGTTATACTGGACCACAGGGTGTAAGTTATACAGGACAAACAGGTCCTCAAGGTATTCAAGGTGTCACTGGACCAACGGGACCCCAAGGTTATAGTTTTACTGGTCCAACAGGCGCACAAGGTATTCAAGGTATTACAGGACCAACAGGCCCTCAAGGTATTCAAGGTTTTACAGGATATACAGGCCCTCAAGGTATTCAAGGTGTTACAGGACCAACAGGTTCCCAAGGTATCCAAGGTGTTACAGGGCCAACGGGTGCTCAAGGTATTCAAGGTGTTCAAGGTGTCACAGGGCCAACGGGTGCTCAAGGTATTCAAGGTGTCCAAGGTGTCACAGGACCAACGGGTGCTCAAGGTATTCAAGGTGTCCAAGGTGTCACAGGACCAACGGGTGCTCAAGGTATCCAAGGTTTTACAGGACCAACAGGCCCTCAAGGTATTCAAGGTGTTACAGGTTATACAGGACCTCAAGGTATTCAAGGTGTTACAGGACCAACAGGCCCTCAAGGTATTCAAGGTGTTACAGGACCAACGGGTGCTCAAGGCATTCAAGGTTTTACAGGACCAACAGGACCTCAAGGTATTCAAGGTATTACAGGATATACAGGTCCTCAAGGTATTCAAGGTGTCACAGGACCAACAGGCCCTCAAGGTATTCAAGGTGTCACTGGTTATACAGGCCCCCAAGGTATTCAAGGTATTACAGGACCAACAGGCCCTCAAGGTATTCAAGGTGTCACTGGTTATACAGGTCCTCAAGGTATTCAAGGTGTTACAGGACCAACGGGTGCTCAAGGTATTCAAGGTGTTACAGGATATACAGGACCTCAAGGTATCCAAGGTGTCACAGGTGCCCAAGGTATTCAAGGTGTTACAGGATATACAGGACCTCAAGGTATTCAAGGTTTTACAGGACAAACTGGTGACCAAGGTATTCAAGGTGTCACTGGTTATACAGGTCCTCAAGGCATTCAAGGTTTTACAGGACAAACAGGCCCTCAAGGTATTCAAGGTGTTACAGGATATACAGGCCCAACTGGTGACCAAGGTGTCACTGGTCCACAAGGTATTCAAGGTGTCACTGGACCAACAGGCCCTCAAGGTATTCAAGGAATAACAGGTCCAACAGGTATACAAGGTATTCAAGGTGTTACAGGATATACAGGTCCTCAAGGTATTCAAGGTATTACTGGTACAACAGGAGCCCAAGGTGTTCAAGGTGTCACTGGATATACAGGTCCTCAAGGTATTCAAGGTGTTACTGGAACACAAGGTCCTACTGGAAGTCAAGGCTCTACTGGAACACAAGGCCCTATTGGAATTCAAGGTCCTACTGGAGCACAAGGTGTAACAGGACCAACGGGTGCCCAAGGAATACAAGGTGTTACAGGTCCAACAGGACTACAAGGTGTTATAGGTCCTACGGGTGCCCAAGGTATACAAGGAATTCAAGGTGTAACTGGACCAACAGGAGCCCAAGGTATTCAAGGTCCAACAGGTTATACAGGACCCCAAGGTATTCAGGGTTTCATAGGAGCAACTGGCCCACAAGGTATACAAGGTGTGACTGGACAACAAGGCGCAACAGGAACAGGGTTATGGCAGACAGATATTTATAATGGGACATATTATATTGCCGGAAATGTTGGAATTGGAAAATATTCACCTCAGTCAACACTTGATGTGTCTGGAACAGTGAGTATTGTTTCTTCTAGCATTGTTATTCATGATACTAGCCAAAATGTATTAATAGGTATTCCATCTTATGGCCAACAAAATACAACTATTGGGTATCAAATCGCATATTCAACTTCTAATAGTTCTACTAATAATACAACTATCGGGTATAATGCTGGATATAATAACATAGGTTCTAACAATACATTTTTAGGTTCCAACTCTGGACTAACAGGACTATCTACAAATTATACACAGTCTACAGCTATTGGAGCAAACTCAAAAATAAATGCGAGTAACCAAATAGTTTTAGGAACGCCAACGGAAAGTATAGTATCAGGAAGCATATATCCTTTTTCAAATAATACATATGCAATTGGTGCTACTGCAAATATATTAACAAATGTGTATACGGCAAACACAATAACACAAACAATTGAGTTTACGGACCCAACAAATATATCGAATACATTGGCAACTATTACAACTGACCCAGTAAATAAAAACTTATTACTTCCACCTGGAACCACGATTGGAGGAGTAAGTCCAGGAACAATTACAATAAAAGGAACAGTAGCAAATCCTTATTTATTACCTTATAACTCAACTGCAGGAGATGGATATATTATAAGTGGAGGAAGTTACCAAGGAGATATGTTTGTGTCAATAGCAGGAGTATCTGGAGCAACAGCATCTACCGGCACAACAGGACCTTATATATTAGTTGGTCCAGTACAAGGACCTCAAGGACCACCTGGGCCACAAGGAGTATCTGGAGCAACAGGTCCACAAGGCACAACAGGTTACACCGGTCCATCTTTATGGGGACAAGTTCAAAATACTCAAAATATTTATTATAATACTGGGTTTGTAGGAATAGGTAAAACAGCCCCTTCTTCCACTCTTGATGTATCTGGAAATGTAACTATGTTATCTAATAATGTGTTGATTACAGACCAACAAGGGAACCAAAATGTAATGATTGGTGCCAAATCTTCAGGTTCAAATAATACGTCCGTAGGTATTCAGGCATTACAGTCATCAAATACAATAGAAAATGTATATAATAATGTGAATTTTGCAAGACTAACATATACCAAAAACTCAAACTGGAAATCAGTAGCACTTTCATTCAATGGACAATATATAGTTGCTTGTACAAATACTGGTTTAACAAATCAAGACTATATTTGGCTTTCTACTAACTTTGGAAAATCATTTACACCTGTTCTACAAAGCACGAGTTGGCAGTCTGTTTCTATTTCTTCCACAGGACAATATATAGTTGCTTGTACGAATACTGGTGTAACAAATCAAGACTATATTTGGATTTCTAGTAACTTTGGACAAACATTTACTCAGTCTCTACAAAATACAAAGTGGCAGTCTGTTGCTATTTCTTCAACAGGACAATATATAGTTGCTTGTACGAATAAAGGTTCAAATCAAGACTATATTTGGGTATCTAACAACTATGGAGGATTATTTAACTATACTGCATTAAATAGTAACTGGTCTTCTGTATCTATATCTTCTTCGGGACAGTATATTGTAGGATGTACGAACCAAGGTTCAAATCAAGACTATATATGGATATCTTCTAACTATGGTGTAAACTTTAACCAGAGTTTACAAAGTCAAAACAGCAACTGGACATCAGTATCCATTTCTGGAAACGCACAAATAATTGCTGCTTGTACAGGTGGTGACCAAAACAATGACAATGTTATTACTTTTGACCAAAATGGCAACTACTTGGACTCATCTAGACAATATAATCTTTTTTCATGTGTATCCACAAATTATGCTGGAAACTATATTGTCGCTTGTACGAGTCATGATAGCAACAATGACTATATTTATATTAGTAATAACTATAATAGACTGAACAGTCTTAATCCTGACTATAGTACAATAAATGATAGGTGGTCATGTATAGCTATTTCAACTGACGGAGAAGTAATGTTTGCTTGTACAAACAAAGGAAACGGTCAAGACTATATTTATACTTCTTTAAAATCGGGTAACACAACACTTGGATATAAATCGGGATATTATGAAAATGGAATAAATAATACGTATGTTGGATATAATGCTGGGCCTTTGATATATACTTCTAACAACCAGTCAACATCTATTGGTGCAAATTCTTTTACAACAAGTTCTAACCAAGTTGTTTTGGGAACAAACACAGAAACCGTTTATTTTTCTGGTGTGTCTGGTATTTCAATTGGTATAAACAACAGTGGCACTGGTTATATTCAGTTTTCCGACGGTTCAATTCTAACTAAAACATTAGGTGGTCCAACAGGTCCAACCGGACAACAAGGACCAACAGGTTCAGGTTTATGGCAAACAGATATGAGTAGTAATACATATTATATTGCCGGAAATGTAGGTATTGGAACATCAAGACCGAATTCACAACTAGATGTATCGGGTAATGTAAATATCTCAACCAATTACTTTATTGTAGAAGACCAACAAGGAAATAGTAACTTGGTTATTGGGTCAACTGGAAACGGTAGTTATAACACAGGAATAGGTGTAAATGTATTACAAAACATAAATCAAAACAGCGTTGGAAATGTATCACTTGGTTATAACGCAGGATATAATGAACTTGGTAAATACAATACATATATTGGTTATAATTCTGGTTCAACCGGAATTACTGGAAATATACAATCAACAGCAATTGGTGCAAACGCAACTATTACTAAATCGAATCAAATTGTTTTAGGAACAGTAACAGAAACAACATATATACCAGGTCAGTTCCAAGTACAAAGTACTAACGTGTTCAGTGTACAAACGCCATTAATTACATTTATAGATACATCTGCAAATCAAAACTTGATGATAGGAACAGTTGGTGGTTTTGGAAGTCATAATACTACTTTTGGTATAGATGCTTTGGAAACACACAATTTTATTAATTCTTCCTCGCCTGTTTCAGGAGGATTTACAACTTTACAAAATGGTTATATTTTTGCTTATGACACTGCTGGTGGTAGCGACACATACTACTGCGAACCTGGAAATATCAACTTTCAAAACACTGGTCTTCCAACTGGATATTTTATTATAACAGAAGTACCTAAAGGAATTGTTTATGCAAGTTTAGCTACTTATAATAACACACCAACATATAGTGTTTATTACTCAACTAATAACGGAGTTTCTTTCAATAATACTACTGGACTAACTATATTGGATACTAATACTCATTATTGGACAATAACTCAGGTATCTAATGGAAACTTAATAGCTACATCAAACGATAATACTTCTGTTCATTACTCCACCAATAACTATGACTTTTTACCATCCGGACTACCTAACTCATCTATATGGAGACCTTATAATGTAGGAGGAGGAAACACACTAGTAGCAAGCGGATTTACAACAGTTCCAGGTTTATCAGAAGGTGTTTATTATACAAATAATGGAATCAACTATACGAAAACAACATTATCAAATAATATAACTTGGTCTATTCAAGTGTTAACGAATGGAACCATACTAGCTGGAGGACAAGACCAATCACAAGCCTTAAACTACTCTTTATTTTATTCAAATAATAACGGAGTAACTTTCAGTAACAGTAGTGGGTTGCCTTCACAAGGAGGTCCATTATTTACTTTTACTCAAATGTCCAATGGAACTCTTATTGCATATGACACAAACGGAAGTAATACACTTTACTATTCTCAAGATAATGGGCAGACATTTAGTTCCACGACTGGCTTACCTTCTAACTATTTTGCTATAACTCTGTTACAAAACAATAATGTTATTGTATCACAAAGTAATACAAATGTATACTACTCTCCGGATGGTATAAATTATACACCAAGTACAGGGATAAACACAAGTGGAAATTGGGTCAACTATCTTTTATCTAATGGAAATGTAGTTGCGGTAGATTTACAAGGTATTTATGGAGTCTACTGTTCACAAGATAATGGACAAACATTTATAGACACAGGAATGCCACCTGCTCAATACAATGTTACTCAGTTATTAAATGGAAATGTTATATTATCAGATATACAACCACAAGGCAACGGTGTATATTACTCTATAAACTATGGAGTTTCATTTATACAAGTTCCATCACTTGACACAACTTTTAGTTGGAATATATACCAGTCTCCAAATGGTTATGTTTATGCGTACAACTATGTTATATATTATTCAATAAACAATGGAGCAACTTTTTTGAACACTAACGTTCCAAATACAGGGACAATTTGGAACCAACCATACTACTTATCAAATACTAGCATATTGTTTACTGGTCTTAACACATATACATACTTTACAAACACATTGTCATCAACCGCAAATACTTCCATCGGTTACTCATCAGGAACCAAAAATTATATAGGTGAATACAATACATACTTAGGAGCTTATACAGATAACATATCCAGTCAGTACAATATAACACAATCAACAGCAGTTGGAGCGAACGCACAAATAACAGCATCTAACCAAATTGTTCTTGGTACAACAAACGAAACTGTTTATTTTTCAGGTGTTCATTCGAATACAGGTACTTATATGAATGGAATATCAATAGGAAGAACAAATGGAAATACTGGATATATTCAATTTTCAGATGGGTCTACACTAAAAAGTGCTTCCGGTTCAACTTTATGGCAAACAGATACAAGTAACAATACATATTATGTTGCTGGAAATGTAGGTATTGGAACATCGACCCCTAGTTCACAACTAGATGTATCAGGTAATGTAAATATTTCATCCAACTACTTTACTGTAGAAGACCAACAAGGAAATAGTAACTTAGTAATTGGTTCAACTGGAAGTGGCAGTTATAACACAGGAATAGGTATAAGTACTCTTGGTAGTATTACCTCTACAACTAATATCAAAAGTTTCAATCAGTCAACAGTTCCAACAAAAGTAGACTACTATACAGCAGCATACGCAAGCGTGAATGGTTCAGGAAGCGGAAACTATCTTCTTGCATTGAAAGGAGGCAATATTTATTATTCAAATAGTTACTCAGACCCAGACCATTTAACTTCTGGTAGTTCATTCATTCAGTCAACTGGCGTACCATCAAATCAACAGTGGATATCTTGTCAATTAAACACTAGTACAAGTAATGCTATCGCAGCAATAAGTGGAGGAGGAATATACTATTCGAATGACAGTGGACAAACATTCAGCGCATCAAATGCTCCTAGTAGTTCATGGATATCTACTTCTCTTTATGGTACAAATGCAGTAGCTGCTATTTATGGTGGTGGAATATATTACTCAACTGATGGAGGACAAACATTTACACAGTCTAATGTTCCAAACTCTAACTGGAAACAAACATCCATGAATAATTCTGGTACTATTGTAGTTGCTTCTGTTACTAATGGACCACTATATTACTCAAGTGATGGAGGAGCAAACTTTTCTGTATCTACAGGTGCACCTACAAACAGCAACTGGATATCCATAACAAATGACAATACAACTGTTGTAGCTGCTGTTCAAGGAGGAGGTATATATTATTCTACAAATGGAGGACAAACATACAACTTAGCCACAGGAGCTCCAACAAATGCGAATTGGGTTTCAACATATACTTATGGAACAACCGTCGTAGCAGCAGTTCAAGGAGGAGGAATATATTACTCATCAAATAACGGGCAAACATTTACACAGTCAAATGCACCAAATGCTAACTGGTCTACTTGTTATATCGCACAAAACTATGTTCTTGCTACTATCTACGGCGGTACATTTTATGTATCAAACGATAATGGACAGACATACACAAGTACTATTGAAACAAATATTGTGAATGGAAACTGGACGAGTGGTATAGTTTATTACAAAAGTAATGGTAATGTATTTCCAAGTATTTTAGTGGATAGTAATGGGTTCATATATTTTTCTGCTGATATTACTATATCACAATTTGGTGCTGCATTATACAACTTATCTACTCTGCCATATATAAATTATAATGTATCATCCATCGCTGGTAACTATGCAATCTTTTTTGAACAAAATGGATTTGGTTATTATTCAACTGATGGAGGGCAAACATTCAACCAAACAACAGATAACATAACTGGTATGTGGATTACTTGCTCAAACGCACCAAATGGAAATGCAATAGCTGCTATTTATAACGGTGGAATATATTATTCGTCCAATGGAGGACAGACATTTCAACAAACATTAGATGGAACAGTATCAAGTTGGATAAATTGCGCATTCAGTTCAAATGGTGTGAATGCGGTGGTATTGGGTGTAGGTACTGGTAATCAATATCTCTATTACTCCACGGATGGAGGGCAAACATTTACACATACTGAAACATCACTTGTAGATACTGGGTCTAGTTTCATATCTGTTGCTATTGAAGGAACAAATGTTATTTTAGGAGTCGGTGGAAGTATTTACTATTCAAACAATGGTGGTCAAACAATGATATATAGTTTTAGTCCTGTTGGTAACAGTGTCTATTATATTGGTATCAGTGGTTTAAACACAGTTGTTTTACAAATAAATAACAGTGGTTCTCCTCCTACTGGATTATTATATTACTCTAACGATTCTGGTCAAACATACAATCCTTCCAATATAAACACACTTAATCTAACACTAAGTTCCTGTGCTATATACAACCAAAATGTAGTTATTACTGAAAACCAAATAGGTTCTATTTATTACTCTTTCAATGGTGGTCAAACATTCAACCAGTCTAGTACAAACTTGTCAGGAAATCAGTGGTTTTCGTGTTCTATGAATAAATCAAGTGTTGTTGCCGTATCAAATAACGGAATATACTTTTCTTTCAATAATGGTATTTCATTTGATAAATACTATAACTTTGAAATACCTCTTTCACTTAACCAACAGTTTTCGGTTGGAAATGTTTTCTTATCAAATAGTGGTAGTATTCATTTATATAGTGGAATATCAAACACTTATGCACTTGTTAGCGCATATAATAATAATGTGTATTACTTTCCATTACAGCAGAATGGTATCAAAAACACGGCAATAGGTTATTATTCTGGATATAACGAAACAGGAGCCCAAAATACATATGTTGGATATAACAGTATTTCTGACGGACTATCGCCTTATAATCAGTCATCCGCACTCGGCGCAAACACAATAGTTACTTCATCTAACCAAGTAGTGTTAGGAACAACCACAGAAACTATTAACATCGCAAGTGGTACAGTAAATGTAAATAATATAAACTCAAATATTTTTATTACGGACACTATCACAGCACTGTCATCTATAAACAAAAATACCTATAATAATAATATCATTGGTCACCAGTCTTTTATATCAAACACCAATGGTGATAACAACAATGCCATTGGATATAGAACACTTTACAGTAATACAACCGGAAGAGATAACTTGGCAATTGGAACAGAGTCACTTTATAGTAACACAACCGGACAAAATAATTTAGCTCTTGGAACAGATGCGCTTTATTACAATACAACTGGACAAGATAACTTGGCAATTGGTTATAATAGTCAATATAACGGAACAGATGGAACATCTAACATTAGTATTGGTTCAAATAGTTTATACAATAACATAGACGGTTCTAATAACGTTTGTATTGGAACAGACACAAATCCTAGCAATACAAACGTAGTGAGTAGTACCTACATTGGAACAAAGATAAACCAAAATATATTTACTACGAATGATAACTATAATGTAGGTGTGGGATACCAATGTGCGAGTGACTATGAACAGATTATCAATCAAGATAGTAATTTGAATGACGCAAGTTATAACACATTTTTAGGTGCTTTTTCTGGAGTTGGTTTGAATAAATTAAATTCTCTTACTCAGTCAACAGCATTGGGGGCTAATGCACAAATAACACAGTCTAATCAAATAGTTCTTGGAACAAGTAAAGAAACCATAGTTATTCCTAGTTCTGTAATAAACATAAGTGACGCAAGTAGTAACTTTATAATAAGCAACTCTATTACCCGTAAAAGTTTATCAACAAAAAAAGGGATAAATAACTATATAATTGGTTATAACTCTTTTGTTTCGGATGTGAGTTGTTCTGATAATATTGCCATAGGAACAAGTACTATGAATGCAGTTACAAATGGGTCAAAAAATATAGCAGTAGGAACAAATGCTTTGAGTTCCAATACAACAGGCGTTAATAATATTGCTATCGGTTACTATACTTTAAGTTCAAGTCAAACAAGTAGTAGTAATAATATTGGAGTTGGGTCTCAGGCTTTATATTCAAACACAAGTGGTCAAAATAATTTTGGAATTGGCACCCAGTCTTTGTATTCAAATACAAGTGGTCAAAATAATTTTGGAATTGGCTCCCAGGCTTTATATTCAAATACAACTGGTTCAGGAAATATAGGGCTTGGATATCAAAGTTTGTATTCAACCCAAGGAGCATCATCAAATAACGTTGGTTTTGGAAGTCAAAGTTTATACAGTAACACTGATGGTTCAGCTAATATAGGTATAGGATATCAGTCTTTGTACTCAAACACGACTGGTAATTACAATATAAGTATGGGATATAAGTCTTTGTATTCAACCACAACAAGTAACGATAATGTGGGAATTGGATATCAAACTTTATATTCAAATACAACTGGTGCAGGAAATGTGGCAATTGCAAGTCTGTCATTATATTCAAACACAGTTGGTATATATAATATAGGTATAGGAACCAGGTCTTTGTATTCAAACACAGATGGTTCAGGAAATATAGGACTAGGGTATCAAAGTTTGTATAACAACACAATAGGTTCAGCAAATATAGGAGTTGGAAATCAAAGTTTGTATGGCAACACAACAGGTTCATCAAACATAGGACTAGGATATCAAAGTTTATTCCTTAACATAACAGGTTCAAATAACACGGCACTTGGTTATCAAAGTTTACACTCGTGTACAGGTTCAAATAACACGGCACTTGGATATCAAAGTTTATACACAAACGGTGGTACAAATAACTTGGCTGTTGGATATCAAAGTTTACACTCATGTACAGGTTCAAATAACATGGCTGTTGGTTATCAAAGTTTATATTCAAACAACGGTGAAAATAATGTGGGTATTGGATACCAAAGTTTGTACTCAAACACAACTGGTTCAAACATATTAGGAATTGGATATCAAAGTTTATACTCAAATACAAGTGGTTCAAATAACTTAGCCGTTGGTTATAGTTCTTTATATTCAAATATAGATGGTTCATATAACATTGCACTAGGTAACAATTCTTTACAGTCAAATCAATCTGGTACTTATAACACTTCTATAGGATATATTTCATTGAGTTCTAATACTATTGGAGGTGGAAATGTAGCTATTGGCGCTGGTTCACTTTATTCTAATGTGGATGGTAATGTAAACACAGCAATAGGTTCAGCATCACTATATAGTAATGTTGATGGAAATAATAACACAGCAATAGGTTACAACTCTCTTTACACTAATACAGGAGATAACAACTTTGCGTTAGGAACACAGTCTTTATACAGCAATACAACTGGGACAAATAATATTGGTATTGGAGTTGAATCGTTATATTTCAACGACACTGGTATTTATAACTTAGCTGTTGGAAACCAGTCATTATATAATAACTTAGGAGGTTCAAATAATTTAGCCTTAGGTTTTCAGTCACTTTATAACAACTTATCCGGCGCATCTAGTGTATCAATAGGTAGTTACTCAAGTTTCAATGGATTGGGTGGTAATAATATATCTATTGGTTACTATAGTTTATACGATAACACAAATGGAACAAATAACGTCTGTATTGGGTTGAACTCTTTATTTGTGAATAATGGTTCTACGAATGTGAATAATAGTACATATGTTGGTAGTAATATAAATCAAAACAGTTTCGGTTTAGTAAATGACAATAATAATGTTGGTATAGGTTACCAGTGTGCGACTGATTATACAAATGGAAAAATAGTTCAAGACGCAAGTAATAATACATTTATAGGTGCTTATACTGGAGTTGACAGCAATTACAATTCCACATCTCTATCACATTCTACTGCGATAGGTTATAACGCAAAAATAACTGCGAATAACCAAATTGTATTAGGAACAAACACAGAAACAGTTACTATACCTGGTAATATGGGAATACATGGTAGTAATGGGGTTAGTTTGGGAATAGCTTATGATCCAGCAATAGATAACATTATTCTTGTACAAGACACGCTATCAAGCACACAAAACACAAGTATAGCAAGTAGTAACATTGTAGTAAACTCAGACAATGGTGGAGGTGTTAGTACTATTATTGGTTTCAATTCAAACTATAATATAGGTGGTGGTGTTCAAGTTCAAGATACTGCAGGGTCAAATTATGCAGGCATAGAACCTCTAACCATCTCACTAGTAGAAAATATTAACAATACGACTGCATGTTATATATCACAAACAGGTATAAGGTTTGTTACAGACCAGTTCAATATGAATACAACAACAACGACAAATCTTGGCAACCCACAAACTGTTACTTTTAACTATGACACAGGAACACAAATAGCAACATTTAATTGTAACTACTTGACAATTGGTTGTTTGTATGTTGACTTGACAGTAAGTGGTTTGACCGGACAAAATATAAACTCAATAAATGTAATAAATTTAATACCAGGTTGTAATACACAGTTCTTTTTGAATAATAATACAGGAAACAGTGTTACTTTCAATTCAACACCTGCAGGAGCACAGACAATAAAGTCTAGCTTTGGAGGTTCAAAAGTAATTACTAGTGGATATACAGGGTTATTTACATTCAATTATGATGGAACTACAGTTTATGTAAGTGCTAGTTCGTTTAACTAAGGTATATGTTTACAAAAAAATATGAATAAAAAAGTTATAAAAATCACTGAATAAAAAAATAATTAATTATATTTTTTTATTTATATATTCTATCTACTTTCTAGTATAACCCTATTATAACCCTAATCCTAACCTACTTATTCGTCCCAATAGTCATCTTCTTCTCCGATTATTGCATTATTACTTGCTAACTGTAACTTACCATAAATATCCAATAATAAATCTTGTGGTCCTGAACTTCGAGGTAACAAGTTCATGCCCCAGTTATATTCATAAGAATCCATTAACGGAAAACTCATAATACTTCTAGCCATATCTTCATATGTTACTTTTTGTTGCTTCAATCTTTCAAATATCTTTTTCTCATTCTCTTCAATAGAAGAGTTGTTTTCTGCACTTGCAAATAAGAAACGAACTGCTCTTAATACATAATTTTCTTGTTGTTCTATTGTTGTGGGAACGGCATCATATGGTTCATAAGGGTTTTCGTCGTCTTCATCTTCATCATCTTCATCTTCATCGCGACTATATTCGGATTCATCTTCAGAGTCACTGTCCTCGGATGGCTCTACAAACTCATTTCTACACATAGGGCATGAAAACCCATTAAAATTTATATTCTTGAAAATACAAGAAGAGTGAAATATATGTCCACACTCAGTTGTAGTACAGTTCTTGTTTCCACAAATCTCATCAAAGCAAATAGAGCATTCGTTTTTCATAACTTGTTCTGTCATTTTTTAAAATCGGTTTTTAAAAAGTCGGTTATTCAATTTATTTATGCTTTCAACTATACATAAAAAATCCATTTCAATTTTTATAAATCTTATAAAAAATTTATAAAATCTTTTTAAAAACTTTATAAAAACTATAAAAAAATTATATTTGTTATGTCCCATAAATTATATAAAAAGTATGCTTGTTATAGTATACATTATATAATGGAACATACACATCAATTTTCAGACCCATTGAAAATCGCCGTTATTTATACAGGCCAAGTAAGAACAATGGAACATACATTACCATATTTTATTGAAAATGTCCTCAACAATAACATTTCAAATCCAAGTAAAGTAAATAAAACCGTACACGTATTTGTAACATTAGAACTTCCTAACTCAGAAAAAGAAAAAAAATACTTTGAGTCGCTTCTTATTTCCAACATGGGTGACCATATAAAATCGCTTGTTTGGTTAGATAGAAATAACAATGAATGGATAGAAACAAGAGAAAGACTACTTAGTAATATGAATATATATGAACAAACAAAACATTATTTAAGGACATCTGGGTCAATGATAGAGCACTACCAAACATATATATGTTATCAACAAATGAAATCTTATGAGGACTATGTTACCAAGGAAACAGGTATTGAATATAAGTATGACTTTGTGGAAAGAGTAAGAACAGATATAGTTATTTGTGACCCATTGGATTATCACTGGATAAACATGGATAAAGAAACAATTATAAAAAAACTGGATAAACAAATATCTTTTATGAAAAAAAAAGAACCTTTGGAAAAAATAAATACGCCATACAAGTTTCATAGCAGTCTGGTCGCTTATTTTATGACATCTCTTGTGAATGAAGACCGTTTTCAAATAGATGAAACACAATTTATAGACCCAACAAAATATAGAGGAGATGTTTCTTCCATTATTACACAAAAAGATGAAGAGAAAATTATTCAAATACTGAACAATAACAGTGATGAGTATTGTATAAACTTGGATGAGTTACAAAACTACATAATAAATGGTGACTATATTATAATATTCCGCACCAACCTTGTATACTTTACAAATCGTAGTTGCTTTGAAAAAATATATAGACTAGGTATTGAATATGGATGTCACAACTCAC
>Ga0164297_10002898_pt1 | contig 16488 bp, 18 predicted proteins | sample GEODES058metaG_FD_113539 | JGI IMG/M metagenome (GOLD analysis project Ga0164297, IMG submission 113539) | Dystrophic lake water microbial communities from Trout Bog Lake, Wisconsin, USA - GEODES058 metaG | ecosystem: Environmental > Aquatic > Freshwater > Lake | place: USA: Trout Bog Lake...
CTGCAAGAAATCCTTTTATCGCTCTAAATACAACAAACTCAGCTTTCGCTTAGGATCAAAAAATAAAGCAAAAGTCGCAATTGCCAATAAAATCGCAAGGGTGGTTTATAAAGTTTTAGCTGGAGATCAGTATAAAGATCTGGGATACATGCGAGCAGACCCACGTGAAGAAAGAATTAAAAAGCTACTCTTCGAGTTGAAATCTTTAGGTGTAGAAATTCAAAATCATACTCATCAGAACATTTATTCTAAACGTGATGTAAAGGTTGAAGCGTCAGGAATTGTATATTCCTGATTAGCGGTTAAGTACAATTAATAAAAAAAAAGAGCGACTTCATCGCTCAGGGGTAGCTACGTCCTGAATTCGTAATTACTTACTAGGCAAGTTCGATCGCTGTTTTTTTTCCTGAACTCTGACCTATCTTTATCAAAGCTGAGGTCCCAGCTTGAGCCAATGAGTTATTGCCTATCATATTACCATTACTTAATTGAACGCTCAGCCGACTACCTGGAGATGGATGAGCAACCAAATTACTAGTAAATAAGAACAACACTACTGCCAAAGCTAGATTAAAGAACGCCATTTTTTTCAGATTTTTCATACATTAGAGCTCCTTGATATAATGTAAGTTTTATCCGCAAGACACTAAAACCTATATGCTGTTGCTCAGAAGAGGGTGCAGCACCAGTCGTGCACTGGTGTAACCTAGCATCTAATATTAGTAGATTGTCCATCGCATTATCAAATTCGTTAATCCGATCAACTCGTTTTCCTCCCCCCTTCCCTTCAGAGCCGAACCAGAAAAATCCATGATCTTACAAATTGTCTCATGCTCACCCACAGTAAGCTCTTTTTAGAAGCCTTAAGATGGATAATCTTCCAAAGAGTCGGAATCTTTCACATCCTCCACGAGATTCCTTGCTCCAGAAAGAACTAAAAGTTCATCCACTTGACAGTTAAATAGTTCTGCTTGCTCACAAGTCAAACGATATTCATAAAAATTAAAGTCGCTACCAGCTACGCTTATACGCTCAAAATGAAACCGAAATTGATGCACTATGGAGATTAGTCGTTCCGATCCTTGGATCAATTCATCTTCGGACTTAAGATGATCGGGCTTATTAGCTATTAATCCGTAATGGTGAGCTAGAATTTTATATGAAATATCGTAAAATTTTTTAAAATCTTGCATAAGTTCAATCACTACTTTTTGTCCTGAACTCTGACCTGCCCTTATCGAAGCAGGGGTCGCAGCTTGAACTAATAAGTTGTTTCCTCTCACGTTAACATTACCTAATGGAACACTCGCCCGACTACCTAGAGGTGGACGAGCAAACGAAACACTGGTAGATAAATTCAATACTATTGCCAAAACTAGATTAAAGAACGCCATTTCTTTCAGATTTTTCATATATTAGACTCCTTGATATGATGCGAGTTTCATCCACAGAACACTAAAACCTACTTACACTACTGCTGATCTTTAGGGCAGCTATATGGCCATATGCTGGAAGAATGAATGTTCAGACCGTTGGCCTAACTTTTGTCCTAACTCACTAACCCCCACAACTTCTTCCCCTCCCACTCCCGTCAAAGAAGAACCAGAAAAATTCATGATCTTACAAATTGTCTTACGCTCATCTACAGTAAGCTCCTTATGCAGGATCTTTTCGAAAAATTCTCTTACAACCTCTTTGTGAGTCTCATTTTCCAGATTCGCTAACCTCTCGTCGGCATTGCGAGTCGGATCACTCTGAGTTCCATTTTGAAGAACATCCTGCTCTTTTTCTTCATCATTCGAATTGGCTAACTCGTTGCTTCGCGCACTCTTTTTTCGATCAGAGTGATTATAAGCTATAGCCTTACACAGAAACATTCTAGCTCCCGGATAAGATTCCATAAAAACTGCATACATAACTCCATAAATTATATTTTGATAATAGTGATCCGCATACTTAAGCATGGTCTCACTAAAAAATTTCGCGATAATTTCGGTCTTACGCCTACTATCTGGATTCTCTTGCTGCGAATAACTTAGAGGTTCTGGGTAAGAATTGGAAAAACACGACGTCATAAGCACTACGATCGCCAAGCGATCTAAAATATCAGCACTACTGGCAGTACGCACGGGAGGAAAGTTCTGTATAACCTCATCAAAAAATTCCGATATAATCTCCCTTTCACGAGGACCTTTCAGGCTCTTGATGTAATCGCGAGCAGCACTGAGGCTTTGATCCTCACACTGATTCAGTCCATCCTGAAGTTTTGGCATTTTTTGTTCTGCTGAGTCATTTTTTGTATCTCGAAGACTCGTTCCTTCATGAGTACTCTTACGTAAAATATCGATGGAGAATCCAGCCTCAGCAAGGGCGGCTGTAGCTTTTGGATAATGATCGACAAAATACCAAACCAGAGTCCTGTGGATGCGATTAATTTCGTGGCTATCAGTACTCCTATTTAGAACATCATAAAGAAATTCCGCTATAGTTTTTAACTGATGCTTTTTTTCCTGACGCCTGAGCTCGAGTCCCTCTTCGCTCACTGCCATTTGTGCCTGTGGTTTTTCATCCAGCAAAGGACAACCTGAAACCAAAACAGTAACTATCAAAAGAAAGATCCGAATCACAGATTACACCCATCCAATCGCGTTAAACTGACCCAAAAAATATCAATCACGCTACTTGCTCAACTTCATTCCCACATTTTAGGATTTTATTCAAACTAAAAACGACAAAATTTCGCTTCTAAAGAATTTATTAAATTAATAAAATTAAAAATTAAACTAATTTTTGTACTTTTGAATCTTCCGAGAAACTTGATTTCAAGATCGACAAACCTGCTATCCAGCCCATGGATGACTTAATGCGTTATTTAGTCATAAGACAAAATTTTTTTGACTATCTTCAGTTTTTAAATTTAAACTTTTTATCGCTTGAAATTATTCACGTTTTAAAGCTTTTCCCCCATAACAATCAAGCTTTGGGTCAAGTCAAACATTGATTCTGTTATCCCACCAAAATGCAATATGCTGCAAAAACTGCTGAATTTCCCGATCCATCCCACCATCAAGTGATGCAAACAAAAATTTTACTCTGGCAATTTTACTTACGGTAAGGCACTCCATTTCCATGTTGAGAGAAAAATTACTGAATTCAGCTAGTATCGCAGATCAGTTAGCGCTATTTTTGGGTTCCAAACCCTTTTCATGAAATTATCAATTAAATGACTTGTTTTTTTACATGGATACAAAGATAGATCCTGGAAGTTATTGAAACAGGCCTCCAAACGGGTAAAAACCTCCAATAAAATACAACCTCGAAATCATCTGCCTTGACGTACGAAAGTACAAATACCTAAGTTTCAGACAATGCTCCCCAGTCATCCCCCCAGCAGCTTCAGTGAATCCATTTTCCTACCGCAACCAAAGTTTATCCATTTTGATCCGCTCGGGCGTGAGACAAGCCCTTCGCTTGAAAAAGCGCACTTCTTGTTTCAGCATGGAGAAACTTCACTGAATACAAACAAAAAAAAGTTTACGAAAATTAGAACTCTACTCTATTCATTGTAATTACTCAGATTTTTTTTGACCCAGAACTACCGAAATCTTCTAGGCTTTAGAAGCTTTCGGTATTCAGGGAAACTTTTGTTCAAAAAAAAACTGTGCTAGCATCATGAGGATGCCAAGTTTTCAAGGTATTTTCACCGCGTTAGTCACGCCTTTTACCAAAACTCAAGAAATTGATTGGATCGCCTGGGAGAACCTCCTTCGAAACCAATTAGAAGCGGGTGTCCACGGCGTGGTGCTTGCCGCAACGACAGGTGAATCGGCTACACTGAACAAAGAGGAAAAAAAAGAGCTCATTCAAACAACCATTGCCTTTTTTAAAAAAAATCCAAGCAACCTTCAAATTATCGCATCCACAGGATCGAATAACACCGAGGAGACCTTGGAATTTTCTGCTTGGGCTTCTGAGCAAGGGGTTGACGCTTTACTCCTGGTGACCCCTTATTACAACCGTCCTTCCCAAACGGGACTCAAAAACCATTTCCTCCAAGTAGCAAACCACGTCAGATGCCCAATTATTTTATACCAAGTTCCCCTAAGAACAGGAGTAGAACTTGAACCAAAAACAATTGCATCGTTAGCAGAACATCCTCGGATTCAAGGTTTGAAAGATGCTTCAGGAAGGTTGACCCTCATCAGCGAGGTCTTAGAACGCGTTCCTCTCTTCAAAATGCTCATTGGGGATGATTTTCATTTTTTACCCGCTTGGGCCTTAGGGTGCAGTGGAGTGGTCTCAGTGGCAAGCAATTTGATTCCCAAATCTATGGTAAAATGGCACCGAATGCTCCTGGAAGGGCAGTTTTCAGAAGCACTAAAAATACACAACCGATTTTATCCTCTTTTCAGGGACCTTTTTATCGAATCCAACCCAGCTCCTGTCAAAGCAGGCTTACATACCTTAGGATGGTGTGAAAAAATCCTGCGTCCTCCTTTAGCGCAACTCAGTGAATCCCATGAGCACCAATTGCAATTAACCTTAAAAAAATGCGCCATCACTCCAGGAGAACTTTTATGAAAGACCCTTTCCGACCTAGCAATAGACTCCAAGCTTTACCGACCTACCTTTTTGAAGGCATCGATCGCATCAAACAAGCTCAAACTGATCAAGGCAGGCACTTAATCTCTTTAGGAATAGGAGATCCTGACTTAGCCCCTTCAAACGCAGTTTTAAAACGCATGGCAGAAGCCTTACAAAATCCTGACAATCATCGCTACCCCTCGTACCAAGGCATGAGCTCTTTACGACAGGCTATCGCAAAATGGTATGAAAAACGCTTTGATGTGATTTTAGATCCTAACACAGAGGTCCTCGTTTTAATCGGATCCAAAGAAGGCATCGCGCATTTACCTCTTGCCTTTGTCAATCCCCATGAAACAGTCCTCGTACCCGATCCATCCTACCCAGTGTATCAAGCAGCCACCCTTTTAGCAGGAGGTATACCCATACCCTTTGCCTTAAAAGCAAAAAATCATTTTCTTCCGAATTTTGAACAGTTACAAACATTGGTCCATCAATTTTCTCCGAGAATCCTTTTTTTAAATTACCCCAATAATCCAACAAGTGCTTCAGCAAATGTCGCATTTTTTGAAGAAGCAACGTGTTTTGCTCAAAAAAACAACCTCTTTATTTGTCACGATAACGCTTACTCTGAAATTTATTACGAGGGCAAAAAACAACCAAGTTTCTTGCAAGCCTCAGCAGCCAAAAGCGTAGGCTGTGAGTTTCATAGCTTGTCTAAAACCTTCAATATGGCAGGCTGGCGTGTAGGATTTGTCGTAGGAAATGCTTCTATCATCCAAAGGTTAGGGCAATTAAAAACCCATATCGATTCAGGTATTTTTAATGCCTGTCAAGAAGCAGCGATCACTGCTTTAGAAAACTACGAGGAGTTTACCCACAACCTACGAACCACGTATCAGAAGCGACGCGATTTATTCATCCCTGCACTTCAATCGCTAGGACTGAAATGTATTTGCCCTGAAGCAACTTTCTATGCTTGGGCACAACTACCTCAGGGAACTTCTTCCGAAAGATTTGTGATGGATCTCATTGAAAACCAAGGCATCGTAGCAACCCCAGGCAGTGGATTTGGAAAGTATGGAGAAGGGTATATCCGGTTTGCTCTATGTGCTGAGCTAGATATCTTGACACAAGCAGTGACACGACTTCATACCTAAGGGATAATCCTTGTGGGAATGCGTTTCTCAATGATACGAGTAAAGTAAGGAGGTCGTATGCATATTTATGTCTGTACCAGACAGGTTCCAAGCACTGAAACAAAGATCAAGCTTCGCTCAGATGCTTCAGGAATAGAAACAGCTGAAATCAAATGGGTTCTTTCTCCCTACGACGAATTTGCACTGGAAGAGGCTATTGCTCTGAAAGAGAAAAATCCTGGAAGCAGTGTTTCGATGTTATCGGTAGGACCGCCTCGTGTTATGGAGTCTTTGCGTACAGGGTTAGCGATGGGAGCTGATCGCGGTATTTTCATTGAGGCGCCAGAAACAGCGGACTCCCATTTAATCGCTCAGGCACTAGCACGTGCTATTCAAAAACAGCCGGAGTACCGTTTTATTTTTACGGGAAAAGAAGCCATTGACGAAGGCTCAGCCCAAGTAGGACCCCTTCTTGCTACTTTTTTAGGCATTGCTTATGTTACAGTAGTTCAATCCATTCAATACGAGCCACTGATTTGCAAACGAGAAATTGAAGCAGGTGCTTTTGAATTAGTAGAGACCTCATCTGCTTTGCTCATTGCCTGTCAGAAAGGATTGAATACCCCACGCTATGCAAGCGTTCCCAATATCGTCAAAGCCAAATCAAAACCTATAGAAATGCTCAAACTTGCAGACTTAGGCCTATCAGAAGCAGATCAAAAAATCAGGTACCGTCAATTTCGATTACCTCCGGCAAAGCCTGCAGGTAAAAAAATTGCGGGAGATCCTCAAACCCAAGTCGAGCAGCTTGTGAAGCTGCTCCATGAAGAAGCGAAGGTAATTTAAATGATCCTTGTCATTGCAGAAACCAAGTCTCATCAAGTCAAAAAAAGCACCTGGGAGTTAATTCATCAAGCGCGCACCTCAGGACATGAAACACACGCCTTACTGATGGGTCCCTCAGTGAAATTAGCTGAAGAGCTCGCTTCTGGGGGAGCTCAGAAAGTCCATTGCGTAGAACATCCCCTTTTAGAGCACTACACCAACGAAGCCTATGCTCAAGTAACTACGACCCTCATTCAATTGCTCAAGCCTGAAATTGTTTTGGCAACCCATTCTGCTTGCGCTCGAGAATTCATGCCTCAGGTCGCAGCCCGTTTAGACGTGGGATTAGCAAGTGATTGCACCCAATTGCAATGGAGCGATCAAAAAGTCATAGCACATCGCCCTATGTACGCAGGAAAAGCAATCGTTGAAGTAGAATTCTTAGGAAAGGGACCTCAGCTGATCACTGTACGTGCAAATGCTTTAGGCCTTCAGCCGATTCCAAAAACCCAAGCAACGATTGTGAAACATACGCTGTCACTTGGTCCTTTCAAAACGAAGATGGCTCCCCTGGAAAGTGCTCAAGCAAGACCTGATGTCACTGAAGCTAATATCATTATTTCAGGAGGTCGCTCTTTAAAAAGTGCTAAAAATTTCCAATTATTAGAGGCACTCGCTGATGTTTTGGGAGCAGCGGTAGGAGCTTCACGAGCGGCAGTAGACGCAGGATTCAGGCCGCATCGAGATCAGGTAGGGCAGACAGGAAAAGTGGTGGCTCCTTCCCTTTACATCGCCTGTGGAATCAGTGGAGCTATTCAGCATTTAGCAGGGATGCGCACTTCCAAAGTGATCGTAGCGATCAATACCGATGCTGAAGCTCCGATCTTTCAATTAGCAGACTATGGAATTGTAGGAGATTTGTTCACGATTGTACCTTTATTGACAGAGGCCTTCAAAAAACTCAAGACATGAGGAGATTTTCATGACCTGGGAAGGTTTTCTTTTTCTGATCTTAGCCTCCTCAAGCTTAGGCTATTCAGGGTACCGGTTTCAAACGCTTTTTCATGTTTTAAAAAACCACCGAGGAAAGACCCATCCTTTAGGTAATTGGGCCGAACGTGTTCAGACTGCGTTCTTAGATATTTTAGGCCAACGCGCTGTTTTACGAAAAAAAATACCAGGTATTATTCACACGACCATTTTCTGGGGATTCCTGATCATCAGTATAGGAACCTTAGAGCAGTTTATCTCTACTTTAAACCCTCATTGGAGCTTGGAGTTTTTAGGCACTTTTTACTGGATACTCATGGGTTTACAGGACTGCCTCACGTACCTGGTCCTTCTCGCAGTACTTGCTGCTTGCTACCGACGTTTCATCCTCAGGCCAGAAGGTTTAGGGCAATCTCAAGATGCCAATCGAGTCCTCCTGCTCACGGGGTCTTTAATGCTTTCTATTGCCTTGATGCATGGATGCGAACTTCAAAGAGATCCCGCATGGGCAAAATGGATGCCTTTGTCCCGAGGGCTGAGTTACCTACTCGAAAATGGAAACCCAGAACTCTATGCATTCGGAAGCCATTTTTTTAAATGGATCCATATGCTTTTGGTCTTAGGATTCGCTATGTACATCCCTCATTCCAAACACCTGCACATCGTAGCAGCAGGTCCCAATACTTTTTTAAAAAATTTAAAAAAAACGAAGGCAATGAGAACCATTTCTTTTGAAGATCCAGAAGTCTCACAGTACGGAGCTTCCAAACTCACCGATTTAAGCTGGAAAGACGCCCTTGACTATTATGCTTGTACTGAATGCGGACGCTGTCAGGATGTCTGTCCCGCTTACCAAACGCAAAAGCCACTGAGTCCCAAAAAGCTCATTTTAGATCTCAAACATGCCATGCAGGATCAAAAAGAAACCATTTTAGCAAAAAATTATGAAGCGTTACCTTCTATCATCGATCTCCGTGTTACAGAAGACGTGATTTGGGCATGCACTTCCTGCCGCGCTTGTGAAATCGCATGTCCTGTCTTCATTGAGCATACCGATAAAATTTTTGATATCCGAAGAAATCTTGTCATGATGGAATCCAGATTTCCCCCTGAAGTTCAAACTGTTTTTAAAAATATGGAAAACCAAGGAACTCCTTGGGCTTTCAGTCCAGAAACCCGATCAGATTGGGCAGAGGGGCTTTCTATCAAAACAGTAGCAGAAAATCCTGAGATTGATGTCTTGCTGTGGGTAGGATGTGCCGGAGCTTACGATGAACGCAATAAAAAAGTCGTACGGGCCTTCGCAAGTTTATTGAAAAAAGCTCAGGTGAAATTTGCTATTTTAGGCAATGAAGAACGCTGTACCGGAGATCCTGCACGACGCATGGGCAATGAGTACCTTTATCAGACACTAGCACGATCCAATATTGAAGTATTACAACGGTATCAAGTGAAAAAAATAGTCACTTCCTGCCCTCATTGCCTCAATACTTTGAAAAATGAATACCCTGACTTAGGCGGTCACTATGAGGTCTTCCACCATGCTCAGTACTTAGCCATGTTAATTGCCCAGGGTAAAATCAAACCTTCCAAAAACTACGAAGAATCCATCACTTTTCACGATAGCTGCTACTTAGGAAGATGGAACGGAATTTATCAGGAGCCTCGTGAGATTCTGCGCTCTGTAGGAGCAAATCCCGTAGAAATGAAAAGCCACCACCAAGAAAGTCTGTGCTGTGGAGCAGGAGGAGGACGCATGTGGATGGAAGAACATTTAGGAAAACGCATCAACCTTGCTCGCACCGAACAAGCTTTAGAAACAGGCGCAAGCACCATCGCCACGTCTTGCCCCTTTTGTCTCACCATGCTCTCCGATGGAGTACAATCAAAAATGGCGACTCAAACTAAAGTCCTAGATATCGCAGAACTTCTCAATGAAAAAAGCTGATTACTTGCTTTTTTTTTAGAATAAAAGTAGTATGCTGCAGTCATTCGTGCACTAAGGAGAATATCGTGATTTTTGAAACAGTCCGTTCTGACGGATTTGAGCAGATTATTTTTTGCCATGACCCTGAGGTCTCTTTAAGAGCTATCATTGCGATTCACAGCACCGTTTTAGGTCCTGCTTTAGGGGGATGCCGGATGTGGAATTACAATTCAGAACAAGAAGCGCTCCAAGATGTTTTAAGGCTTGCCAAGGGCATGACGTATAAAAACTCATTGGCGGGACTTCACTGGGGTGGAGCAAAAACGGTCATCTGGGGCGACCCCAAAAAACAAAAATCTCAGGCTGCTTTAGAAAAATTCGCGATGTTTGTCCATGGACTCGGTGGACGTTATATCACCGCTAAGGATGTCGGCATCAATGCAACCGACCTGCACATGATGAGAGCTATCACACCTTTTGTTGTGGGTATTGATGGTTTACAGGGTTCAAGTGGAGATCCTTCTGTTTCTACCGCATGGGGTGTGTACCATGGCATGCGTGCAGTAGCTCAGTTTGCTTTTGGTATTTCCTCGTTAAGTGGTCTTAAAATCGCCTTACAAGGACTAGGAAGTGTTTCTTTCTCATTATTGGAACACTTATGCAGAGAAGGCGCTAAAATCATCGGTTGTGATATTGAGGAGAGCGCTATTCAACGCGCGACCTCCCGTTATCCCATAGACATAGTCTCTCATGATGCAATTTACGATGTTGAATGTGATATTTTTTCTCCTTCAGCTTTAGGGGGAACGATTAATGAGGAGACATTGCCTCGGTTAAAAACAAAAGCAATCGCAGGAGCTGCGAATAACCAGCTTTCTAACCCAACTATGGGCCGGGAGCTTTTGAAACGTAAAATCGTCTATGCTCCTGATTACGCGATCAATGCAGGTGGGGTGATCAATATAGCCTACGAGAATCCTCATGAAAAAACCTATAATTTGCAAGGCTCAAGAGACCACACTCAAAAAATTCATGACACTGTGTTAACCATTTTAGAAAGAGCACATGAGACCCAAACACCTACCCATACCATTGCTGATCAGATGGCTATGGAGCGTATTTTCAAAAAACAACGCTCTACAGAAACTTCATGAATTTTTTCGATTGACTACTCATCTCCACGTGATATCTACCTACCGTAGTTTGAAAAACAGAAACGGTGGAGTTAAGAAGTGGCGACGGGATTAGTAAAATGGTTTAATGATAGTAAAGGGTATGGATTTATTCGAGCTGAAGGAACAGATCGGGATGTTTTTGTCCATTATTCAGCCATCCAGGGAGAGGGATTTAAAACCTTAGCGGAAGGCCAAGAAGTAGAATTCGAGCTCATTGATGGACCTCGAGGTCCTCAGGCTACAAAAGTAGCCAAACCTCCTGATATTTAACAACAAACTGACTCGATGAGGCTTTCGTAAAAGAAAATAGCTTTCTCTAAATGCTCAAGGCAGATGCTTTCGTTAGAGGCGTGGCTATTGCCCTGGCTTTTGCCAGGACCAAAAGCCACAGCAGGGTAGCCTGCTTGAAAAAACAATGCAGCTTCTGTGGCATTGGATTTCTTAGCAAAAACATCGGGAACATCGATTACTTTTTCAAGGTTTTGAAGCCAGGGATCTCCCAGGGGCATTTTTAACGTAGGACTGATTTGATCTCGATTCACGGTGATATTGAGCCTGGGGTACTGTGCGGCAATAGGCTGAATCGCCTTTCGAATTTGTTGATCCATGACCTCAGGAGCAATCTCAGGAAGCAATCTCAAATCAAAATACATCTCTAAAAGAGACGACTTCTTTTGAATTTTAGCAAGATTGACCGTAGAAAAAACAGGATCGTACAAGGGGTCTTTTTGATCTTTTAAAGAAAACTCAAGTCTCTGGAAGAATTGCACCACTTCCAAAATACAGCCAAAGAGATCTTCCGGAAAAAAACGCACTCCGGCATCCCTGACACCACTTAACTCCATCCGGAAAGTATCTTCATGAGGCATCGTTTCTCTAAAAAAATACTTAAAATCCTCCAATTGATGCGAGTTCAAATAAAATTCTACCATACAATGATCAGGGACCTGATTATTGACACCCCCCCCTTCAAGCCCTGTGAACCTCATTTCAAATCCATGCTCCATAGCTTGAGATAAAAACTGCAAAGTCTCCCAAATGGCATTACGTCCTAATTGAGGATCACAGCTATGAGAAGAACGCCCGAAACAACGAAGCTCAACTTTTCGATTGAATCCATGAGCATCACGCTCTACCCAGGGGTACCCAAGAGATACCCGATAAATCATGGAGTACTTATGCTCATAAATGACTTTAAAATCAGAGGGCTCAGAGACCACCACCCATTGAGGATTCAAACTTAACGACTTAATGAAATAACGTGCTCCAAACATCCCACACTCTCCCCCACAAGTGCCGAGCAAATAAACAGGCTGCTTGAACTTTTTCTCCCTCAATCGATCCAACGCATGCAACTTACATAAAAAATCTAATTTAGGTCCACCTGCTCCTAGACCATACAAGCCCCCGTCTTTTAAAGTCGCTAAAAAAGGATTCCCATACGTCTGTGTCCAATACGATAGAATCCCCGGATCCGCGGTGTCCAAATGAGAACACAAAAGCAAGCCTTTCCGAATTTTTCGATCAGACAAAGGATCCCCTAAAATCCCAATGACATTAAATTGACGTTTTGATAGCTCCTCGTAAGAATGCGTGACCAGTTGCAGCTGAGTTTTTAGATCCCTCTCCTGCATTAATGTAGCTAAGTAATTAGCGATCTCCTCATTGCCATGAGAACTGACGGAGTTCATTTGAATGATTCTCTTGGCTTCTTCCAGGAAGCGTTTCATAGAAAGCACCTCATCGTGCTACCACTCATTTTCATTGCAAGCAACCTGAGAATACCCTAGTATGATTTCCCGTGCGCTTAGTGTATTTTATTCTTTTTTTTGCTTGGACTCATGGGCATGCTGACACCTGGTCCACTTTCAAAAAACATTACGATCAACACGAGTATTCCCAAGCACTCACCCTCTTATTGAAAAACCCTTCACCCCAGGCTTCTTACCATTACAATTTAGCAAGTGTATACTTTCGCTTAGGAAAGCTTCCTTATGCCCTCGCTCACTTTGAAAAAGCAAAAAGACTCCATCCTGACGCAGATACCGAATACAACCTTCAATGGGTACGCACCCAACTCTCCCATGAGGACACTTCCTCTTTCTTAGAACCCCTCAGAAATCTCAACACGATTCGAACAGGATTGGGAGCCTTTGCTTGCCTGCTCGGAATTTTGAGCATCTTCATTTACTACCAACATCGAAGCCTCCTTCCCTTCAAAAAAAATCCAGCGACTCTTTTTGCCCTCTTCGGTTTTTGTATCTTTTTTGGTTTATACCTCTTCCAACAACTCGACAAGAGCTCCCCTGCCATCCTTCTTAAGAACCAAGCGCTTCGAAGTGGACCAGGGGATCATTATACAGAACTAGGACAAGCCCGAGAAGGCACTCGTATCCTCCTCACTAACACACACGAAAAGTCCCTCTGGAGACAAGTACAACACGACCAAACAGTAGGTTGGATTCCTGAGGATGCTTTTTTAGCTCTTTGAGCGAAGCTCTCACCACAGCCATCAGTGAACTCTTTCAGGGAGGGCTTTGAATCATGAGGAGATTACCTTGAATCTAAAATGGACGAGAAGTCAATGAGCTTTGAGGAAGAAATGTAGGTAAGTGAAATCAGCTGAGATTCCATGAGAATGCACTTAAAAGCTGAGTGAAGAGCTCAGTAAAAATAAACAATCAGGAATCGAATCAAGAGATAATATTTCCCGTTCGCTCTCAAAAACCTGGAAACCCAAAACTTCAAAAGCCACAGAAAAATCGAGCTGATTAAATGTTGCGCTAACCGATAATTTTCCAAAGAGCGATGAGTTTTAAGAATTGTGTGGTAAGTCAAAAATAAGAAAAAAAGAATCAAAATGAAGAGTCGAAAACAAGAACAAAATCGAAACCGATTTTCTGAGATCACGCCTTCAGGATATAGATTTCATAAGTCTTTCAAGTGATAGTTTTTTTAGAAAAAAACTGACTATCAAGAAAAGAGGGCTTAGAAAAAGAATGAGAAAAAAAAGAGAGTAAATTTTTTTACCACTATTCATGAACTTAAAAAAAAAGAACGAGGAGGCTCCTTGCTGGAAACCTCCTCGCAACTGCACCTGATCATTTGAACTATCAAGACAGGCATTCTTCCTCTACTGCATCTCTTTGACCCCCATTCTCTGGGGTTTTGAGGCTCCTGATAATACGAAACTTACCCTCACAGTACTCAAAAGAGTAGGAATGATCATTATCTTCATCATTCATAAAAATTATCAAAGCTTTGAAAAAATTGTTTTTCTGTACTACTGCTGTTTCTTCATATTCCCTTGAAATACGATAAATACACCCATCTTCCTCTTCCTCTTCCTCTTCCATTTTTTTTTCTGAGTTTTCGCTGTCTGCTTGAGATGAAACTGCGAGTAATTCATCAGCACCATGGATTTGTGAGTTTTCGCTGTCTGCTTGATTTGAATTTTTCTTTAAATCGTAATTAATATCGGAGTCCTGCCCCGCATCTTCAGGTACAAGATTTTCATTAATTATTTCATTGAGACTCTTAAAAAACGCCTCTTTCAAAATCAAATCGTCTAAGACTTCGAAACTTAAAGAGACCTCTTGCTCATCTGAACTAGAGCCAACCGTCCACGTAAAATACTCAGAAACCTTCTTCGAAACTACATTTGACACCGGTCGTACTGACTGCTGCTGATTCGCAGACAATACATTAGTAGAAGAAGCACTCTGCTTATCATCACGACAACCTGCGATCAGAACAACTGACGACATAAGCAGCACTAAAAAACTACGATTATAAAACATACAATACCTACTATTTCTAAAATAATTAAATCTCACCACAAACACTTCATGCCTACAAAAATATATTTTTTCACGCTTTACAGAAAAATAGACTATTCAATGCAATAAGTCAAGATTTTTCAACTACAGAAAAACACTCATTCCCCAAACTACAACTTCTGTAACCTAAGACACTCATTACTCCTTTTGCCACGCCCTTTGGAATTCTATCCTTGAACCTCTCGCATCCTCCCTACCCTGACACCCTTTCTTCCAATCTCCCTCATCCATCCCTTCCTTGAAATTCTCCCACACTCCGTCTTCCCATCCCACCACTCCATTTATCTCCCCACCCTACTTCAGCTCCTCCCATCCTATCCCTCCTCCACCTCCATTCTTCCATCCACTCCCTCTTTCCTCTACCCTTCAATTCCCACCATCTCCCTCTATCCTTCCCTCCTCCTATCCTTGAAATAAATTTAAATTATTTACATTAAATGCCTGATCAACTCATTTCAAAGACTCTTTCTTTTCTCACTTTCCTGTACATTGAGTCACCCGAGCTCTCATCTGCTTTACCAATGCCAAGGCATCTCAACGACTGATTCCTGCTACAACAAGAAAAAGCCTCACTGCCTAAGAGAAATGCTTCCAACAAAATAAATTAAATTGATTAAATTCAGATCCTGAAAAACTCCTCAAAGTTCGGAAAAAAATTTCTCCTTGCTGATGCAATCTGGCTCCAAAATCCACCTTTGAATCTCCTATACTTCTATGAATATATTGAAACTGCTGATCTAACGGCAATATCGAGCTAATCAGTAGGAACATAGGTATCCAATGAAAGAAATCACCGTTTGAGTTTGAAGCAAAGCTAGTGCTCAGAAAAACTAATGAACACAATTCTCTTTCAATAAGCTCTGAGCATCTAGAGGAATCCCAAATCGCCCCGTTTCCTGCTTGAAAAGGGATTTTGGATATAATCGAACTTACAGCCTCAAAAAAATGCAATGAGTTTCTGATAGAAAGTAAAAGAAGATAGCTTATAAGAGAAGCTATTTGAATCAGTGCAAGACTGTTTTTCCCAAATCTTAAAGAAAGCGCTAAAATTGTGAGCCAAATGGGAGTTAGATTCAAAACATTCTTTTCGTGACTGCGTGAAATAAGATAAACTGCAGTTGCCCACACTGCCCTAAAAGCGGACCCATGACCCAAAAACTTCTTGGGGATGAGCGTCGATCTGAGTTTTGACTTAAATCTGAAATCAAAGTCGTTACCATATCACCCCCACAAAAACGAGTAATGGTACTGATGGTTGGATCAATAGGCAACGCACCGAACTCATTCACATACGTAAAGAATAACCCAGGACACATGACCTACCCGAAGCTGATAAAATCCTAGAAAACCTAGAAACGCAAGCATACAAAAAACAGCTGGAATCAGCAAAACCTGAAAAAGCTCTTTGTGTGAGCGCACATAGAAGGCAACCCATACAAAAGTGCTACCATACAACTTGAGTAAAAAGACTCTCAGGAGAGCAAAATGTGAAAAAGATCCAAAAAATCGTAAAAACCACTTGTAATTTAAAAGTTTTCCGGTTTGCGACCAATTCTTCGAAAATCTATCAACGAAAGCTAATAAAACATAAACGCCTACGAAACGCATCCGGTGCTGATGAAAATGGTATCATATCCAACAATACCTCCCGGAATCAAAAAAATCAAATAACAAATCAAAATCATGGAAATAAAAAACCAATACATCTATACATGACCCGACGTAAGAACCCCTGAAGAACGACCCTGCTCACGAATAAAGTAACAGAGTTCAGAAAGCATACTCCATACCATGCTGATTTCGAAAGCAAAGCACATAAAATAACATTCAAAAATCCTGGTCGGAACATTCCAAAGTAAAAACCTTCCCTACTGTATGAGCTCGACAGCGGTATGTTTCAGGATAGTTGTCGCCTCGACCGCTTGGTCACCCTACATCATTGGGTCTAACAAAATTACGCATCACTTTCAAGCCATGAAATTCAACGGTGTCCATTTTTTCCCAATTTC
>Ga0164297_10002903_pt1 | contig 16476 bp, 15 predicted proteins | sample GEODES058metaG_FD_113539 | JGI IMG/M metagenome (GOLD analysis project Ga0164297, IMG submission 113539) | Dystrophic lake water microbial communities from Trout Bog Lake, Wisconsin, USA - GEODES058 metaG | ecosystem: Environmental > Aquatic > Freshwater > Lake | place: USA: Trout Bog Lake...
CAATAATATGTAAATAGTTAAAAATCAATGAAATAAGTATAATTAACTATTAATTTATAAAGTTGATACCCTACTAAAATGAGGTGGGATTGAATTAATTCAGTGTAATGTTACCAAATGTTAATCGTCGCTTAACATTGATGTAACATTTGGTATGCACCTTTAATCCGAAATTTAATTTAACCTCACCCAAAAATGAAAAGAACTTTTACAAAATTAGCCAGTGCTGTTTTGTTAATTAGCCTCATGTTCGCAGGCTTTAACAGTAATGCACAAACCTATGCTGCTAATGTAACGAAAAGCAAAAGCCCGATCGCAAAAATTGATTCAGGCAATTCAACTACAGTAAGCACAACTGCAACAGCTAAGCCAGCTGAAGACACCACCTGGAAACCTCAAAGAAGATTATGGGGTTACACATTCGGTGATTTTTATTATGACGCACACGCTGATGCAACTAACCGCGGCGGTGAAACGATGTACAATGGCGTTCCAACTTACAGAAACGCTTTCCAGTTCCGTCGTTTGTATTTAGGTTATGATTATGATATAACCAAGAAATTCAAAGCTGAAGTATTATTAGCTTCTGAGCCAAATGCAAATACAGGTGTGAACGGTACAACCTCTATCCAAAACGGTGATAACCTTGTTGATGGAAAGATGGCATTCTGGATAAAGAACTTTAACTTACGTGTTAGAGATCTTTGGAATGGAACTGACTTGGTAGTTGGTGAAATGAGCACCCCGGGCTTCGCATTGAATGAGCCAGGTACTAACGGTCCTACCAGCTTGTCGGAAGCAACCTGGTCTTATCGTTCGATCGAAAAAACTTTAACCGATTTCCACAAAAACAACTCTTATGACGTTGGTGTAGCCTTGCAAGGAACTTTTGACCCGGCTACCAAGAATTTTGGTTATGTATTCATGATCGGTAACAACAGCACAGCAAGCTTGCTTTCTGCTGCTAACGCTAATACTGGTTTCTACAAAATATTTTACGGAGACGTTTGGGCTAAATTCCTTAATCAGAAATTGTACATAGATATCTATGCCGATTATGCTAAAACTGCCCCAGCTACTGCTGTAATTCCTGGTCAGGAGCATAACATGTTCAAAATATTTGCTTCCTACACTACTAAACCGATTTCGTTTGGTATCGAAGCTTACACTCAGAAATTTGCCAGCGGTGTAACCAATACTGGAACTAAAACTCCGGAAGATGCAACTGCACAGGGTATCTCTCTATGGGTTAGAGGTAAAATTGCCGGTAACTGGAATTTCTTTGGCCGCTATGACGGTTATAACCCTAACACTGACTTTAACGCTGCTGACTCTTACACTGCTAACACCAATTATGGTTCTTATAACCCAACAGTTAAAGAAACTTTCTGGACAGCAGGTTTGGATTACAACCCGATCAAGAACGTGCATTTTATGCCAAACCTTTGGTTAGTTGATTACAAAGACAACAGAAGTGCAACAACTACAGGTTATGTGGCCCCTGACCATACCCTGGTTTACAGATTAACATTCTTCTATACTTTCGGTAAATAATAAAACTTTAGGTAAAACCACAAATCATGAAAATTATCAGAAACTTTACTCTGGCTGTCGTTGCTCTTGCAGCATCTTCTTTAGCCTTTTCAGCAAAAGCGCAGGACAACACCTTGTTAGGCGCTGGAAGTACATTCGTAAACCCTTTGTTCTCAAAGATCTTTTCGGGTTATACTGCTTCAAAAGTTAACTACCAGTCTATTGGTTCAGGCGGTGGTATATTACAGTTAACCAACAAGACTGTTGACTTTGGCGATTCGGATGCTCCGTTAAACGCTGATCAGACTGCTAAATTGTCGGCACCGGTATTACATATTCCGATGACTTCAGGTGCTGTGGTTGTTATTTATAATGTTCCGGGTATCTCAGCTCCATTGAACCTGACTGGTAAAGATCTGGCCGATATCTTCCTTGGTAAGATCACCAACTGGAATAGCGCCGAGATCAAAGCAACTAACAAAAACGTTAACTTGCCCGATCTTCCTATCGTAGTGGTACATCGTTCAGATGGTAGCGGAACTTCATTTATTTTTACCGATTACCTAACTAAAGTTAACCCTGAGTGGGCTAAACGTGTAGGAAAAGCAAGCGCAGTTAACTGGCCTGCAGGTTTAGGTGGTAAAGGTAGTGAAGGTGTTGCTGGTTTGGTAAAACAAACTCCAGGTGGTATCACCTATGTTGAATTAGCTTACGCTAAACAAAACGCCCTTTCTTTCGCCAGCATCCAGAACAAAAGCGGTAAATTTATCGCTCCAACTCTTGAAGCAACTACTTTGGCCAGCAACGTGGTAATACCTGATGATTCGAAAGTTTCTATTACTGATACTGACAACCCTAAAGGTTACCCTATTGCCAGCTTTACCTGGGCTTTGATCTACAAAGAACAAAATTACAATGGCCGTTCAAAAGCACGTGCTACTGAACTGCTGAAATTACTTTGGTATAACATCCACAAGGGACAGGCTGAATGCGCTCCATTGAACTATGCACCATTGTCAAAATCTGCTGTAAAAGTTGCTGAGAAAATATTAAAATCAGCAACCTTCGACGGCAAAGAAATTCTGTAACGAAAGTTCGTAACATAAATTAAAGCGGAAAACTAAAAGTATGAAGTATAAAAAACTCCGTACTTTTAGGTTTCTGCTTTTGCTACGTTAACTGATTATCAATAAAACAAAACTGTAGTGGAAAACAAAAGACTTGCCCTTTCCAATGCCCAGCTAAAATGGGAGAACATTTTTAGACGGGTTTTGAAAATAATGAGTGCCATATTGGTACTGATCGTAGTTGGTGTATTTATCACGCTTATTGTTCAATCATGGCCCACGATCAAATCATTGGGTATTGGCTATCTATGGGGTAAAGTTTGGGATCCGGTAAGCAATGTTTATGGCGCCTATCCTTTTTTGATAGGTACATTGCTGACATCCTTTATAGCATTATTGATATCTATACCTTTTTCTTATGCTATCGCCATTTATTTGGGTGAATACAATCCTAAAGGATGGCTTTCAGATCTATTAAAAAATACGGTTGAGCTTATTGCTGCTGTACCATCAGTTATTTATGGCTTTTGGGCGCTGTTTGTTCTGGTGCCTATTATCCGTAGCCTTGAGCTAAAATGGCACATTGCTCCTTATGGTATCGGTGTATTTACATCCTCGTTGATCCTGGCTGTAATGATCATACCCTACGGTGCATCCCTCGGTATCACACTGATCAGAATGACACCATCCCCTTTAAAAGAAGGTGCTTACGCTTTGGGTGCTACTCGTTTTGAAGTGATTCAAAAAGTGATCACGCCCTATACCCGTTCAGGGCTTTTTGCCGGGGTGCTATTGTCGCTTGGTCGCGCTTTAGGCGAAACTATGGCCGTGACAATGGTAATTGGTAATACGAGTGCATTGGCCAGTACATTTAAAGATATGATCTTTGGTCCTGGTAATACCATGGCCAGCGTTATAGCGAATGAGTTTACCGAGGCAGATCATACCCAATACCTATCAGCATTGATTGAATTGGGTTTAGTACTCTTTTGCGTAACCGTTGTGATCAACCTTATCGGCAAACGTATCATTACCAGATTTACTAATTAATTAACGTTATGGATTTTTCAAATCAGCAAAACCAATCTGTTGCCTTGTCGCAAGGGATACAAAGGTTCACCATATCGGGTAAGGAGAAGAATATGGTTTTGGCCTTTTTCCTCTCGCTTGTTTTTGGTCCGCTCGGGCTATTTTATTCATCGGTCAGAGGTGGTATCATCATGACTGTTTCCGGAGCAGTTATAGGGCTGAGCGGGAAATTTACTGATTCGCCGGTATTGTTCAAATGGGGATTGATCTTCGTTTGGATAGTTAGCATGATATGGTCTTATAACACTGCAAAAAAAACAATCAAGAACGACGATAAAAGGTTGATGTTTAGGAATGCCGAAAGCCTCCTGTATAAAGCGCTTATTTTTATTCTTGCGTTCATGATAACAATACCCCTCGTTATTATACTCATTTATATCATCAGACAGGGAGTAACCCAGGTAAACTGGCATTTCTTAACCCACGTGCCCGCTCCCGTTGGAGAAAAAGGTGGTGGTATAGCAAATGCTTTGCTCGGCAGCTTCCTGATGGTATTGATGGCTGCTATACTCGCGGTTCCTGTTGGTATTGCCGGTGGTATTTACCTGAGCGAAAACCCTAAGACACGTTTGGCGTATTATTCAGGTTTGTGTGTTGATATTCTTCAGGGTGTTCCTTCTATCGTGGTTGGTATCGTGATCTACTTCTGGATCGTTAAGCCGATTGGCTTTTCGGCCGTTTCTGGTAGCGTTGCCTTAGCGATCATGATGTTGCCCATCGTTATTCGTTCGACCGAACAAACCCTGAAAATGCTTCCCGATTCATTGAAGGAAGCTGCCTTATCATTAGGTGTGCCTTATCACCGCGTGATCTTAAAAGTAATTGTCCCATGCGGTTTTGCGGGGATATTATCGGGTATCATGCTTTCCATAGCACGTATCATTGGTGAAACTGCACCTTTGATCTTTACAGCATTTGGTAATAGCTATCTGAGTACCAACATATTTGGTCCGATGGAAAGTTTACCACACGTTATTTTTACGTATGCGACCAGCCCTTATGACGACTGGCATAACCTGGCATGGGGTGCTTCGTTTATCCTATTAGTATTTGTTCTAACACTAAATATTGTCACTAAAGTGATCACAAGAAAATGGAAAGTACAATTGTAAGCGCTGAAAATATTAACGCTTATTATGGCGAAAGTCACGCTATAAAAAATGTAAATATTAAAATTAACCGTAATGAGGTTGTGGCGATGATGGGGCCATCGGGCTGCGGAAAAACAACGTTTTTGCGTTGTATCAACCGTATGCACGAATTGATACCTAATGCCCGTGCCGAAGGCATAATGAAGCTGGATGGCGAAGATGTTTATAAAATGAACGTGATCTATGTTCGCTATAAGATCGGTATGGTTTTTCAGCGTCCAAATCCGTTCCCTAATATGAGCATCTACGAGAACGTTATTGCAGGGTACCTGCTTAACGGCATCAATGTGCCTAAAGCTGATAAGGATGTTATTGTAGAAAAATCATTGACCAGTGCGGCTCTCTGGAAAGAAGTGAAAGATTCGCTCCATAAAAAAGGCACTTTCCTTTCAGGCGGTCAGCAGCAGCGTTTGTGTATTGCACGTGCAATAGCGATGCAGCCGGAAGTGATCCTGTTTGACGAACCTACTTCGGCATTGGACCCGATCTCGACCTCAAGTGTTGAGAATCTGTTCCACGAGTTGAAGCAGAACTATACGTTGATCATTGTAACCCACAATATGCAGCAGGCTGCCCGCGTAAGCGACCGTACAGCTTTCTTTTATTTGGGCGAATTGGTTGAGTTTGACGATACCAAGGTGATGTTCACTAATCCGAAAGATCAGCGGACGCAAAATTATATAACCGGTAGGTTTAGTTAGTGGGGGGCGCAGGGCGTTTGGCGCCCGGCGGTTTCTTGCATATAGTATTTAAAAGGTGTAAGTTGAAAGGGTTTATACATTTTCAACTTTACAACATTTCAACATTACGACAAAAACAAAAGAATGGCACCAATAGAAAACGAAATTAGCGCAACCAAAAAGGAGTTGATCAACATGTGGTTACTTGTTCAATCGCAATTGAACAAAGCCCGCGAAGCCATGGTAAAGTTTGATAAGGACCTTGCCCGCGAAGTTTTGGTGAAAGAAAAGCGAGTAAACTCTTTTGAACTTAAGATCGATCGCGATTGCGAAAATATATTTGCCCTGCATTGCCCGGTGGCTGTTGATCTGCGTTTCCTGCTGGCTGCTTTGAAAATTAATACCAACCTGGAAAGGATAGGTGACATTGCTGCTGGAGTTGCCAGATATGTGATCGAAACGCCGGTGAATTTTGATATGGCAATATTGGAAAGCACTTCGATCCTGAGCATGTACGACGAAGCGATCAATATCCTGGTTGATACCCGTGTGGCCTTTGAAAATGAAGATACCGCATTGGCACGCAGCATATTTAAACGCGACGAGATATTGGATGCGGTAAACCGTAATGCCACCCAAATTATTTCGGAAGTAATTAAAACCGAAGCTACCGGCTTGAATGAAGCCTTGTTCATGCTCTCCATCATCCGCAAACTTGAACGTATTGGCGATCAGTCAAAGAACATTGCCGAGGAGATCATATTTTACGTGGAAGCCAAAATCTTGAAGCACTCTGGTGCCTCAAAAGCGAAGGTATAATTCTTTGGTAGTTAGTTAATCAGTGATTGGTTAATCAGTGATTAGTTGCCCGTAGCTGGTCCGGTAAAACTTACGAAGTTTTAAAAACTTCGTAAGTTTTATTTCGCCTTTCTCCTTTGTCCTTTCTCCTTTGTCCCTTCTCCTTTCTCCTTTGTCCTTTCTCCCAATACAACTAACCTAAAGATTCTTCCCCAACTTATCCAAAATATCCTGCGGTACCTTTTGCAGATCGAGGACCAGGAAGCCATCGAGGCAATCTGCAAATTTCGGATCGATATTGAAGCAGATGATCTTGGCGTTCAGCGCAATATATTGGCGAAGTAATACCGGAACTTTCATACTTTCTGTTTCTACTTCTGAGATCAGATTATCAAGCCCTTTGAAACTATCCTCACCAGCCAACAAAATATCGGTATCAACGCTTGAAAAATCGACTTTGAATTTCTTGCGCGGACGTACATACTGAGCCATTTCATGGTCGAAATGATTCCGGTTGATATAATCAACGATCAGCGATTTGGAGAACTTCGAAAAGGTGTTGCTGATACTTACCGGTCCGATGAGGTAGCGGTATCGGGGGTTGTCGATCAGGTATTTAAGGATGCCCTTCCATAACAGGAAAAGCGGCAGCGGTTTTTGCTGATATTCCTTGCGGATGAATGAACGACCAAGCTCCAGACTTTTGCGCAGTACCGGCACAAATTGTTCTTTGATTTTGAAAAGTTCGTTCAGGTAAAAGCCTTTTTTACCCAGACTGTAAAATATCTCGTCGCCCAGGCCTATCCTGTATGCCCCAACAATCCGTTTTGCAGTTATATCCCAAATAAATAAATGGTGGTAGTAGATATCATATTCATCAAGGTCGATACTCTTATTGGTGCCCTCACCAACTTCCCTAAAGGTTAATTCGCGCAAACGTCCTATTTCTCTGATCAAATTCGGAATTGATGAAGTTGGGGCAATAAACACTTCGTAGTTTTTTTCAACCCATATGCGGTATTGATCGCGCAGGGGCTCAACTTCGTTAGCTAGTATTTCTGCGTCGATCTCTGGCACAATCTCAGCAGCTTCTTTTCTGATCTTGAAAAGGTTGCGTGGGCTAAAAATGCGTTTCTCTGTATCAAGGCCTGTACCCAGTGCATAAGTTCTGGCGCGCAAAAAGTTCAATACTTTTGCTGCGTTAGGAAATCCCACGATCTCTTCAACATTGATGGGTTTCCCTATTCGCAATTTGATGGTATGTCCTTGTTTATTAAAAAGTTCGGATGGTAGTTTAGCTGTACGCAAACTCGGGTGTATCAGGCTCAACAGGTTAAATAATAAACCGTTATTGCCGTGGAAATAGATAGGGACAACCGGTACATTTGCCCGGGCTATCAATTTACCCACTACAGGATGCCACAATTTGTCGGTCACCAGTTGCTTCTCAACTTTAAACGTTGAAACCTCACCAGCAGGGAAAATTCCTATAGGCGTACCGTTAGCCAGCAATTCGAGCGTAGTTTTTAAACCGCCGATGCTTGACGAGTGTTCGATATTTTCAAAAGGGTTTACAGCAACAAAATAATCGGCCAGGTTGGGTATTTTTTTGAGCAGGAAATTGGCCATTATCTTTGAGTCGGGCCTGGCCATGCAGAGTATTTTCAACAATACCATCCCTTCAATGCCACCATAGGGATGGTTGGCTATCGCAATAAAACTTCCTTCTGCCGGCAGGTTTTTTAGCTCACGTTCGTCAAACTCAATTTCCACACCGCAACCCTCAAGGATAGCGTCAACAAATTCCGGTCCTTGCTTTGGTTGAGCTTCGGCAAATAGCTTATTTACCTGGTTTATTTTCATTACCTCCATCAACAAAGCAGCCAGGCCGGGCATTTTTAACTTATCAAGTTTAGTTGCCTTTGCAAACTCTTCGGTGGTTATGATTTTCATCTGGGCTGTTTAAATTATTGCGTAGGTTTAAGAGATAAATATCCTAAATTTTATGTTAATTTACTGTTACCAAAACCGATTATGCTATCACAATTCAAAAACTACTTTTCAGTTTCTAAAAAGGAATGGAACGGAATGGTGATCATGGTTATTTTGATACTGCTGGTACTGGCAGCACCATATTTCTTCCAGCAATTTCGTAAAGATAGAACTGTTGATCCACATGTACTCGATAAAGATTTAGCATTACTTGATAATACAAGCAGGAACGCATTATCCCATCCCCAAAAAGCGCCAGCAGGAACCATAATTGAATTAAATACCGCCGATACCTCACATTTAATGGAGTTAGAGGGGATCGGGTCGGCCTTTGCCCGCAGGATAGTGAGTTATCGGCAAAGGCTCGGAGGGTTTTACCGAAAAGACCAGTTATTGGAGGTTTTTGGTTTAGATTCCGAACAGTTCAATGGCTTGCAACAACAAGTAACCGTTGATACATCCCGCATCCATAAGTTGAATATTAACAAAGTTAGCTTTGATGAGTTGCGTCGTTTCCCGTACCTTAGCTACAAACAAATGAATGCCCTGATCAGGTTTCGCGAGCAGCATGGCGAGTACGAAACTTTGGCTGATTTGAGCCAAATAGCCATCATGAATAAAGCGACCTTGCAAAAAATAAGACCCTATATCACCTGTAAATGATTGAGGAATTAATAAAGAAAGCAGTACGCGATATACCCGATTTTCCGAAGCCGGGCATCGTATTTAAGGATATCACACCGATATTAAAAGACCCGGTATTATGTGAAAATATCGTTGATGCCTTCGTTCAGCGATTGAAACATACTGATATTGATGTCATAGCAGGGGTAGAGAGCCGTGGCTTTTTATTTGGCTTGATGCTGGCGACCAAATTGGGACTTCCCTTTGTGCCAATACGCAAGGCGGGCAAGCTACCTTTTACCATCAGGCAAAAAGCGTATGAGCTGGAATATGGCAGTGCCACCATCGAAATGCATGTCGACGCTTTTGAACCCGGAGCCCATGTGCTGATCCATGACGACCTGCTGGCCACAGGCGGTACCGTATTGGCTGCAAGCGAACTTATTCACGAAATGGGTGGTACTGTTGCGGGCTTTGCCTTTGTGGTGGGTCTGGGCTTTTTAAATGGCGCCGAACGGATAAAGCCGGTCAATGATAATATTATTATTCTGGCTGATTATTGACCACTGATTCCGCTGCAACTATAATCGTTCCCATTATTTATTGAGAAGCAGTTTAACACCGGTTCATTATTTTACGATCAGTGTTACCGTTTGGGTAGTATGTGCGCTGAAATAGCCCAGCGCAGTTGGCGTTATGTTTGAAGGTGGATTTGCCGGCGCAACCTGTCCGCCCGGATTAGTAACCTGTTGTTGGCTTAACGTAAACCAATAGGTATAAACTGGTTTATCTATATTTTGCATTTCAACTTTAACGGTATCACCGGCCAGGATCTTGGTGTCGTTTTGCTGCAGGTCCAGATTAACATACTTGCCATCAATAAACTGGTCATCGTAAGCGAAAATGGCATTTACCTGTTTGCTGTTGACAAACATCACAAAGCGGTATTGATTAGCTATATTGGGCGAGTCCTGAAAATGAACAGTGATCACTTTTTCGCCGTTGCCACTATTAAAGTAATTGGGCTTGGCGCTAATTGAATCCAAAGCCACCACCGCAGGCATCGTTGAGCTCGACGTATAAGTCTGCCCCCCGGTTTTAACAGACAATATATAGTTAGTTCCTACGCGCCCTTGTGCCGGATCGACGGTATAGGTGCCGGCGGTACTTTCGGTTAATTGGAATTGCTGTCCGTTATTATCGGTTATCGAAACATTTGCTCCGCTTACCGGCTGGTAGTTGTTCAAACTGGTGAACGGTACATTTCGGCTCAATAAAACGTATTGCGGGCCTGAGACATTCGTTATATTACCTTCAATAACCAGTTTGCCGCTGACATTACCAAGGTCCAGCGTAATGATCTTTTTGCAGGAGGCAAATGCAACTATAGCGAGTAAGCAGGTGATTAAATAGGTGGCAACTTTAGTTCTCATAGCTTAAAATTTAAAGTTCCAGGTTACTGATGGTATGCGTGTAGCAAAAATGCTGATCTCCTGGGCCTCTGTTGTATTTGGTACGGTTTTGCTGTCCTGGAAATTGATGATATAAGGATTGCGGTGGGCATATACATTGTATATACCGAAAGTCCAGCTTGAATGGTATTTCTTATGCTGCTTACCCTCTAAGGTAGCTCCAATATCCAGGCGGTTGGTTGACGGCATGCGGTATCCGTTACGCTCGGAATATGAAAAGGTGGTCAGGCCCCCAATATTGTATTTACCGGTAGGAAAGGTTACTGCATTGCCCGTACCATAAATAAAGTCGGACGAAAAGCTCCATCGTTTGTTGAGTTGGTAAATACCAACAACAGAAATGTCATGTGTTCGGTCCTGCGTGGCCGGGAAATAATTGCCGTTGTTAATCGCTGCAAATTTTTCTTCGGTGCGTGATAGCGTATAGCCTGCCCAACCGTTAAACCGACCATATTTCTTTTTCAGCAAAAACTCAATACCATAAGCTCTGCCGTTACCATATACCAATTGCGATTCAACATCCTGGTTTACCAGTAATTGTGCACCATCTTTATAATCGATCTGATTTTGCAGCCATTTATAATAGACCTCGGTCGAAAACTCCCAGGTATTGTCGGCCCAGTTTTTAAACCAGCCGGTTGATACCTGGTCGGCAATTTCGGGTTTAACATTGTTGCTGCTCATCACATAAAGATCCGATGGCGTGTTGCTGGTAGAGTTACTTAACAGGTGTATATTTTGCGTATTGCGGTTGTAAGATAGTTTGAACGAAGTTTGATCATCAACGGCATAGCTGGCTGAAAGGCGCGGTTCCAGGGTAAAAAAACTTTTTACCAATTGACCCGAGCTGTAGGTTGATGATGTTAGCGTATTGCCGCTGGCATCATAGGTTTTAAAGGTGCCTGGCCCCAGCAGGTACAGACCGCTAAGTCGCAAGCCATACAAAAGGGTGAACTTGTCACTTGCTTTCCATTCATCACTTACATATAGTGCATTTTCGAATCCGTAACGTTTTTCAGTTGCTAAATTATTAAAGCTCGATGTGCCTGACGCTGTGATATCACCCGGGGCGATATCATGATGCAAAACATTGAAGCCGAACTTCAAGGTATGGTTATCACCCATCGAATAGGATAGGTCCTCTTTCAGGTTCAAATCGGTTATTTGTGAAGTTGCCTTAAAATCGGCATTACTCAGAAAACTGCTGATCACGTAATTGTAATTGCTAAACACCAGTGAGGTGTTAGAAAACAGCCTGCTGTTAAAAAGGTGGTTAAAGCGGATGGTTCCGGTTGAGTTACCCCAGTCGGTTCCAAAAGTGTTTTTTAAAGCCAATACATCTTTGCCAAAATACCCCGAAAGATAGATGGCATTCTTTTCGTCAAAATGATAGTTAACTTTAGCATTCAGGTCGTAAAAATAAATGGAGCTGCCACGGATAGTAGAATCGGACGAGGCCCTTAAGAAAAAGTCGATATAAGTGCGCCTTGCGCTGACCATGAAAGAGCCTTTATTCTGTACGATAGGTCCTTCTACCTTAATGCGTGATGATATCAAACCCAAACCACCCTGCACTGTATAGTCCTTATTGTTACCCTCATTCATCTTGATATCCAATACGGATGACAAACGCCCGCCGTATTCGGCAGGCATGCCGCCCTTATATAGGCTAACATCTTTTATCGCATCAGAATTAAAGGTTGAAAAAAAGCCAAAGAAATGCGAAGCGTTGTATACAGTAGCCTCATCAAGCAAGATCAAATTTTGGTCGGCTCCGCCGCCGCGAACATAAAAGCCGGTATTGCCTTCGCCAGCCGATTTTACGCCCGGGAATAATGAGATCGTTTTTAAAATATCTTTTTCGCCCAACAATACAGGCACCTGGTTCACCTGCGCCATATTCAGCTTTTCGACACCCATTTGAGGCGAAACAATATTGTCGTTATTTGGCCTGTCGGCGCTGATCACCACTTCCTTTAGTGCGCCGTTGACCAGTAATGCCAGGTTAACTTTCTGATCCTGGTGCAGCGAAACCTTTTGTTGCACCAATTGGTAGCCGGTATAGGTAAATAAAATGGTGTAATCGCCCTCAGGTGCAACTACTGAATAAAAACCATAACTATTGGTGATGGTGCCCGTTTGCGGAAGCTCTTTGATACGAATAGTTGCGCCGATCAACTGCTCGCCGGTGGTGGCATCGGTGATGGTACCACTTAACGTAAACTTTTTCTGACCGAAACAGCTGCAAACGATAAGGAAAAAAACAATAGAAAGTAGTGTTCTATACATTAGAGATATTTGGCGCAAAGGTAAAGTTTAAAGGCCACAATAATGCCTGTCTATTGTAAAAACCTGCATTATTAGTGCTATATTGTCATATCGTATTTACTATGCATGCATAGTAATTTTCTTATATTGCGACAAAATATATCCAATGATGGAAGCAAGCGGTTTTGATTTTTCTGTTGGTGAAGACCAGCAGTTGGTAGGGCAAATGGCCAGAGATTTTGCCGAAAAACATATCAAACCCCATGTAATGGAATGGGACGAGGCGCAGTATTTCCCGCGGGAGCTGTTTAAGCAATTGGCCGAATTGGGTATGATGAGTGTTGTTGTACCTGCCGAGTATGGCGGTTCGGGATTTGGTTATCTGGAGTATGCAACGGTGATCCAGGAGATAGCCAAAGTATGCGGTTCGATAGGTTTATCGCTGGCGGCACATAATTCGTTATGTACGGGTCATATCCTTGCATTTGGTAATGAGGAACAAAAACACAGGTGGTTACCCAAGCTGGCTACGCTTGAATATCTGGGTGCCTGGGGACTAACGGAGGCCAATACCGGTTCGGATGCGATGCGAATGAACACCACGGCGGTGTTGGAGGGCGATCACTATATTGTTAATGGTTCGAAGAATTGGATCACCCATGGAAAATCGGGCGACCTTGCAGTAGTGATGGTACGTACCGGTGAGAAAGGGGAATCAAAAGGCATATCGGCATTGGTAATAGAGCGGGGTACGCCCGGTTTCGCGGCAGGCAAAAAGGAGAATAAGCTGGGTATGCGTGCCTCCGAAACAACGGAGATGATATTTGACAACTGCCGGGTTCCGAAAGAAAACTTGCTTGGGAACGAAGGTGAAGGTTTTAAACAGGCGATGAAAGTGTTGGATGGGGGACGTATTTCGATAGCCGCTTTGTCATTAGGTATCGCCAAAGGCGCTTACGAAGCTGCGCTGGCCTACTCAAAGGAACGTAACCAGTTTGGGCAGCCGATAGCCAATTTCCAGGGAATATCCTTCAAACTCGCCGATATGGCCACTGAAATAGAAGCAGCCGAACTCCTGCTCATGCAAGCCTGCGATCTGAAAAATCGCCATCTACCGGTAACCAAACAAGCCGCCATGGCCAAATACTATGCCTCGGAAGTAGCCGTTAAGGTTGCCAACGATGCAGTACAGATATTTGGTGGATATGGTTATACCAAAGACTTTCCGGTGGAGAAATATTACCGTGATGCTAAACTATGTACAATAGGTGAAGGAACCTCGGAGATACAGAAGATCGTGATCGCGAGGGAGGCGTTGAGAGGGGGTTGATTGGGTTGATTGGGTTGATTGGGTTGATTGGGTTGATTGAGTTGGATTGGGTTGATTGAGTTGGATTAAGTTGATTGAGTTGAATTAAGTTGATTGAGTTGGATTAAGTTGATTGAGTTGAATTAAGTTGATTGAGTTGGATTAAGTTGATTGAGTTGAATTGGTTGGATTAAGTTCACAAAGCTGTTTAGGTTAAATTTATAAAAAAACTCAATCAACCACTTAACCCAATCAACCACTTAACTCAATCAACCACTTAACTAAATCCAACCTTGTCAACTAATCCTAATCACCAATTAACTAATCTCCAATCACTATTTGCAAATACCATGCAAATACCCTACCTTTGTCGTCCCACGAAAGGAGGTATACAGGGAACTATGATCATTATCAACGTAAAAGACGGAGAATCATTGGATAAAGCACTAAAACGCTTTAAGAAGAAATTCGAAAAAACAGGTGTATTACGCGAGCTTCGCAGCCGCCAGGCATTCGAAAAGAAATCTGTTACCCGCCGCAATGTGGTGAAACACGCCATATACAAACAAGGTTTGAACCAGGAAACTGTGTAAATTTCTTTAAAAGAATTTAACAATTTCTTTGTAGATATAATAAAACTATTTGTACATTCATTCATCCGTATGTGCAAGTAGTTTTATGTTTTTAGAGCGGTTTATACAATATATCCAACACGAAAAAAGGTACTCCCCGCATACCGTTTCCGCTTACAGGTCAGACCTGGAACAATTTTTCCAATTCCTTAATTTTCCTGAAGTTACCGTAAGCCAGCCGGCCGAAATTACATTTCATCATATCCGAAGCTGGATGGTGCATTTGATGGACGAGCTCACCGCACGTTCGGTCAACCGTAAAATAGCTACCCTTCGCAAATACTTCAAATTTTTAATGCGTGAGGGCCTTATTACCAATAACCCGGCCTCCAAAATTCAATCGCCTAAAACCATCAAACATCTGCCCATTGTAGTTGAAGATGAAAAACTGAGCGCCATGCTCAATGATGGAATAACCTTCGGTGATGATTTTGTTGGCGTCCGCGATAAGCTGGTGATCGAGATCTTATTTGGTACCGGTATCCGTTTAGCCGAATTGGTTGGCCTGAAAGAAACAGACATCAACCTATACGAAGGCACGATCAAAGTTTTAGGTAAACGTAATAAGGAACGGATCATCCCGATCAATCAGGAGCTGAAAGTATTACTCGAAAACTATCTCGCTTTAAAGAAAAGTGAAAATTTTCATAACATTTCCTTAACGTTGATCGTTACAAACAAAGGAATGGAGGCCTATCCGAAATTCATCTATTTAATAGTGCAGAAATACCTTTCGTATATATCAACCCAGGATAAAAAAAGCCCGCATGTGCTGCGGCATACTTTTGCAACCAGTTTACTAAACCGCGGGGCCGACCTGAATGCCATCAAAGAGCTTTTGGGCCATGCCAACCTCAGTGCAACCCAGGTTTATACCCATAATTCAGTTGAAAGATTAAAGTCAATTTATAAACAAGCCCATCCAAAGGCATAATAAAGGAGGAACAAATGAAAATTACTGTGCAATCTATCCGCTTCGACGCAGACAAAAAATTGTTAGATTTTATACAAAAAAAAGCCAACAAGCTCGATTTGTACTCTGACAAGATCATCAATGGCCAGGTTTATTTGAAATTAGAAAATGTAGAAGATGAAGCAAACAAGATAGCGGAGATAAAAATTGCGCTGCCGGGCGTGCAATTGTTCGCAAAAGAGCAATGCAAGACTTTTGAAGAAGCCACCGACCTGGCAGTTGAATGCCTGCGTAAACAAATTGAGAAACATAAACAAAAGAAGGCAATACTGACCGAAACATCGAAAAAGGGCGCTATTTTGGCCGAAAACGAAGAATATTGATCGAATTAACATCGAAATAATACAAGGATCGGCGGGGCAAAAACCCCGCCGATTTTTTTTATAAAAATAATTTTGTCCGGGTTTAAAAATGTGTAAATTTGCAGTCCCTTTCGGAGAGGTGTTTATGCCTCGAATTTTTAAGCAGAAGGGTTGTTCATTAAAATAATTTTTTTAAGCCTGTATTTTAAGCGCATGGTATTCAAGCATTTTTGGATCTGTGGCATCAAATAAAAGCAATAAATCTCAGTAGCTAAGCTGAAGGAGCCCGGGAAAAGGGGAGTACTACAAAGCATCATGCGAAGAAGATAAGCCTCCTTAGCTCAGCTGGTAGAGCAACTGACTTGTAATCAGTAGGTCATTGGTTCGATCCCGATAGGAGGCTCTGTTTAGTGCGAAACGCGAAATGTCAAATTCGGAATGAGAACTTCCGCAATCGACATTCCGAATTTCGAATTTAAACAATGGGGAGATACCAGAGCGGTCAAATGGGACGGACTGTAAATCCGTTGCGCGAGCTACGAAGGTTCGAATCCTTCTCTCCCCACAGGGCTAATTAGTTAGCGAA